>Ga0153976_1000226_pt1 | contig 19214 bp, 25 predicted proteins | sample TSGA060MetaG_FD_104717 | JGI IMG/M metagenome (GOLD analysis project Ga0153976, IMG submission 104717) | Attine ant fungus gardens microbial communities from Georgia, USA - TSGA060 MetaG | ecosystem: Host-associated > Fungi > Mycelium > Unclassified | place: USA: Georgia, Yuchi Wildlife... | reverse complement strand
TTCTCTCATGCAGAGGGGAACACTTTCGCCATTCACGCAACGTGCAGCGTGTTCCAGCAAGTTTACCGACGCCTTTGCATGTTCACAATCTCCCAACTCTCCCCGTCAGCCTGATCTATCCCTCACCGGAAGACCGCAGACAGGGACAGGATGCAGGTACTACTCCAGGGCACCAATCTACAAGATCTATTCGGGTCGCGGGGCCGGATCCACCTCGCAGTTGGACAACCCTGTCATCTAGGATCAAGGACTCGCCACCAGACATCAATTCCCCTGCTTGGCGCGAACACGCGCTGGACCTCGTGTTCTCCTCCAATACGTCGGGTTCCGCAGGCAGTGCATCCCTCCGTACCCTTCGCAAGGGCGAGTTCCCACCACTCGTGCTGCTCTCCCTTCATGTCATCCGCACGCAGTGCAGCGGGTTCGATTTCGCTGAACTTACACCCTATATCCCGCCCTATCTCTGTCGCGCCTTGGTGCGTCATAGCGCAATAAACTGTCCCCTCTCGCAGGTCGAACTGAATGCAATATGCGGCGATGAAGGACACGCTGATGGCGAACTCGTAGTTGTTGGGCCGCATGCTACATTGCGTAGCGATTATTTTCGGCGCATGCATTCAAGGTCTGAGAGAGAATCCGCGCATCAGGAACTGGAAGAATCGACGTGGGACTCCCTTGCAACGCAGGGGAGCGAGCCTATCGCACTCTTCTCCCTTACCTTACTACGCACACCGTTGACCTTCGCCTTGAGCGACCTTCCTCCCACAATCACTTGCCTTGCGCTCATAAATATTCCTAAACCAGTATCACTTCAACGACTTCCGTCCTATTGCCCATTGGTCTCGCTATTAGACCTCTCTTACAACAACTGGCTCATTTCAATTTCAGGAGGGAAGCTACTAGAAGAATACCCATGGACAAAATTGCATCACTTGAAGATATTGGGGCTACGAGGGTGTCATGTCACACCAATGCTTCTGTCGCAAGTAAATAGAGGTCGTTGGGATGACGTAGATGTCATCCATTGATGATCTACGTATATAATTCATACATACATGCAGAACTCTGAAGCGATATAACAGTCCAGGATGGAAATGCGTACAATTGTCTGGTGGGGGTATACGAAAAGTGCAAGAGCTTAAGTAGCGTGACGTGCGATTACACACGAGCATCAAGAAATGAGCCTAGATTGAATGGCGGCAAGAACTGCAACGTATGTTAGATCCCATGGACGATATGACACCACAAAACTTACTTCAGCCGTCGGTTTCTTCTCTCCTAAAGATGACGCACCCTTGTTGGTAGGTTGTGGTGGGAGCGAGACTCCTGGTGGTCTGTTGGAGTCTTGAGGAACTTTGACTTGCAGTTCGTTCAATTTGTCCCAGAGAGCAGAATTATATCGCACGGCATGTTCCAGGTGGGATATAGCTGGTAAGTTGCTGTGATCTGAGAAATACTTAGCACTTCCTGCGTGGGGATATTGAACGTACTCACAGAGTATTGCGCGGCTAATCTGCTCAGCAACACTTTCGCGCCTCGCCTGGTCAAGATATCTTGACATCGGGCTAAGCTCTGGCACCTTGTATGCGAGAAGGCCGCCGACGTTCTCAAGCTCCTTTAAATACGTTGCTCGATCTTCTGGTCTCCGTAATAGTTCCACAGAGGCATAGAGCTTCTGCCCACGCAGTAGAAGGTCAGTCTGATACCGCTCGTCAGTCGTAAGGTCAGGGGCAAGATCTGTCAAGGGTTTAGGTGTCTCCGCTGGTGTACTGCGATGGTTCGGGGTATAGGGAAGGGGGATTGTGCGGCATGCCTCGATGAAAGCGTGAATACGGAGATTAAGCGATAGGAGTGTTGGGTCCAAAACTGTACGGAAGGCGTACACTATACGGTCAGGGGAAGAGTCGACGGGAGACAGCAATTCTGAGGATGATACGCTTGACGATGCAAGGACACTAGGGAAGTGCTCGTTGAGGAGGGTAGTAGCCTCATCTATTCGCCCGGAAAGGATTTCTGTTCGTATTTCTGAACGGGGAGATTAACATTAACAGACTCGAATCAGACAGATCTGGTAACAGGTTACTGCACCTTCACGAAGCTGTATCTTCCGGAGACCTTCTTCTGTCAGGTCTACTGATGTCCCTTGCCACCATTTGTCAGACGACGTAATTTCGTCTCCGTCCTTGTCAAGGTGCCTCACGGCGGTATCCTTTGCGAACGCCCGAGCAGTTTCGGTGTAACAGTTATGGCAGAGGTAATCAAGTACAAATGCACGCTGCGGGGAAAAACAATCAGTCGCTCCATAACAAAGAGTTCTTGCAGATTGGTACACACAAGGTGCTCAGGTCGCGGTTCCGCGAACTGCTGGTTGCTAACCGGCGGAAGCACTGGAATGGACAATGTAGCTGGGCTCTTGGTGGAAGACATGAAAGAGACCAAGTGGGGATGACCTGTCGTAACTGGACTAGCACGTGCCATAATTTATGCCATCTCAGTAGTCTCAGAGACTCATATACGCTTGAATCTTGTGACAATATAACTAAGATAAGAGTACTATGCAACAAAAATGACAGTCCTAACTCGGGCGTGCACCAGAGGTCCTGCTCCTGGAATGCGGCACAACGCTTGCACTTCTACCACCGTGGTATGAACTAGCAAGAGTATCTCCTCCCAACAAACCAGCTTGCTCTTCAATGAGAGCGGCTCTATGTACAACAGAGGTACCGCGTCCTCGTCGACGTGGATGCCTCCCTCGGTAGATAAAGGATTGAGATACAATGGTGACATCGAACATGAATGTACCGCCACTTCCAAGTAGGTATCTAGACGATCGTCAATGCACAAGATGAGAAGGTTAAAAGACAATACACATACGGGATGCTCTCCTTGAAAAATTCAGTTGATGCAGGTGGAGGCATGTGTGCCTGAGGGGACGTTAATATCGAGCAAACGTAGAAAAAGTTGCCTAGGAAAGCAAAGACGAAGAGATACATGGAAAGTCCTTCGACAGACTTCCTGACGTACTGGAGAAGCTGATCAAAAAAGAACGCTCCAAATAAGAGGGAAAATGGTGGACTCACGTTCTTCCATATCTGAGGAAGACGAGATGTCAAATATAACGAGGTACACAACCAGGCGAACATTCGTCCAATGATACGTTCTGCCGAGGGCGAGTCTTGTGGTTGATATCGCAGCTCGTCTTGGCTAAGTGTCGGATGAAGTTCTACGGTCACAATTCCAGCATCCGGTGGTGAGTTATGGTAGGACGCTGCCTGGACGGAGGACACTGTCATTGGATGTGGTATAATAGCTTCATCTGCGAGTACTAGTCCGACGCTGTTGTCCCTCTCTGTTAAAGGCCTGGAGCGGGCGTTGGTTAGAGCTCCGACACTAAACAGCATCCCGACTCCCAGTAAGACCATGCCTGCTCCGCGTCGACTGGCGCGAGAGCTAGCTCTATGGGCACTCGCCGCACGCGAGCCGGCTAGCCCAACCTCGACCTCAACCTCAACCTCGTCCGCATCTGCTTCACGTTGTTCTGGGCGACCACGGGCCAATAACGCAGACTCACGCTGAGGAGACGTTATTTGCAGTGATCTAGGAAGGACCGGAGGTAGTTGACTCCGAACGCTCGACTGGGGGTCACGACGTTCTTGGCTCCACGAAACGCGTTTTCGTCCGGAGTGAAGGCTGTCTGAGAGTGCCGACAAGACCGTATCATCAACCTCATCCTGCTCTTCGGATACTCGGGGTGCTGTCTCGTCAAGGGGTTGATCTGCAAGATGCTTCCGTGAGGCGCGATGTTCGGGATGTGATTCGGGATATGCGGCAAGCGCTGCGGCTGCGGCAACACCGCCTGCGACTACCGATACCGCGCGATAGTGTGACGTGTCCAATGAGAATCGACGAGCTCTGGAGAGTGTTCGTGAACGTGAACGTCCATACACCTCGGTTGGTATCGCCGGTCCTCCACCATAGTAGAAGTACTGAGCTAGTAACGAGCAGTCTACTATGCAAAAGTAGGTTGCAAGGTAAGTCTTGAAAAGCAAGTTACTAAACGAAAATACAACATGGACTTCACTAGCTCACCTGGAAGGGAAGTTGGTGGGTGAGCAGACAACCAATTAAATTCGAGAAATCGCCTGTTCAGAATGAAGCAACGTCAGTTGGAAAGCCAATTAATCCATTAGGATCAGTCGCACCCAGCAGCCAGTTACACAAGAACGGAAGCGCAAGGCCCTCACACGACCGTCGCTTGTGATTCTCCATGACTTGTCTGCAATGACGAATATCACGCGATTATTAACCGTCAGTTTACGACGCATGACCAAAATGAATATTGAAGAACTGATCACTCACGGGAACTGAGCACCGAGCCAACATGCAATAGAGACGTATCCCAGCAATTCGCTGAACGCCGTTGAAAGTAACATCGCTCAGTAATACTACCTTCCAGAACTTGGAGATTCACGGAGGAAGAAGCTAAAGGAGTTGGTTACCACGAGTCAAGCGCCTGTGCTTTGGTTCACACAACGCCGGCGCATGGGACTACTTGGTCCATTGGCGTTTTGTTCGGTACTTAACCGGCTACACCGGAATGATTCCTCATAGTTCCGGTATCCGACAAGGGTTACTTCACTAATGAGGCTAGTCAACATCATTACTAGCATGACTACCTTTTAGCTGTTTCAGAACTGCACTGCAGACATTCTTATAGTCAAAATGGTTAACCTCGCATGAGAGTTCGGTCCAAGTATCAGTACGGTAGTACCAGAATAATGTTCGACTGTCATTGTTTGATCCATCCTCTACACTGTCGGGCACCGCACTTGCATAAAATTCCGGTAGATAACATCTTTTCCTTTGCGTGTCGAGTGCTTGCAGCCTTTTCTTCCGCAGCGCTTGGGTGATAATCAATAGTGAGCTCCTCTCCGGCAGGTATATCTCGAACAGCGGCAAACGCTACATAAGGCATGTTTGCCTAAAATCAAGGTCTTGAACGACAAGGAAGAACTGTGTATGACAAGGCAAATACCTCTTGGATGGTATCGAAGACGACTGAATAGACCTTCATGTTGGGGGAGCAAGAGTGACTATACGTGAATTAATTAAATTTTGGCTCCCGAGCAGATTGTTTCGACTCACTTGACGAAGCGTGTCCAGTTGCCTAGGGGTAAATGTAATCAAACTCGTACACATGGAAGATCCTGACAAGGGACGTACCGTGGTCGTAAGAATCTACTGAGAATTTCGCCCATGGAGTTTGTTGACCATGAACTTCTGTGCCGTCAAGATCGAAAACATAACCGATGTGCTCCATAGGAAGAGTATCTACATCCTCCCGACGTCTATGAAAGTAAGTGAAGGCATGCGGAAGCAAGGACAGAAAGAACTAACAGCACCCTCCTGCAACGAAGGCCTCAGCAAATGTGGAAAAAATCATAAACATGCTAACCCTGTGTACAATCCTAAGACCTTTCCTCTTGGTAGTCTAACAGTGCAGCGCGCACCCCAGCCGCACCGTCCTGTCTGAAAGATCTCGATTGGTATATTACGAGGTGCCTGAGCCACGCGATTACCGCACGATGGACCGCATCTACAGGACTTCAGCAGCTTTATTTAGTGCGATAGGGTTGTATCGCCTCAGATAAGATCATACCTTGTTGCACTCGATCACTTCAACTCCTTGCGACGCACTGAATGTGAAGAGTCCCTGCACAAGTTGCCAACACGTCTGGTATCAGAAAGAGATACTCACCTCGTTATAGGCAAATGTCTTATCCCCATTTCCATTTATGACTTCTGATTCTGCCTGACATCCGCATTGGGATGCTTTGTCGCACCTTTTGCAGGTACAAGCTAGGAATGCCTCCTTATCTACTTCAAAAATTGACTGGAGATCTGGATCATCACTGGGACATGGAATGAAAGGAGACCGACGAGCAAAAAATGAGAAGGCCTACAAGTAATATTTTCTCTCTATGTACGTAAACTTCTCCAGATGTCTCTCTATCTCGGCGTCTGTGATTGTGCTGGAGATGTATATAGCAGCAGCAGAAGCTTCATTTGCTGCTTTGTTCCAGTTATTCAGTAAGAGAGTTCTCCCGTGCCTGCGATACATCGATGAAATAAACCTATAAAGCAAGAAATAAGAGCTCACAAATGTTTCATGGAGCGTACAGATGGGAGGCCGCCTTTCACATCTGATGACGAGCTTCTCGATGACCATGCGGAGGTGTTGGCCTGTTCAGATTTGACAGGAGTACTTGTGGCAATTTTCTTGAAGCCTTCTGTCACGTCTCTCCCAGACGAAGAAGATCGGGAATTTAAAGGAGTCCCTCCACGCCAGGCGCGTTTGACGGAGCCCGGGCGTGGTGATTCAGATGATAAGGTAGAACGTGAGTTATGTCGACGGATACGAAGGCGGGACGCCGCGTTACCATCTCCAGCGTCGGGTTCATCTGTGCACCTACGCGCGCGTTCTATTTCCTGATCCCAGTTGGCTGCTGACGGGATACAAGGCCGTTTGATTTTCTTCTCCTCGTATGCTTGCGCGCGCAGAAAGGTAAAGCGGTTATGCACATCGTCATCTGGCCAGGCTACGTCGATGTCCAGACCTTCTTGAGCAATAGTATTGCGCTTGGAGCGCTGCTTTCGTTTCCAGCGATTGACCAAATCTTGGCGATCTGGTATATCAGTTTGCCAGGTCGTGTTCGTGCCATCCTTTCGCGACCAGTTTCCCCATCGCACCTGACGGTGTTAAGCACGGGCCAAGTGCAAATTCATAGTTAAGATACATACTTCATATCTAGTAGACTTGTGAACAGGGACATCTGGGGGATTCGAATCAAACTTACATTGACGTGCCATCAGGATCAATCTCCTCGCCTACAATCCCTTTAACTGGCCACTCTCCATTCTCATTCCCACCTTCCGCGTCGCTCCAGGTTTCCTCTGGAGATGGAGACCGCTCCCACATGTCCATTGTGGAATTACTAAACTCGCGACAGTACTGTAGTGCAGTGACGGTCGACTATATATATAGGTCACTCGGAGGCAATATAGAGTTGTCTCGTCAGGTGACCGCTTTTAAATCTACGCGTCGCGTCAACGGTCATGGCATCTACTTTCATCCAGTATGTTTATGCTGCGGCGCACCCCGACGACTTCAGACGGGAAACCTGTGGATAGGTTACAAGAGAGCACACGCGTAAACAAGCCCTTCAAACCCCCGACCCTTGTCAATGCTTCCGAGCGCGTTCAGCCTCAACGAAAGCGCAAGCGAGTTTCATACAAAGACGCAGACGGTGATGAGAACGACAGCGAAGATGACGATGCAAGAAAGAAGAAAAAGAAGAAGGGAGACAAGGACGGAACTTATAATAACGAGGAAGAGTTAAAAGCTGCCATCAAGACTTATCCGGTGTACAAGCCCAAACCATTCGATATGCTGCGCAGGTTCTCAATGCCTACTATGACAAACAAGAGCGGAGAGACGGTGTACAATGTACCTAGCAACGTATCTCTTGGAATTCGTCCACTGGCCAAGATCCTACCTCGTCCGTTACATGATCCAATGGAAGACCATGCCATTGTTCTCTACGACCCTACCATCGATGACCGCGAAACAGATGAAGAGAAGAAGGAAAGAGAGAAGAAGGAAGCTAAAGAAAGAGCAGCCAAGGAAGCACAAGAGAAGACAGTAGGAATGTACAATCCACACAAGAATCTGCGGACGCTATTGGGCGAAGGGAAGAACAAGAAAGAGAAGGCAGAGAAAGTGCCTGTAGTGATTGACCCTCGGCTTGCAAAGGTTCTACGTCCACATCAGGTTGAAGGTGTTAAGGTGGGCATTTCATCGCTATGTTTTTTTCCTTTACTCACTCCTACCACGTAGTTCTTGTACAAATGTACGACCGGCATGATGGTGGACAACCAGTATGGTTGCATCATGGCAGATGAAATGGGTCTTGGAAAGACCCTTCAATGCATCGCTTTGCTATGGACCTTGCTCAAGCAGTCCCCTCACGCGGGTAAGCCTACCATAGAGAAGTGCATCATAGCGTGTCCTTCTAGTCTGGTAAAAAACTGGGCGAATGAACTTGGTGTGTTCTCCTTTTTTTATAGCTCTTCTGACAAGGAGCTCAACTCCTCTCAGTCAAGTGGCTAGGGAAAGATGCCATTTCAGAGCTTGCAGTGGATGGTAAAGGTGGCAGAGGTGAACTCCACGAGAAGATCACCCGATGGGTGGAAGCCAAGGGTCGGAATGTTACACAACCAGGTTTGCCACTGACCTTGATGACGGATGTCGTTTGAAGTTCATGTGTTTTTCATATATCAGTGATGATCGTCTCGTATGAAACGCTTCGTACCCTCACCGCAAATCTGGCCAACTGTCACATTGGTCTCCTGCTCTGCGATGAGGGACACAGGCTGAAGAATTCTGGTAGGCTCACAGATTCATGGAACTGAATCGGAGCACTACTAAAAGTCTCTTTCTTAGGCAATCAGACGTTCCAAGCCTTGAATTCACTCAACGTCAAGAGACGGGTCATTCTTACCGGAACTCCTATCCAGAATGATCTCTCGGAATATTTCTCCCTCCTCAACTTCGCAAACCCAGATTTCCTCGGTAGCCGAGATGACTTCCGTAAAAACTTCGAGAATGCCATTATTCGTGGCCGCGACGCGAGCGCCAGCGCAGACGTACAAGCTCAGTGTGAGAAAAAACTTAAGGAACTTGGTACTCTTGTCACAAAATTCATCATTCGGCGGACAAACGACTTATTATCTAAGTACCGTGAGTCAGTTCTTGCTGCACTTTGCGACCTCTTATTTCAATTACTTTGTAGTACCGGTCAAGTACGAGCACGTGGTGTTCTGTGGGCTTTCTGACTTTCAGCTCGCGTTGTACCGCCTTTTCATCTCCTCACCCGATATCAAGGCGCTGCTACGCGGCACAGATTCCCAGCCATTGAAGGCAATCAACATCCTCAAGAAGTTGTGCAACCATCCTGAGTTGCTTAACCTCCCTTCCGACCTCTACGGTTCGGAAAAGCTTCTACCCGAAGGCTTTAAAGGTGCGGGCGCCACAGGACGCGACAAAGGCAGGGACCAGACCGTACGGTGCGACTGGGGAGGTAAATTCGTGGTTCTCGAGCGGTTCTTACATCGGATCAAGACGACTACCAATGACAAAATTGTTCTCATCAGCAATTACACCCAGACGCTTGACTTATTCGAGAAGTTGTGTCGGAGCAAAAAGTGAGTCTGATGTTTGACGATGCTCCTTATCTTGACGTATGAATCAAGGTACGGCTTCTTTCGCCTTGATGGGACCATGACAATCACCAAGCGCCAGAAGCTTGTCGATCAGTTCAATGATCCCAGCGGGAAAGAATTTATTTTCCTTCTAAGTAGCAAAGCGGGAGGGTGTGGTATCAATCTTATAGGTGCCAATAGATTGATCCTCTTTGACCCTGGTCAGCATGTTCGATGTCCTGGTTAGCCCAAACTAATAAAGATATCAGACTGGAACCCTGCCGCTGATCAGCAGGCTCTTGCACGTGTATGGCGTGATGGTCAGAAGAAAGAGTGTAAGCCTAGCACGCGTTTTTTTCGAGACTATCACTGACGACTGCTGTCATAGGCTTTGTCTATCGATTTATCTCGACTGGGACGATTGAGGAAAAGATATTCCAACGCCAAGCATCAAAACAAGCACTCTCTTCTGCTGTCGTTGATGAGAAGGAAGACGCCGAACGGCATTTCTCGATCGAGTCCCTTAGGCAACTATTCACGTTCAACGAGACCACAATTTGCGATACCCACGATACCTTCAAGTGCAAACGCTGTAAGAACGGAAAACAAATTATAAAATCCCCTGCATTGTTGTACGGAGATGCTAGCACGTAAGTCTTCCTCTTGAAAATGGATACACGCCCTGTTAACTTTTGTGCGCAGGTGGAATCATTATACTAACGAGGAGTTACAGAGTAATCATGACGACTTACTCCGAGCTGAAGTAGGGTTGTCTGAGATCTCTTTCGTTTTCCAGTATATCAGTCACTAGAAGGGAACGGTTGACTGCCGTCGTTATTACACGCTATTTGTAACCCTACTCACAGCACACATGCATGATCATATGTATTACTACAGAACTACAGAACCCACGGTACAACAGCAATAATAGTGAAAGATAGAAATGCGGTTATATATCTGCTATGCAATAATATCGTCCCAATCGCCCCAATCGCCTCCGACTTTCCTGACTTTGACCTTCTCCCCTGCTTCACCAAAATATGAAGGAATAAGCCACGACTTCATTTCTTCCTCGCTGAAAGGCCCAAATGCCTCCCCAGTAGACTGCCCAGGGATATCCCACTTGAACTCATACATGATGTCGGCTGATGGAGGCACCCAATTAGGTTCGACGTCTCCGCTGGAGCGCACTGAGCGAACAAGTTCCTCGTATGATCGAGAGTAGATGTCAGTGTCGCCAAGCGACATAAGGTTGGATGCAAGATGGGTAATCATGTCAATGTCGGAGAGGCCCTTAGGTTTTTCCGCCACCTTGTCTACAGCCATCGCAGTACCATCTTTGTCCTTGCCGTTGATTTTCCTGCAGAGCAGACGCTCGGATCAGCTGCTCCTGAAAATGCATTATTGAGGACATACTTGATGGAACGCGAATTCTGCTTTGACTTAGTACCTAATCGTTGGAGTGCTTCAAGGACTGTTTCTCCTTTCTTGAGCATTCCAACGAGCTGCACCTCCCATCCACCCTTTCCACCACTTTGTGCAAGCTCCCTCTCCTCCGCCTTCATCTTTTCTCTTTGTATTCGCTCTTGTTGTCGCTTCCTCCGACGCGCCTGTTTGATTTCCTTGTCGTCCAAATTATCCATCCACCGATCATGTACGGCGTGCGCGTCAAATGACCGGACATACGTGCCATCGGCGGCAAATTTCCCCTCTTCCATCTCTTCCCGCATGTTGAACGAAGACAGTTCGTATCCCATACCTGCCTTCTTCCGCCGTTCTGCTTCATCCTCGTCTTCAGGCTCGTCTTCGAGATCCGAATCGTCGTCTTCGCCATCTTCGTTGAATTCCTGCCCTTCTATGTCCCCAAGACGCAAGAATTCTTCCTTCTTCTTGCTCGTTGCCTCGTCTTTCTTTTCTTCTTTCTCGGCCATCGCAAACATGTCGTCGTCATCATCATCCCCATCCGCATCCTTCCTTCTGCTTAGTACCACCCCCTCCCCATCATCACTTGAGTCCGACTCGTACCCTTCGTTCTTAACCCGTCCCTTTCGCTTGGCTGAAGGATTCTCAAGCGCAGAGTCGACCTCCTCCGCGAAGTTAACTGGATCCTCACTAGGCTCAACGAAACGCGTCTTTTTTGGAGCATGCGAGGAGATTTGTGATGTTGATGCATCTGCGCTAGACGTTGCCGACCGCTTCTGGGCTGTTCGGGGCTGCATATTGCATGCAGTATCAATGTACGCCCTACTACTTGTGGGGACTTCCAAGAAATTATGTCAAGATTTGGTTGTATTTGGACATGACAAAGTAACCTATCCAACGCGAGTGCATAGATTGGTGCGTAGGGTATTCAAAGTATATGTAGTCAAAATCGTGATGAGTAGAAATCGCTTCTATATGGCAGGAGAGATTTCCATGACAGCGTTCGCATACCCATTACTGTTGATAATCTGCACGCGCATGAGGAGCACCGTGTTCGCAAGACCTACCAGTACTGGTGGGGGAGCGAGCCTCTGCGCGATCTCTAGATTCTGCGAGCTAAAGAACGTGAGCAACTCTTTTCCGGACTTGGCGACAAACTGAAGTAAAAGATAAAATAGTGTAAGCCTAAGCAACCCGATGTAAAAGGAATCCACTTGCTATCTGGCCTGACTGCAGACGTCGTTGAAATGTGTCGAACTGCGCCTTTTGGTTCTCGTCCGCGGAGGGGTCGGGTACAACTCTTGCACTACCGAGGCCAGAGAAAGTGCTGGCAATCGTGACTGCATCTTCTGATACGTAGAACGAGCCTGCTTGACAGTCCATTGACTTGTCAGCAGATATGTCGGTCAATGAAACCCCTTTCATGTTCTTGATATCTTTTAACACGAGTGGAACGGATACATTGACATTCAGAATAAGCTTGAATGTGGGGACGGTCCTAGTCATGGTCAGACTAGCAAAATTACCCCAAAATCATAACACGAACTCGTTGCCGTTAGAAGACCCTTGCACCGGTTGCTGCAACTTATACCTATGCAGAGGAGTGAGACGGTACTTATGTGAAAATTACAAGCAAAGTCGCACATTCGTCCAAAGATAGTATCATCATTTGAAGTCTTCCATGACGAGGTTGTAATAGACGGTGCCGAATTCATAGCATGCAGAGACGGGAATAGGTGTTCTGTAGCATCTGAAAGACTAGAAAAACACACGTAAGTGAAGTTAGGTCTGGTTATATTCAATGACACGATCGCACCTCTTTTCGGCTGCTTTGTTTTCCGCCGTCATCGTAGCTGCAGGTGCATCTTCGGTTGGACCATCAACGACAGTTACCACCGAGCCTGCATTTACAGGCTCAAGTGGCTGTTCGACGTTCGCTTCATCTTCGGAGCCAGGCAGCAGACCCTCCATCTCCAACAACTGAAGACCAGAAAAAGGAGTAGGACCATGAGTAGACACAGATGGAGTTGGACCATCAGCGATGGTTACCACCGAGTCTGCATTTGCAGGCTCAGGTGGCTGTTCGACGTTCGTTTCATCTTCGAAGTCAGGTAGTATGTCTGCGTCTGGCTGTAAACCTGCTATCTTCAACAACTCAGGACCAGAGGGAGGAGTAGGATCATGAATAGACGCAGACTCCATCTGCTCGGGTTCTTGATGCTCATGGTCTGTCTCGCCTGCAGCATCTTCATCGCTCCAGGACGTGATGGTGAAACTACTACGCTCAACATGAGACGGCGATGGGGTATCTTCGATCGGCTCTGTTTCCTCCCTTACATTCTTTGTCGGCTTGAAGTGACCTTTCGAGCTGGTTAGGCCGTCCTTCCCAGCGGTCAACAAGGTGCTTCGATTCTTGCGAGTAGAAGATCGACCAGGACCAGGTCTAGGTCGTAGCTTTGTAATTCCGTTACTACCACTAGCATTTGGGCCCGAAGCTTGGCGAGATATCAAGCGTGCCTTCGTCGAGATGGGAACCCCTGGATTGTTGATCATCTGCGGAGCATCGATGAACTTGACCAAAGGATTAGCTGCCCGAGTACGATGAAAAGGGACTGCTGGCTCAGCGGGAGACAGAGATCTTCCGTTCCCTAGCCGCGAAGGAGAGTCGAAAAGAGGATCGGGTGAACTACGTCCCTCGTCAACCGGAGGGGTCTCATCTTCGGTCACCACTTGAGTGACTTCGATGGTGTTCTGGAGATCTGGCGAGTATCTCCGGAGGTCCTGAAACACCACTGTCTTCTCATCGACCTTGGTGAGATCAACGTGGGATTCTGGAATTTCTTGAGTATCATGGAGACTCGTCGTCATCAGCTCATCTTCAACCTCTTTCACCTCCTCTCCAAAGTGCTCCACATCAAGCTCTCCTACAGCGTCAGTGTCGGTCATATTAGTTATGGAGGGTCGGCGCTTGGCATCAATCTTGCTAGGCCCTGGGGATGACATACGCCTTTGTTTCTTCGATTTCGGTGGTGTAGCCTTGCTTTTTGGCCCAAACGTCCTCGGTCGTGGAGCGCTGGGTTTGACAGCGATGAAAGGTTCTGACTGGCGCTTGCGCTTTGATTTGCGCTCTCCCGCGGGCTCTTGATGTATGCGGCGCTTTTTCGCGGTCAAGGGTTCATCGGAACCAGCATCTTCGGATCTGCGAGAAGGCGACTCCCGTGGGTTGGAATCACTAGAGGTATTTTCAAGATGTAGTTTCGCCCCTATCATAATGAACCGTTAAACATGCGTCAATTCTAGAACATGCGGCATACCTGAAGCATAAACCTCTTCTCCTTTCTCGAAAAGCGCTGGGTTTGTATGGTCTCTGCCGCGGGTTAGAGCATTCTCCCAAAATGTCTTGATGAAATGTTTCGAGCCGCTCGTAAACGACTTGTCGGGTTCCCAACTATGGGGTAAATAAGCAAGGGGCAAGAACAACAAGCGAAACAAAACCCCTACGTGCTCTCATTCCAGTTGTATCCTTTCCACTGTAAAGCGTTAGTTGAGCAAAATGCGGCGTTCTTATGCACACCTACTTTCACATAATATTTCTGTGTCGACCAGATATTTAGACTGTAGACTGAAGTAACATTGTCAGAAACTTACCCATACGATTTTCTTGCCCCGCTTCGCATCTACACGCGCCTTTGTGACAGACTCTGAGCGATGGTGAGTACAACTATAGTGTAGTGGAAATAAAGGAGAACTCTGAAAACTCACCGACTTCGTACTCTGCGTCGCTCATGGATGTGACATGTCTTGCATGTCTGGCGCTTGAAGCATTTTTGAGACTAACAATGATGTGGGAAGTTACTTCCAATTGTGGTTATCAGCAAGTAACGAGTTAACAGACTAAATGAACTTTGAAATTTGAGTATCCAGTACACTATAATTATACCAGAGCGTAACAAAAAGTACGGTAGGAAGCAAGACTCGCGAGAAATATCGTTAAGATCGTTATGAGGATATCGAGTTTCAAAGATCATCGACGAAAGGCAATAACCTTCCAGTAATAAGACAATCCTTCACCCAGGGAACGTGAACAGCCGTCACATTGTCATCCTTAGGAAGGTCCTTGGGGCGCTCGTCGGAGTCCTTGATGACAACATAATCATACGCGGAAAGGTTCTTGGAGGCATATTTGACCTCAGTTACCGCTTCTACGCGGGAGGCACCCATACAAATGATAATCCAAGGAACGGATCGGCTGGCTTCTTTTGCATCCGAACCACCCTGGGCGAGACGATAAATACCAACACAACGAGCATCAATGTATTACTTACTTTTCTCCCCCCTCGCGGAGGCAAGGGCACGAAATCAGCACCAAGGCACAGTATAGTCTTACCAGAAAACAGCTTGGAGGCTACCATATTCGACATGATATCGTTCAGGTGTTCCTTGCAGTTACCCCAGTCGAGGTCAACAAGTTGAGATACACGAGCACTCAAGGGCTCCGAAAACCCAGCAGGAAGCAGGAATTTTTGCCAGTCCTATGCACAGAGAAGTCGTCAGCAGAAAATCGGGGAGCTTCGAGCCTACCATACCGATGAAATTTGTTTGTTTAAGTAGTCATGACGCATCCAATCATAAGACAGGCATGGTATCCCAAGTGCGAGAGCTACCAAAAATTTCGGTTTCTGATTGTAATCATCGGCCACAAGGAAAACACGTTCCAATCCCTCGAACTCAGGCCTCGGCTTGAACTTGAAACTTTCCTGGGAAGTTGTCCAGCGTTTGTTTGATTGGCTGTGTACACCCTCCATGCAGAAAATATTTGACCAGTCGTCGATGACCGTGCCTCCGTTGTGTTTGATAGCTAGCATCACGTCGTCTTTCATTTGCTCTGGGTTCTTGTTACCGACCGTGAGCGTCACAACAAAACCGGTCTTCGTGAATGGCTTCTTCTGCCTGGCAGAAGTTGCACTCATCAGTATCGAAGGCGTAGGCGTAGCTTGTAGAGGCTTAGGCTGGACGATGGTAACGATGGAATCGGCAGTAAGAGTGCGGTCTTTCCAATGGTACAGAATAGCCCTTGCGGCGACCCGGATATCTTGAATGTCACAGTAGGAGTCAGAACCGTCGTTGATTTCGACACGAACAGTTCCTGAATCCATCCGACTGACGTCCACCACTGTACCACGAAGATCGCCATGGCCAAGGATCACTGCATCTCCCACACGCAGTTCACACCGACGGATCCTGGTGATATCTACTTGATCCTCCGTGTCATCATCAAACTTGATGAGATATCGAGTACCGGCATGCAACGAGTGGACGGTGCCCGAATAATAATGACCATCTTGCCTCCACAATGCGAACACCCGAGTGGCGGGCTGAACTGTAAGAGCACGGCTAGTAGAGGCGATGGGACGGAGACTTTTTACGGCTCGTGTAGACGGCGCAGAGGTATCAGAGGTTTTGCTGCGAGTGGATGCCTTAGACGCGACACGAGTAGGCTTGACATCTTCAATGCGTCTCCGCTTTCTCGATGAAGTCGTTTTCAGCACGATAGGCGCAGCATCGGCGTCCATACAATATTCATCCTCGGTGAGCTCTTCTTCTTCCTCCTCCTGCTTCGCGACTGTCGGAGGTGGGTGCGCCCCGCCCTGACAAGGCCACTCAACATCAGAGGCCTCCGTATCTGAAAGCAATTGGCGTTTTTTGCCGGTTGCAGGGGGTGCAGCACGGGTACGAGTGCTCTTGCGTGCAGGTATGGCAGGTGCTTTCCCTTTCCGCCCCCCTTTCTTCACGGGTAGAGAGACTACCGTAGGGGTAGCCACTCTCTCGGACACTAGGGTTAGACCTTGCAGGTCCTGCTCATGAGTACAGGTAGTATTTTCTCGTGACTCTTGTTTCGTATTCTTCTTCCCGCGAGCTAAGCTTTTCGGTTTGATAGCCGAAGGATTTTCCTGGTATTTACAAGTTAATTGAGACCCTAGGTAAGAATCGAATGCCAAGAAAGAAATCACCTTCTTGACCGGAACAGGGGGTGGAGGGGGAGACAGTGGCCTCCTCGAGGATCGTACTTTCCCCGGAGTAGGTCCCACTACTGATTTTGCTGACTTGGCCTGCAGAAGGGTAGCTAGAGGGATATCGCCTTCCGGATCTTGGCTGCTTTCAGGTACCTCCATAGAGTCTGCGACAATCTCTCCTGAACTATGCTCAGACATGGGACTAAGTGGTTGGAAAAGTCGCTCTGTAGGACCCTGGTCGAACCTAGAGTGTCTTACCGGCGTAGCGCTGCTCCCTGCAGGTGGTTCAGAGTCAGACACGATGTCAAGGTCGGACCCTTGGGGTATAGTACGAGGACGTGGCTGCGGCAATTGAGGACGACGGAGAGACACAGGTTCTTTGGGAAGATGGGATTGTGGCAGAGGCACGACGCTGTCCTCAGGCAACAACTCTGAAGGATGCGTTGCGACGAAAGTTGCAGGTCGAGTCTCAAACGGTTGCCTAGCAGTGCTGTTACTCGCTGAGGGGGCCTGCGCAGTAATGCCCATCTGCCGAAGCCTGCGCGCCCGTTGATCTGGGTGGATTAAAGACAAGAGACTACGAGGCCCTGGCGTGGAGGTAGTCCCAACTGTGGCACGAGCACTACATGAACGCAAGGATCGGGCGTACAACTCTTCCGCGAGGGCGGTATCAGGGGTATTCTCCATTAGAGTTGATGGCTGAGTGGGTGTCAACTGCTCGGCGATTACCACGGGTATTTTCTCTGTTATGGAATCCTCTTCCACGACGAGAAGTGATGATTGGGACGTGTCTGCCGGCAACTCGTAGCGATCACGTTGCGCTTCAGCGGATTCGAGTGACTCTGCACAAAATGAAGAGTGATGAGATGGAGGAAATATCAATCAAACCAAAGCCTCACCATCATTCAGCAGCTGCGATGCGTCGGGGTGGGGGAAACTTTCATTCCGCGAAGAGTCTTGAGACCCGTCCGATTGCGAGGGAGTACATGCCACCAAGACACTGCCGCTGGCTTCTTCCGATTTCGTCTGATCATAAGCACGCCGTATTTTGTCCATCCATGAATCATTTCCAACGTCCTGCGACTCGACACCGTCATCCATGGTGAGATCGTTTGTCGTGTGCCCCAGGTCAGAAAGTGGCACCTGAAATACCTGGGTAGCTTGTGCAATGTAATTTGCAGCAGGATCTTGCGATACTGCGCCACCGAAGGAATCTTGGGAGGGAGGGGAAGAAGATCTCCGACGTCGACTGGGAACTGCAGGTAGGGATTTGGTAGGTTGAAGAAGTGGTCGGGCAAGTCTTGCTGTATGAGGAGAGTGGAAAGAAACAGACTTCCCGGCTAAAGCGCAAACAACAAGGTATCCATCCAATGCAGAGACTATAAAGGTGGATCGGTGGCTCACCATTTGCCTTTCCAACGCCAGATGCTGTACATGAATTCAAAGAATCGGCATGGGAACCCTTGATCGGTTTGGTAGAAGATGCTTGTGGGGACGATGATCGGGTACGCACAACCTTTTGGTGCTTGTTCTGATTTGAAGCCGGAGTATTTTCTTTCTGGGCACAATCCCTTTCTTCTTCAATCATTTCCTGCTCCGCGTGCAAAACCTGAGGCTGCGTCTGTGTCGGTGCGAGCCAATTGAACTGATATCGAGGCGTTGAACCTTGTACGGAGGGAACAAGCATTGAATCGGTTGAAAAGTCTTTGCTGATATTGTCCCCGTCTTCCTCTTGTTCGCGTTGTTCATTCAAGCCCCATTCTTTACCGTGCTCCACGGTTTTTGTCGCTGTCGTAAGTGCATGCTGTAGAAGCTGGGTCGGTTGAGACTCTACGGAATCACTAAACGTCATGGGGACAACTCTAAATAAAAAAATCTGGCTCAGTACGCAAGGATGACGTGCCTGTAATCGTTGAAAAGGTCCATAAGGATGTGCGTCGCGTTTGTTAGCTAAAGTCACGTAGACGGAGTCCTTTGCCTAATAAACCAGGTTGTGCGGAGAAGCAATAGCTGATTAGTCTACGAGAAATGAACAAAATAACTAGGGTGCGTTTTTGGGATTCAAGGGCGCGAAAATTTGTGGCTGCTAGTCTGGACTCCAGTGGAAGCTGTAGTCTACTATGATCCACTCAGGGTCCATTGAATAGACCTATTAGCATTCGGACGCGACGCCGTTGCCACAATTTGCCTTATCAGACTTGTTGACGTCTATTTGTTTTCCTATGGTTTACGTAAGAAATCAATACACGTGCTCTCGACTCTCGACGCGTCAACTTGAATGTCTTGTGGTTCACTTTTTTTCCAGTCTTATATCGCTCCTTTTCACTCTGCGCTGGCCGCCAAATTTGACCCTATACCAAATGTTGAACAAGGGTCTCTCTTTAATCTTTTCTTCAGAAGCCCCCCCTGTCGATGATTCCGATGCCTCGAAGCCTACCATCCGCGCAAACAATGTGACCACCACCTCGAACAAAGTGCACGCCATTGCAAAAAGTAAAGCAAAAGCAACACCCATAA
>Ga0153976_1000225_pt1 | contig 19279 bp, 26 predicted proteins | sample TSGA060MetaG_FD_104717 | JGI IMG/M metagenome (GOLD analysis project Ga0153976, IMG submission 104717) | Attine ant fungus gardens microbial communities from Georgia, USA - TSGA060 MetaG | ecosystem: Host-associated > Fungi > Mycelium > Unclassified | place: USA: Georgia, Yuchi Wildlife... | reverse complement strand
TTTTATATGAGCAGAGAGCAAGTTTTTTTGACAACAGCATAACGTTAGGTTGAGAAATTGGACCAGATGTGGAAGATTAAAAGTCTCGTTGTAAAGCATTGATCCATTAATCAAGGAAAAAACACAAAGATTTGCTGATACATGTTTCATAAAGTATTTATTAATCCGAGTCTGAAGAGGATAAGCCCGCCTGACTCAAGAAAACGTCCTCGTCCCACCCATACCGGACCTTGAGACGTTTGGAAATACATCTCAAATGCCATGGTGTAAGATAGGCTTTTGGATGTGCTGCGGATGTTAAGACAGATGAATAAGCTACCATCAACGGCGGGAAAGGGAAAAACCTACGCTTGTGAATTGAGATGGGCTGTCGACTTAATCAGTATGACTTCGCCTATAGAAGGAGGTGCAAGCATACATGGTCATCCCTGCCTGGAGGTATGAATCGTACACTCGAACCTGCTGTGCTCGGGTCACATTCAAAACCCATCTCCGCCATGAGCTTCGGGCGATGATAAAGGGTAAATTTTTTTTCCTCTCGGCAGTTAAAAAGTAAAGAAAAAACCTATGCGCACCTTAACAAAGTCGTCCCATTTCATCCCACCCTTCCCTTGCCTCACATCATCCGGAGTCTTCAAGAGATGGTGCATGTTAGCAACCGCCCTGGTCGACAACTTTGAGAACCAACTCTTCTGTGCGACCTTTTGTTCTTCCGGCTCTAATATGGGTTTCTTTTTGTCCAAACCTAGCCTAGACATGATGCTACGGCCAATGCCACCATTCGTGGGCTCCTCATCCTTTGAAAAAATAGAAGCTTGGTCATTTCTCGTCTTCGATTTAGCTTTTTGCGGTTCAAGAGACGATAGATACGCTCGCGCAGATTCTCCTCTTGTCGTCGCAGTCTCAAAGACTGGCAATGTAGTCGTAGAAGAAATCGCTTGTTTGGTACTTGAAGCTAGAAAAGAAGAAGCTGGGGTCTTTTTATCAGCTTTTCCTGTTGTAAGAGAGACCAGGGGTGATATAACCTCAGGCGAAGCCGGAGGAATAGGTGCAGATGCAGGTGGTAAGGGAATTTGATCTGCAGATGTGATACTGGCTAGCCTTTTCTTCTTGGATTTTTTCTTTTTCTTCTTTGAGGGTGTAGTTGGTTTTTCTTCGTCCGTCGTTTCCTCTGCCGTTGCTTCTTCTGTGGGTGGAGAAGCTAAAAGAGGGAAGAATCAGGGATGGGGAAGGCGACATCAATCAAATTCGATTAGCACCTTTCTTCGGCCTTGCCTGCGTTGGGAGTTTCGATGGCGCATGCAATTTGGGGTCTCTCTTAAAAAGACGCCCTAGTGCAAAAAGGTAATAACTCAAAGCTAAAGAAACTGGCACGAGATAGACGAACCCCGTAGAGAAGCCAACATGTTGAGGAATGGATTGTTCTGTCGTTCTTCATTGGTAGGTCTTGGAGGAGGTCTTCCTCCATTTGATAAGTCTCTTTCAATCACATAATCAATTGCCTCTTTGACCAAACGTTTAATCGTCCCCTCTTCTTCCGTATCGAAACCATCATCTTCCTCTGTTTCACTGTCAACATAGCTGGCTTCAGAACAGACTTCATCTTTAGAGCTATAATCATCAGACGAATTTGAGACCGTTTGGAGTCCTGGCATGTCCTCATAATCGGGACCGTTGGCGGGCCAATCCGCAATGGCAAGCGGCTCTTTGGCTTTCTTCCTGCCTTGACGGCCGTGTTCGTCGTCAGACCCTGACAAGCTCTTGGGTATGTGCATGTAGAAGCTTGTCCACTGCGGTTCAAAGTCTCGCTCTCCGTTAAGCATCCACAGCTCATCAATGCCTTTACCGGTCAACCTGAAATAATTCTGAATGCGTGGGTCAGAATGCATGTAGTTGTAGAGTGACAGCTTCCAACCTGGTCAATCCTTATCCACAAATTATCCAAAACTGCTCTTCTGAAGGTCTTGGCAAGGGGGAAGACTACATCTTGAATGTTTTTAATCTTTTCTGACGCCTTGAGCGACATCATTTGGGCATCTCTCCACGTATCGAATTCTTGAGGCATTTGCCACAATTCTTCTTTCCAGTCATCTGCCTCGGGTACGAGCAAAGGCACTTCGAGAAGCTGGTGCATCTCAACACATTCCTTCACTAATGTCAGATCTTTCTTGATTCAGCAAGGCTACACTTACGGACAAATCACCGACAGCATCCCACATCAGCTGCGAAAACCGTTTTGTTTCCTTTGGAGATTCTTCGGCTGCATCGTGAAGAATCTGGTAAAGCACAAATTTGGGATACGGGGATTGAGGGAAACAAAGCTCAATAATAATGGAGTCGATGAATGATAAACCGGCCTCTCGAAGCTCGCTATGATCAAATATGATGACAGGTTCATCTGTCGGATCGTCTTTTGGTTGCTGTTGCTTGAAGTATCTCGCATAATGCGCTACAATCTTTTATCAACGCGAATTGATCATCTCTTTCCCCTCTCGTACCTGAGTTCAATGCCAGCCCAGAAAACCTCTGCTGGTTTATATCGACCATGACTTCAACCATACGGAATAGCGCAAAATAGAGACCCCGCATCCTGTTGTCATTTTTCAACAGTGCCTTGACGTTCTTATTCGACATTCCTCGATCAATCAATTCACGTAAAATATTCCCGACTATCTTCCAAGCAGAAGCCATCATATGTTGGTTGTGAATTCTGGTTGATGGTTAGCTATCTGAAAATGAAGAAGCCAACTCTGGCGAGACATACTTTGTCCCGACCATCCTAGCAACATAACTCGGGTTCTTCAGAGGGTCCAACTTCTGAGGATCATACCTCGTTTGCGCATTGATCTCAGCCTCAATGATGTCAGAGAACATTTGAGGATCACGTAGATAAGCGATTTCTCCCAGAGAGGCTAAAAACTGGGATTCAGAGGCACGAAAAGGATCTATTGGCATTTTGCACACCATCATATTGCGACTGAGCTATACGGAGGCATTTGAGAATGTCAAAAGGGGCAGCAACAGCTTTTGTAGTCTGTTCAACGATGTCCTCTACATAGGTGATGCTGTGAAATAGGCTCTACTGAGATAAGGGGTTAGCCCACCGGCAAGTAGATCAAGTTTTTCTCTTCCACTCATTCTCTGCTTGAAGGTAGGATCTACATTCCCTTGTAATGCCAGCTTGGCATTGCGCAAGATAAGGGCACGCGATGTAGTAGGCTTATCCTCTCGCAATTTCCGAGCTTTCTCAGAATCGATAAAGACGGTGCGCCGCACGGCCTTGACAAGATCTTTGCTCTGAGACTTTGAATCAGCTTTCAACTTTGGTTTTGATGCCATAGCAAAGAGCGGGTGGCAAAAGGCCAAACAAGAGAACGTACTCACTGCTGAATCTAATCCTCATGACCTTAGTAAGAATCTGTCCATCACTCCTAAATATATCATGTCACAAAGTGTCTGGACATAGCCATGGCCACAGTCCGGACCGGATGTTTATGAGAGACAAAAATGTATTTCTTTTCATTCCATCCATGAGAAAGCTAGTGCTTCTATGGTTTGATGCTGTAATCTACAGTCAATTGGGGCCACACTAAACTCCTATATTTGTACAATGTAAACTGCCTTATCATGAATCTCATGAAACCCTCATATACAAACCCTCGGCACTGTCAGAATTCTATTTAGAATGGGATATCGGTAAATCATTCACCACGGCAAAATGGTATCAAACAAATGTAGAAAAAACTGATAAAGTCTCTCACAGCATAGTGGCAGTCGCACACTCACAGTACCTTTCCTTAGGGTAGACAATGTCAGAGTAAAGTGAGAATAGACTAAAATAGAGGATATGGAATTGGTTTCCAACGTACAAACAGGCCATCTTTATACAAATGAAATCTCTCTAGTATGAGTCAAGGCATTATATCTAACTACTGAAATATATATCCTTCCCTCAATGCTTTCCTGACTCTTTGATTCTACCCAAATGTATCTAATTTTTTATGACTCACCTGGATTCCAAGAGCAAATTCTTTCTATATGGTTTGATTGGGGAGCAAATCAACAACCTGTGCTATGGAGTTCTATGGAGTTCAAAACAGCCTAAAATATTGCAGTTTGTGCAACCAGCATGTCTCGAAGGTGTAAATGACTGAGAAAAGTTGATTTGTGTGGAAGGCAAGATGATACCTCAGTGTTGACGATGAAACCTAAGCTGTTGATGACGCCTGTCAGGACATCACACAAATGATGGAATGTCCAATAGCTGGTGATTGGCAATTGCCATTCCATCAGTCCTACCTTCGGGCTACCGCTGACAGTAGTCATTTCTTTCTCTCTTTCTTTCTCGAGAGCTGGTTGCTCACAACAGCTTGAAGCTGTAAACCTTCGTTCATTCGCTTTTCATTATTTTTTTTGTATTTTGAATTAAATTCGTGGTCCGTGATGTCGCTACGGTCTATCTTAGGTGAGTTTACTGGAGCATTCTTCCTCGATTGTGCTCAAGTATGAACCTATCTTCAGTGGAAGATTGTTCTCCTTTGATTCTATACGCACCAGACGGTGCATGGAGCGATGCAGAGCTTAATGATACACTTGCAATGGTGTGTCTTTGATGCTCGTCATGCTGCTTGGTCAGCTCAACATATCTGTAGTCGTACTCAGGAGGTTCATATAATGCGACTTCAGTGCAGGGAGCAACGGCCACATTGCAGTTTCGTGGTATAACTTCATCAGACTGTTATACACCGCTCGTTGTTCTCAAAGTGACCTTTTAGGTACTGGTTTCGTGATTACGGGTGGGCGCCGACCTGGATATGGACCTTTTTCTGTGATGTTAGACGAGCAACAGCTTTTCAGTGGCAATCTTACTCCCGAATCCTCTCCTATCAACAATACCCTCGCTTCCTCTACTGGTCTGTCCAACAAACAGCATACCGTGGTACTTACGAACACGGGAGGAGAGCCGATCGACATCGACACTATCACATTTGAGCCGCAAATAGGTTCGACAGGGTACGTTCGACTCTTCGCAGTCAATATTGCTTAACACAGACATAGCAGGAATTTTAACGTGACGACAATTGATGACACCGACCCACGTATTCAATACCTTCCACAAAGCGCTTGGAGCGTAAACTCCCGCCCAGAGTTTCATGATAGTACTCTACAGTAAGTTCTTTACCCGGAATCTAATGTCATATTGACGTCGTGAAGTTTCTCTGAGGAACCAGACGCCAGTGCTTCACTACGGTTTACGGGAGATGCCATTGCATACTATGGCACCGTTGCACCCGACCATGCTGATATATCCATCAGCATTGACAATGAGACTATCACAATGCCGAGCGGTTCTTCGAGTCATGTGAGCAGTGTTCAAACACAAGTAAGTGGATCTGTGACAATGAGTCGACAGTGAGCTTCTTATGTGATCGTTGATTCCGCCTGCAGGTACTTATGGTGCGTTGACCTGACTGCTTTCACAAGAAAACAATTGACTATCTCGTAGTGGTGGGCAGATGGACTTGGAGACGGGGAGCATACCATGACCATCGTTAAGGCACCAGGTTCTGCCTCAAGGCCTTTTGTGGATCTCGACTCTTTTGTAGTCTTCTCAGAAACTCAATTGCCTGTGGTCAAAAATAGCACGTCAAACCGTCCTGTATCGTCAGGGTGAGTTTGTCAATCGGATTGGAGTGATTTCTGATCAACAAGAACGTTATTAGCATCATTGCCGGTGTGGCTATCGCGAGCGTAGCATTTGTGCTGCTGATAATTACGGGTCTGTTCTTGTTTTTGAGGCAGCGCCGCCGGAAAAAACATGCCACGGAAACCAGTGTCTCATCTCTTACTCCGATTCTACCAATGCAAGGTATCGAGGAGTTGGAACCGGTCCGTCCCTCCACTTTAGATCCCAAAGAAGAGGGTGCAACTTTTCCGTTCTCTCCACCGGCACTACCGTCACCCACATGGAAGGCACGGACTAATTTCAAGCGGACTTCGGGCCTCTCAATCGCGCCAAGCTACTATGGCAATTCTAATTTTCCTGATGAGATGCGAAGTCAGACTGCTTCACAGGCCTTGGATCCTCCGATACCTCCGGTTCCCCGCCTAAAGATACCTCGTAATCCTGCGTCATCTCGTTCAACTCCCGACACTGTTGCGGCGGTGAGCCCACATTCAAATGGGTACTCGATTGTCAATACTTATCTATCATGATTGCACAGGATAATGTATCGTTGTCATCTCGACCACCTCGACCATCACGTCCGAAGCGACCTCCGACACTCAAGATTTAGTATCGATTTAGTATTGACTCATTGTAGCTATCTTCGTTCTTCATTCTTTCCACGAAAGGCACTATGTACATGACTTGATCTGTCATGAGTTGTTGGTTCTACCTGACCAGTTTCAGCACGCTGTATACTTGAGCTACTCAAAGTAGAAACACAATTGGGTGTCGAGCCTTTTTGTGATTTCTCAAACAAGCTGGACCCTGAATTAACACATGATTATATCCAGTGTTCTGTTGTACCTATCAATGTCACTCCGAACACGGCGTGTTCCTGAGTCGGTGCATTATTTTATAATTTAATATCCCTGTCGTTGAGTAAGCGCACTCTAAATAGCAGAGACGTCCCAGCGGATGCCTATGGATCCCTAGAGACGTGATCGTAACAAAGGACAATTACTACGACTTACGTAAGGGTTCAAAAATCTGTCAATGAACACGATGATTTTCCTTGTTTCGTACAGGTTCCCTACAGAGCTCTTTCCCTTTCACCACTCTTTCTTTCGGCCAGCTTGACGCTGTTTTTTTTTCTCATTTCTTTCTTTTTCTCTGCTATACATCCTCACAGCGTGCATCCTCCTGCGTCTGCTCAAAGCGAGTCCCTGCCCTGTGTAGCCATCTTAGCTCCTTTCTTGTCGAGCCGTGCTCTCTCTCTCTTCTTCTACTGCGTGCGAGAAATATATTTCCTGCAGAAATAACACAATGGGCAATTTGATCTGGCATGAATACGCTCGTTTTGTCTCCATTACGGCAACCGTTTGTGAGTGCTACGCCTGACGGATTCGGCTATATCTAATGAACCCATTACTTTTTCCTAAATATTAGATGGCATCTGGGCTGGATTCTGGGGCCTCATCTACCGCAAATTCTTCTGGGACTTCATTGGCGGCACCTTGCGTGACCCAGGGGGTATACAGTGCGTTGCTTCCTTGATTCCTGGCTCCAAATATCAAAGAACCGACCAATACACAGACCTTCAGCTGCTGTTGCACCTTTTGTTGAGGTTATTGTCAAGGCCCCGCTTCTCCAAATCATTGCTATGATATTGGGTTTCTTCATTTTGGCGTTGGAATGGCCCCTTCCTTTGATGAAAAAACTGCCAATATACCGAAATCTGGTTGTCAGGATTGTGATCTTATTTTTTCAGGTGTTCATCAATGTTCTATACTATCAGGTTAGTGGTCGTAATGACTTGCTCAGTTCGAAGCTGATCGTTTCTAGGGGACAAACTGTGCTCTCTGGTCAATAATAGCACTGGGATGTTATGTGCGCGCAGTAGCTCTGGGCGAAGTGATAGTAGACATGAAAGTGAAGAGGGGGAAGGCAGGGCAGGCATGAACGAGATGGTTCCTGCATTTTTCTTCTCGATGAGGATATCTTAGGTACACTGAGTTCCGACGCAGGAGGAGGGGAATAGCGTATTTTTTCGTCTTCATGTTCACACTTTGGTTCAATTTTCGTAGTGATCTTATGCACGCAGTCGCTGTGTAAAGAGCCCCAAATGCGTGATTTTAGAACATATGGTAACATGTGGTATCAGTATTCCGACAAAAAGGTATATTCCATGTTCTCAGACTGAACAAGATGGCAAGAGTTCATGTAGTTGCCAGTGCTCAGCCGAGGATATTGTCCTGTCCAAGCAGCTCGAAGGCAAAGGGCGAAATGTTCCCATGTGGTGGCTATGGCCCCGACTCCAGCAGCACAGTTCCTCAATGCCAACCTCTACCCCACCGCTATCGCCTGGGCACCTTCGTTGTCATCGTTGTCGTCGGTCATGTTGCCCGGCCTCTGCGTCTCTCCCCCATCATCATCATGTTCCTTGTTCCTCTCTGCACTTTCTTCTTCTTCTTCTCTCGTTTCCAGGCTCCGGCTATTCATTTCTTGGTTGTATGACTTTTCATCGCAATGCTGGAGAGCCCGTCTGGTAGAAAAGGTGCTGTCTCAAAGGATGGGCAGAGATAGACATCGGAAGGTGAGTACCAACGATATTAGTGTAAGGTATTTGGTAGAGTAGAGGCCTCCAACGGCTATCGCAGCCTGAAGGGGGAATATGGTGGTTAAGGACAAGAAGGACAAGAATATTGAGTTGGGCACTCGCTGCTCTAAATTGAGTTCCTAGAAACTTGAGATAGATATAAAAGTGAGAAGTGTGATTGGGTGTGATTGGCCAAACCGGCACTTGCCATCTTTAGAACTTTGTCTCTTTGCTGAATAGGACGATATTATCACGACATTACCACTCAATAGAAGGTGCATCATCATGTCTGTTGACGATATTGTCACAAAGATCCCAAATCAATATCAGAAGGCTAAAGAGAGCGGTGATCTCTTCTTTTTCCCCTCGACAGTGGTTCGCCGCTACGAACCAGACACTGACATCGAAGTAAGTAGCTATCTGGAAACAATAAACTACGATCTCTTTCCAAAGGATTGCCTTTGCAGTTTCAAATAAGTGTTTGTCCAGCTCTCAAAAATAAACCGAAGCAAAGTGAAACAGAGAAGGCATCGCCTACGGTGGATCCCCCTCAGAGTCAGGCTCTTGAGAAAAAATTATCTGATCCATTTGTCCCTCCATACAATGAAAACTTGTATGTTGGAGAATTGAAGGATGACAGATATGGGGAAGAATATGTGGTTTTTGTACGCCTCTCGTCTGTCTCGTTGATTCTTAGATGCTGATCATGGTTTGTAGTTGAATAAGTTTTCCGTTGTTCCTAATCACTTTCTCCTGGTTTCAAAGGGTCTGCTAGCTCACAGATTGGTTGCTACGAACGTACTCAAGATTGTCCTCTAGAATACGAGTCACAATCATCACCCTTACTTCCTTCGGACTTGGTTCTGATATACAAACTTCTCATCTCCACACGCGACGCTGGAAGAAAAAGCTTCGCATTTTATAACTGCACGTACTCTTTTATTATCTCTTTGATACCAACTTGATCGTATCTCAGGTGGCAGCTTCAGTGGTGCTAGTCAATCCCATAAACATGTCCAGTTTATTCCAATCGGGGCAACAGAAGCTGGTCCACCCATTGAAAGGCTTGCGAGATCCATAAATCTCCAGACGCCAAGTCAGTACAACTGGTTTGGATCCCATGTTATAGCCTAACATCTAATATGTAGCCAGGCCTTTCACAATTTCCAGGCTTCCATATGCGAACCATGTCATTCGTCTCCCACAGGACCTGCAATACCGGGAAATTGACAGCATTGAGCGTGTACTGACTAAAGCTTTCTTATCCTTACTGGACCTGGTTGTGTCAACAATTCGACATGCACCCGACTATCCTGCAGGGAAGCCATCCTACAACGTCATTATTACGCTGGAACATATACATCTCATTCCGCGTCGATACGAGAACTTCGTCATCCAAGACTCAGGAGACGTAATCAATGTCAACGCGTTGGGATTCGCTGGGATGTTATTGGTTAAGACTGAAGAGGAGCTGGAAAAGATCAAAGGTTATGGTATCGGGATGATATTACGTGAGGTAGGGCTACAGAGTGTGCACGAGATACAAGTTGCTGGTACTACAGATGAGACATTAGATCTTGTTACATCGCACGTATGAAGGATAGTATAGAAGAAAATCTACTGGTGGCCTCAACAAGTTATTACCCCAGCTCCATCGCACAGTATCGCCCTCATCTCGCTGCCCGTTCCGTCATACTCCTTCGCTTTGCTACCTGCAAAACACAGGCGCACTCATGAGCCCCATGTCTCAGCCACGTACGTTCTTCAGCGTTCGTTCACTTCCTAATGACTGATGAAATTGTCCATCATCAACCGTCCCTTCACTATGGGCGAGTGGAGAATTTATCTGAGGTTGCGTCTCTTCAAGGGCAGGACTGGGATCATTATTCATCGGACTTTCTGCAGCCGAAACATCAATAATAGCTGGCAATGTCTGCGGCGGCATACTTCCTTTGTCTTGAATAATTGGCTTCACAATTTACTTCAGAAACGCTGGATCCCGAAGAAACTCAAACGCATAGCTATTGGTATGCCACCACCTGAACTGAAGTTGCGACCAGAAACAGAGGTGGTGTTATCGCCAGCTGTGTTTCTCACTCATCAGCAAGCGGGTTATATGCTTTCACAGAAACAGATGGTATCCAAAACCACCTTCTCCAGTATGTTGTTGTGTACATGGATAAGCCTAATTAGTGATTCAAGGGCACGGATACCGATTGTTCTGCTCATATTGGCATAAGTGAAGGTCGCTCGGAGTCCGCCGCAGATATAGAAAAGATGAGGTTCCTCTCGACTGAGTTACCAAACATTTCTTTACTGAGCGGTAACGACCTAAAGATGGATATGAAATGAAGGACGTGGTACAGATCAGAGAACCCGGTGATTGACTGATGCCCTTTTCTGCGTATAATTTCCCTAGAATAATTTCCCATACATTGTTAAGGATAATGATATGGAATAGAATCAATGGCTGAATTTCTCTCTCGTGAAATTTAGGTACTTCAGCTCTAGTCGCAATACGCCCCTTCACTGGCAGGCTATAATAGACATCAGTGAGAGAACAGCTTCGAGAAAATGAAGACCTCACAGCAACATCTCGAGCATATCTCAGCAAAACACCACGCCTGACGTTCAGCTTGTTATTATCAGAAGCATCCCAGAGCTCTCTGCGCCTTCTTTGTTCTTCCTCATCCACAACCCAATTAATCACCCTCTTTTCGGAGTCAATAACAATCTTATCGCCATCCTGCACAAGAGCAATTGGACCACCGACTCGGGCTTCAGGAACGACATGCCCAATGATAAAGCCGCGACTAGCACCAGAAAAGCGGCCATCTGTGATCAAGGCAGTTTTACCCAGGAGACCTGCGCCAGCGAGAGCACCTGTGGGGCCTAGAAAGCCTGGTAAGTGGTAGGGTACTAACATATATGATTCCTGGTTTACCGAGCATTTCTGGCATTCCTGGAGCACCTTTGGGTCCTTGATACCTGAAGATAAGGACCATTCCAGGTTTGATCTCGCCTGCTTCTAGGGCGGGATAAAATTCGTCGGGCTTGTTAAAACATTTTGCAATACCCTAGGCGAAAATTTCAGCCTAGGTGCAGGCCTAGTGAGTATACTTTAGCTCACCTCAAAGCTCAAACCCTCTTTTCCAGTCAATTTAGCAACAGCAGTTCCTGGAGCCAGGTTACCTCGCAGAATTGTGAGATGACCTGTTGGCTTGATGGGGTTTTCCAATCTCCTCAAGACATCTTGTTTCTCAAAATCGAGATCAGGAACGTCGGCTACATTCTCTGCAAGTGTCTTTCCTGTCACTGTCAACTGCGAGCCATCTATCAAATCTGTATTCTTGAGGAGGTATTTGATAATTGCTGGGATACCACCGATACGGTGTACATCTTCCATATAGTATTTCCCAGAGGGCCTACCACTTTTTCAAATGGATCCAAATGGATGGAGAATGAAATGCGTACATGAGGTCTGCCAGGAAAGGCGTTTTATCAGCCATCATCTGGAAATCATCAATACTAAGTTCAATATCCGCAGCACGAGCCATTGCGAGAAGGTGAAGGACCTAGAAGGCGAAGAGCTTGATTAAAGGTCTGCATGAAAGAAAGACTAGGAACGTACGGCATTGGTGGAACCTCCCAGGATTTGGATGATCACAATGGCATTCAAGAAAGAATTGCGACTCAGAATATCCCTGTCAAGCGTGGAATTCAGAAAAGCAAGAGTGGCCGTAAAAAGAATTGACCTGGGTTTGAGATCTAATTCAAGGAGTCGCTTTAGATATTTGGCGGCTCTAAAACATTCATGTGTCTTCTCTAGTACACGCTGAGCAGCTTACTCTGAGCTCCGATTGCACTTTTGAACTCACCAGGGTAGAGGGCGGGGGTACTTGAGGAATAGGGTAGTGACATTCCAAGGACCTGTATACTATATCAGTTAGGACCCATGGCAAGTTTTGCTTCAGAAGTACCTCTAAGGCTGAGCTCATAGTATTCGCAGTATACATCCCTCCACAAGCACCAGGCCCTGGACATGCATGCCTTACAACATCAAATCGTTGTTCATCGTCAATTTTGCCAATAGCAAAGGCACCTGAACAGTCTTGGTAATTTCCTAACAGTGTTGACTATCTGACGCTTACCATACGATTCAAAGGCATCCGAGATGTTGACAGTTCCCCCTTTGACCTTATTCATTCCAGGGCAATCTAGTCTGGACGTTTGATTCCTGGCTGATGAACTCTCAGTGGCAGATTACGAACCGACATGACGAATTCCAGCCTGTATGGTACCCCCATACACAATGATAGTAGGACGATTGTGGCGCGCAGCGGCCATGAAACAACCTGGCATGTTCTTGTCACATCCTGGGATCGAGATATTTCCATCGTAATGTTGGGCCTGAATAGAGATTGTAGTATGAATTTGGACTGTATATCTGTGGGATTTCATACCATCACAACGGATTCAATAGAGTCAGCAATGAGATCACGGCTCGGAAGACTGGAAGTGGATAAGATTCCGAAAGCGACGGGGTAATAAAATAATGCACTTACGAGTATCTCATTCCTGGGATAATATCACCTGAGGTATTTCCGGAGTTGAGCAACTTGGGACTTACCGTCGGTGGCCATGGTAATCGCATCGCTAACACCAATTGTATTGAAGATCAGCCCGACAAGGTCTTCTTCTTTACACCCATCCTTTACATGCTTCGCCAGCTCAAGCTAAGCAGGTAAGGATGAGATGTATAGCGTCGTTCCAATAGTTACCAGTTGGTACACACCAAATGAGCGTTGCATGGATTACCTATCAGCTTTCTTGTTAGCGCATCGCATAATTTGCAATGTGCGATTACCGATCCGTACCTTCCCACCAAACAGGAGAAATACCAATCTAATCAGCGATAACAGAACCTGTGATTTGAGCCGTATAGTCATCAATATGATCACACACTTGGGGCTTATTCATGTCATCCTCAGTCAAGCCAACCGCATAGACTTATTTAGTTGATCAACAGTACTGATCCTGGACGTTCTGTTAAGACTTACGCATAGCTTGAGCGCCTCCACGAATCTAGGGTATCATATTGTTGAGTGGGTAGTCAGTCAGTCATGACAGGAGAATACCTTGTTCTGGGTAATCTGGCATGATATCTTGTTCAACTGTTCGCCCCGTGGGGCTGCCTTGGTCATGGAATGCCTATAAGAAAGCCATGAATACTCTGAGCTTCACAATAGCAGGCGTTGGTATCCTTGACCAATTTCTCACATTTGGACATCGGCGGTAGCCATTGTTTGCGTCGGAAAGTGAAGAAAGAGGCCACTTGATTTTATCGGTCCTTCAGATCACTAGGTGGTGGTCATAGGTTCGAAGGTGAAAAAATCACCGGCCAATGAGAATACGAGTATTGGTCAGACATCAGTAGCATAAATTACAGAACAAAATTCTAAAGCTACAGAAAAGCTAAAAGTCAAATCCTTCCTTTCGGAAAATGTCAAGATCACCGGGTTGTGCTTGGTCTGCAAGATCAAGGCGTCCCTGGGATTGAACGTCAAACAAAGTCGGGGGGTAGACAAGAGAAACAGAACCTACCATGGACTGCAGTGCGCGACGAAGGGTAGACCACAGCTGACTATTTGCGCTGCCCTGTAAGTCTATTGCGCTGAGGAAATGCTCAGCGGCTTCTTTGAAGGCTCCGATATTCAAACCTGAGCTGAACATCATTATTTCAAATCATCGGTTAGAATCTGAGCTCACATGCCACACCAACGTTGTAAATAGCACGAGTATAGGTCGGACGGAGAGCAAGAGCTTCTCGATAAGCACCGAGGGCCTCTTCGGGGTTGTTACCGTTCGATAATGACGATCCAAGTCTATTCCAAAGCAAATAATCCTAGTCTAAGGTCAGAATAGTGGGAAGTTAAGAACTCAAACTTACTCTCGGACGGACCCCTAAAGCAGTGGAAAAACAGTCTTTAGCATGACCATAGTCACCGTTCGCATAAAACAAGACGCCGAGGCCTATTTGAAGATCAGCATCTAGGATGCCCTTGCTATGGTGTTCTCGAGTGAGACCAAGGAATAAGTCTGTGATCCGCGTATGCGTGTCCCAGGCGCTGTTCGTTTTTATTGCTTGTATTGTTTCTTCGGGGGTCGGAAATGTTGGGTAGGTGGCCTGCAACCAGCGAAGCAAAATTGCGTGAGATGCTCTATCATAGCCCTCATTTGTGAAAGAGATGGCAAGAGACTGTGTTTGACGTCAATGTCAATGTCCCGCAGGAGGAGGTTAACTCGACTACACCAACCATCATTCCAGGACCTGGTGTTTTATTCTCTACTGCCCTTCGAACACCTTCATGTAGCGCCTGCATCCCCACCTCCTCTTGCTCGTCCATACTACGAGTTTCCCCCAAAAGTATCCAAGCTTCATAATTACCTACTCCCAGCTGTCCTTTTTGGATAGCCGCTTCAATCATGAGGGCAGCTTCCGACAAGGAGCCATTCCGTTCCAGAAGTGCTTTTGCTTCATCCAGCAACGAGCGGTCTGAGGATTCAGCCATGTATTTGTTATTTTGTACTATTGATTTGTTACGGGTGATGATAAAAGCATACGGAAAATGACGAACCAAAGCTATAGGGGTCAAGTTTAGGGATACCCTCATCATCAAACTGTAGTTTCTCTTCGGAAAGATCGCCAAGGTCATACTTCCATGCTTCCTGCATCGATGTACCGTAATCAGCCTCAAGGTCATCGCGCTGCGTAGTCATTAATTGATTAAATTCAGCTTCCCACTTTGCCATATCTTCTTGAGGAGGAGGAAGATCTGAAGCTTGCAATTCCTCCCACATCCTTGGCATTTTTCAGCCTATCGTTCAAGAAATCTGCAAGAAAAGGGGTATACTTTTTGAAATCGGCGTCTGTCCCAGCCTCGTCTTGCTCCAAATGTGTTTTCTCCAGGACTTCGGTCAATCCCTCAACATCGTCTGTGACTTCTTCAATCGTAGACGCCTGCTGTTGTAGAGATGCTGCTACTTGGGCAAATGCGGCTTCGAAATCGGCTTCCTTGTTCTTGCCTTTATTTCTCTCCTGGTTTGCTACGACAATACTTGAATTCATACTGTTGAAGGGGGCACCTGATAATCCATGCATGGTCATCGAATTGCCATACATGTTCATGGGTAGCAGATTGGAGCTCCTTTGTTGGACTAGGTGAGTCCGAATATGAGAATGTAGATGGATTGATAGAGGTAGAAAACACACAGTCAGGTCTTGCAGCTATATTATGCTGCACTGAGGGACTGATTATATGGTTAGACGCTTGGAATTCTGATGCCCAAATTCCTTGCATATCCTCAGGACGGAATGGTTGATGTTTCCGCTGCTCCATGATCCAACCGTCATGATTCAGAGTAGCAAGACCAGAAGGCATATGGTTTAATCTGGCGAGTTCTGAAGGATGAGGTATAAAGGATGGTCCTGGAGCAAGGCCTTGAGCATCAAAAAATTGTCGGGCGAGTGCCAGATCTTGTTCATTAGTGCTGGAGGGACCGGCACTCGTCGGCAATTGGTGAAGCTATGGATTGCATGAGTCAACTTTAGGAAAGGATTTGTGCGAAGCTGGCTTACTCTACTTGATGATGGGCTCGTGACTCTATCCTGAAGTGCGGGTTATTGGCAGTTTCTGAGTGTGAGTAATTATGTGACCTACCTGTTGTAGGCTGCGGTCCCCTTCAGCATGCTTGAGGACTTGGGACAATGGATTCGTGGATACAGCACATTCCGAGGCAGAAATGAGACCTTGAAATGACATTGGTAATGGAGTTGAAAGAAGTACAGAGGGTCGCAGGTAAGGAACTTACTTGTGTTTAGAAGTGTCGGCCCGGAGGTTGCCGGAGTTAGTGTTTGATTATTTTCCACAGGTCTTTTGCTTCATCAACATCGAACAAAACATGATGATCTCCATTTGCAACAACATTCATTGCGGGCCAGATGCTTTGATGCTTCAACAAACTACCTGATCCTTCCTTTGGAATACGGCGTCAATCAGCAAAGACTCTTTCCTGTGTTATTCTCACTGTCTTCTCCGCTTCCGTTGTGTCCCGATGTTCAAGGTGGAATACTGGAAAAGGAAAATGTGTCTTCAAAAATGGCGGATTATAATACAAGTGAGAAGTCTTCCACTTGGGGCTGCTGCCTTGTTGTGTCGTTCATCGATTGCCCCACCCAAATTCAGATTTTCGGGTGTTGGACTCCGCAACTGAGACCGAGTCCGTTGACACGTGACAGGCGCGTCCGGTGATTCGGCCTGGGACTTGCGAGTTAAACTTCTCACGATAAGTTGTTGACTCTCCTCGTGGGCCCGCAGGAATCACGCTTTCATCACACGAGTTTTCACGACTCTAGTAACGATTCTCATTTCTCTGTGGATTTGCGCCAGTTAGTGGCACAGACCACTTCATGGCAACTTCACCCCGCCAGAACCGTTCGCTTTTGAATTCCCCTGACACTATCAGGTCCTCTATCATCCGCGAGTCCGGCTGGTCATCGTCAGGCATGAACTCAATACCCTCATCCTCAAGTTCTGGTTCTATCACTTCTCCTTTGCGAATCGCAAAGCGAGATTCTCAGGTTCTCCAACGTGATGTCGCAGTAGCCCGGCGTTCTTCTTCTAGCTTTAAGCATGTTCAGCAGAATAATTTGGTCTCCAAATCACCATTCAAATCCCAACTGCCTGTACTGCCTACGCTACCTCGTCCAACTTCAATCGTCCCTCCCACCAGACGGGTCTCGGGAGAGAAGCGGCCCCGTCCCCCATCAATGCATGAGGACGCAGAAACGGAGAATGACCGCCCCTTTTCCCTGAAACGTGACCGTAAACAAAGCACAGTGTTTCGAGGTCTTCTTGAGAAGGAGCCTGTAACGAAAAGCCCTTTCAAGCAATCAGAACGGACCACCACCATAAATGAGTTCCTCCAATCTACTTCTCCTTCTTCCCTTCTTAAACCCACGCCTTTACCTAACTCTGCTCCTGTCTCATCTCGACATGCTCGTTTCAGCAGTGAGCCTCCAGCACCCACTGCTAGCTCTTCACCAGGAAGGTCTTCGCTCGTGTCAAGACGGCTTCATGGACCTCGTCTCAGTGGCGGAACCAAAAGGGAGCGAAGAAAGACTGTGACGTTTGACGAGCGCTGTGACGTTGTTGAATTCGATCGCGAAACTTCTGAAGAGGAGCTTTGGGAGGGTTCGGATGACGGAGTGCGCTACGGTGGGTTTGGCCAAGATATCGATGAGGAGGATACGTTTTTCCGCGGTGGACATATGGACGATGAACCTCCTCAATCAAAGCTTCAGGCTCAGCCTACCCCGAATGAGCCTATACAAGATGGTTCTTATGAAAATACTCACCTACCAGATACCGGCGGTGGTGTGAAGACCGCACCCAAGACATTTTTGGATTCAGACACAAGCATTACAGGACTGGTAGAGGAAATGTTCTTTTCCTCTAACACAGCTCTCGCCGGCGTTGGTGCTCCCGAAACTCCTACACCTAATATATCCGATATACCAACAGATCTTGAAACCGAAGATGGGATTCCTTTCGAGCAAATGCACCAGCCCGAACGCCTGTCACATCACCTTCACCAAGATTCTCCTCGGGAAAATTCCTTTCGTTTTTCCCCTCATGCATCTCCTCATTCCTCCTTCACTTATACCCATCAATCCCCTCAAGTAGAGAAATCCAGTAACATCCATTCCTTTAGTTCCCAGATTTCCAGCTCTGCGTCACCTCTTGGCCTCTCAGCTACATTGTCTCACTCCTCTCCCATCCTTGCACAAAGTACACCACCCATCAGTCGACGATTGAATATGGACTATGAAGAAGAGAAACAAGAAATCTCTGTCAAACTTTCACCATCGCCTATGAGAACTAGCCCCCTCCCAACTCGTGGTGATAGTTCGATTCCCAAATACATGTGGCCAAGAGGTGCGCACTTGTTCTATGTTCATCAGGTTCTGATTGACTCATAGAACCATGGTAGGATCACAATCTATCGAGCGTCGATCTCCATCTGTTGGGGCAGAGACTTTTGGTTCTCATGAACGTAGCTTTGAAGATCATCATAGAACTAGTGGGGAGTCTCTGGACCCAGCTAATCTTTCTATCGGTCATTCCGAAGTGAGTTTGACTGGGTTAAGCAGAAGTGAAATATATCAATCGAGTGATGAGGTGCGCTGCCTCCATTCGTTCACAAACAACCAAATATTGACCCAATCTGTAAGGGTCCTCCTTCGTCTGTTCTAGGCAACTCTCCACTATCCGACGATGAACCCGATACGCAACATTCTGCCTCCGGCCTGTCTCTAGAAGTTCAAGAGGATGACGAGGTTCTTGCGGGAATCAATAACGAGACTTCGAGAAAAATTTCATCCTCTCCATTGCCACAGTCGGAGTTACTTCCCCACGTCACATCGTCGCCTATCCCTACTAATTCACCCTCCGACGTGAGCCAAAGTGATAACAGCCCTCATACAATGTCCCTTCGATCTCATATACACCATCGCATCAGTAAGAACGATATCAGGCGCCGTCTCACTGAAAGGAGAAACACGCTCAGTCCTAGCCCAGAACCTAGTTCTCAGTTTGGCTTAGTCGCAGAGAGGACTGAGTCACTTCCAGCCGATGAAATGCTTGTGGACCAGATTGAAGAATGTCAACTTTCGGATGCCATCATCTCTAGTCACGAAGCTGTTGAAGTTGAATCTTTCGAGCATGACAAGGACCGCGACTGTATGTCTATCTCAACTGCTATTAGCACTGAGACTGCGACCATTCAGCATGCGGAAAAAGTCAACGTTGGCGGTGGCGGTGGTCTTCCTACCCCAGATAGTCTTTCTGAACAAGAATTCGGAATGCACTCAATGCACTCAAGTCTTCAACTTGACTTTGGTAACAAGTTGAGCCTTGGTTCGACTCGCAACAATTCCATGGCACGTCCCAAGG
>Ga0153976_1000219_pt1 | contig 19477 bp, 19 predicted proteins | sample TSGA060MetaG_FD_104717 | JGI IMG/M metagenome (GOLD analysis project Ga0153976, IMG submission 104717) | Attine ant fungus gardens microbial communities from Georgia, USA - TSGA060 MetaG | ecosystem: Host-associated > Fungi > Mycelium > Unclassified | place: USA: Georgia, Yuchi Wildlife... | reverse complement strand
GTGAGGATTTTTTTCAAAAGGAATTGATTCGATTTGTTAACGGTCTCCTAGGATGATGAAATCAAAGCGGAGATGGCTGATGGAGTATTGAGTATTATGTTCCCTCAGTCATTGCCTGAGCAGACACCCAAGAAGATTAACATTGCTTGAACAGCCTCGGATATCATGTGGACTTTTATGTAGAATACTAGACTCCATTTAAATGTAGGATTATTGAGGAGGGCAGCTGGCAGCCTGCTTGGTAATATCAGAATTAGTAGGCTGAAAGCCTTACTGTAGACACAGTGAAAGCCTCATCCTGAAGTGTTCTGCTTCCAGGATGACATTGCTGACATTGCTCAATATATACACATAGTTACCCTCCCCTAGATTTGTTTTCCCTGATTTATTTTCACTTTTCTCTTTCTTTTGTAGTCAAGTAGATTCATCACAGACTGCAGCTGAGCACCATATAATAAATCATTTATATTAAACAAGGAAGTGGGATAATCTTTGTCAATGGCTTGCATGTCACATGTTGCCAGATCGCTCACTGCAGCAATATAAAGGTGACTTATTTTACAATAGTCATTGAATTCGAGAGTGCAGGTGAAGTCTTCATTCCATGTCCGACTGTTATTCTTCCAATGCCAAGTAATACTGGTAAAGGTGCTCGAACGTTCTTGGAGTGCTGTATAATATACGAACTGTATCTAAAAGAAAGACTGAATGACATTGTTCCCGCGCAACCCAGAGGTATGGGGATTGGGACAGGTACTAGGTGCGTGATAGATAGAAACGGGGCCGGCAGTAAAAAAGCGAGTAGGTTCTTTTGAAGCAGATTTTTTTACAGGCCTCTGAAGAATGTGTCAGTCACAACCAGCGGGTCAGGCAATAAGTAGCATTTCCTTATCTGGCAATCTCGATAATAACAGGTCACGTGCTTGTGTAACCATCCTCCTCCTCGCCGCCCACAGCGAGCAAATTTTCCTTTTGGTTGGTCGATGCTTGCTGCCGTCGATCCATGCCGCCACGGACGACCATAAAGTCCAGAGACCGACCGCTCTCTGCCATATACATCGGCAGCACACCGTCTACCCCGGCGAGCAACGTCAGCTCTATCCCACAGACCATCCCCGATCTTCCGGAGCCTCCAAGTCCCATCGGTTCTGGGCTTCCCTCGCCCCCAGCAACGAACTCGACAGAAAGTGGGAGCACAGGTGACCCAACTAGTATGGCTCGCAGGCGCATAGCGGAGACGATACAGAATTCGCAGAACAGTGGCGAGGGCAACAGTAGTTCGAGAAGTAGTAGCAGGCTGTCAGCAACGCACGACGGACATGAATTTGATCACGATGAGGAGGAACAAACGATGAGGCTGAAAATTAGTGCTGACTCGAATGAGTCGGTCCTCGAGCGTGCCCGCAGCCTTGCCCAGCGCAACAAGCTTGTGCGCAATTTTTTTTCGTGATTTGTTGTGTTACTCTTGACCTCTGAATAGCAATTGGACAAACTAGCTGCTGGAAAGTCTGGAAGGGCCTCACCATCATCGAGCTCATCGAGGACCCACAGACATTCGATGCCAGACCCGTCGCGGGCTCTTTCTGGTTCAGAAACAGAGCGTGAAGGCGACAGTATCATTTACAACTCGACGTCGATGTCGGATTCAAGAGAGAACCGATTATCCTCCGCACCTGCATCTCCATACAGGAACCGGAATCAACGTGCCGGAGGCAGTAATTCCAGTACCACCTCACCTGCGCGGCGCAGGAAAAGAGTTTCTTACAATAATGACTACAATTCTGCAAGTGACGATAATTATGATGAACGATTGCCAGCTGTAAATATCAAGAAAACACCTCTTATAGGGACGAGACGGCGCAGTGCGCTTCCTCGCGAGTTCCGTGACGGTTCAGCAGACGAGGAGGTATTTGTTTTGTCTATTCATTATATTCATGAAACTTGCTAAGGCGGCAACAGTCCACAACAAAAGACAAAGCACCTTATACTGAGTCAGCCGCCACCGCCGCCACTTCTCCCATGCTCAGCACCGACCGCAGATTAATCCTGCATGCCAGCGATGACTACCCAAGAGACCCCCTATCTCGCGCGTACACCACCCCTGTCCCTGCTCCAAACTCGGCGACACCCATATCAACAAAAAGAACTCTTGATCACGGTAACTCTTCTCCTACCATCCACGTCTCAGGTTCTGCCACCATTGGAAGACACACTGCTGCACGTAAAGAAAGGGGTCAGGTATTGAGAGGCGGAAGTGCAGAAAGTGCTCTAGGCGGTCCTACAAGTCGAAGTCTCGTTGGCGAAGGACTTCGAGCAGCTGGTTTGAATCAGGGAGTCGCTGTTGGAGCTAGGCGGGATCGTGAACGCTCACTGAACACAATCATTTCAGACTTAGATAACAACAAAACTCGGCCTATGCGGACTTCTGATTCTCCTGACGTGTTCACTCGAAGTGCATGGGATCCAGAGGACTCGCCCGCGAGGAGATCTAGAAGATCTGTGTTTGATGCACCTGAATCGGCGTCACGTCATCGTACCCTTCCCCCAAGAGCTTCGACGTCTATGGCAAATTATAATTCCCAGTCTCGTACAAGTATCTCCACTATACACCAGCAATCCGATTCCGAAGACGACCAGGGTGACGAGGATGGAGGCGTGAATAGGGCCAATGTGGAGGCAGATGGCCAGATAGTGAGAACACGCAAGGGTGCTCTGACGTCGAGAGAGGTATGGTTATCACGGAGAGAACAAATGTTATTGGAAAAAGAGAGAGAATTGAATAGGAGGGAGAGGGAGATGGACAGAGCGGGGTCAGTTCTCGGACGATATCACAACAACACTTGTACTACTGCGACACCTTCACCTTCACCTTCACCTTCACCTGCATCCTTACGAGACCGATACTCAGGTTCATTTGGTACTGGATCCCGGCAAGCATCTGGTCATAATAAACCAAGCCAAACATCCAGTCAGAGTCACAAATCCAATATTCAATCTGAGCATGCGAAACTCATGGTCGACAGTTTATCTATGTTTGAATCTCAAATCGTCAAATTGATTCCGGCACTTGGTACAGCGGGTACCAATCATGCAGAGATGCTCACCCGCAATGCCCAAATACTTGTTGTGACCGCTGAACGGCTAAATACAATACTCAGAATCGGGAATGGTCGTGCAATCGACGCACAGATTGAAGCTGAAGTTGAAGGGGATTATGTTCCCCCTTACAATTCCGTGTTTGGATCCAGAGACCCGTCATTGACACCACTAGACATATGGAAAAAAGTCGGTATAGATTATCGAGATGGGCTAAGAGTTAGTGATGAATTGATCAGAGCTGCGACGGGCTTGTTACTAGGTGTGGGTAGAGTGATGAAAGAGTATTTACAGCAATCCTCGGATATCCGAAGCACGTATGGTGGAACGCCGAGGGGAAGTCCTGCTGTGCATGGGAAGAGAATCAGTTTAGGTGAGGAAGATGCGAGGTTGGGAGGTGTAAGTCCTGAGATTAGGGAGTCGAGAAGGTCTTGGGAAGTTGGTACTGCTTCCAGTGCTAGTGGAGGTGGCGAAGCAGTTCGACGCAGTGGATCAAGCAATGCTAGCGTAAGTACTGGTACCGGCAGTGGTGGCAGCGGCAGTGTTGTAGCAGGAACTAGAGAGGAAGCACTACGCCGACTAGCAGGTATTCGACCTGATAGTCCACTCGCACGTGCATCCCCTGCATTCCATGCTGTACGGGAACTTGATCGGTTGGAAAATACTTCCCCTGCACTTGGAACTGCGTCTGCTACCGGTGGTGCAACGCTGGGTTTGCCGAAGGTTAATATCCCGGGAACGAGAAAATTGTTTTCACCGAGTCAACAGAGGGAGATGGCTCTCGTCAATCACCACCATCAGCAGTCAAATTTAGGTGATCTTTATGACCCATCACCAACACCGGCTTCCAGAATATCCAGAACATCATTTGATCGTATCCTCGACACTGGGGGAAGAGGAGAATTAGAAGTGCCGGCTATCTTGACACAAGAGTATCAGCGCACCCCACTTCAATCGGTGCATGAGGTAACTCCCCTGGAAAGAAGTAGAACGCTGACTTCTTCCCGAGGGGGACAAATGTACGAGACACCTTTAAGAAGGAATTTAATGCTTGCAAATGGTGAACGTGTCGATGATCAGGCCACTCCTTCTGATGCTGCCAGAGGCCGTGATGAGAGAAGAATTTCCATCGCATCAGCTACTTCCGCTACTACAATCCGCGGTACAAATGATACCGGTAGCAACTCACTGCCGAATGCGATTCACAGTCTTGGACCTTCAACACTCTCAACACCTAGTGGAGCAACGACGGTTTTAACGCTGGACGAGAGCATCCCAGATTTCACGAGCCCGAGGTTGATGGAGGTGTTTATGGAGACACAGAATGCTAGGACTGAAAATATGAGTATGGGCACTTCTCAGCGCGGAGGAGCCATATTTTCAACATTAATGAGACCCACATTTTCGAGACCAGACGGAGGATCGGAATTGCAGAAGCAGCTGCAGGGGTATAGGCACACGACTGTTGCTAGTGCTACTGTGGAGATGGATGGGAGTATGTCAGGGGACGGAAGTATGTCAGGGGACGGAAGTGCGAATGGGAATGCGAACGGGAAGGAGAGGATATCGTTGTCGGCACATGAGAGGGAGAGAGGGATAACAAGAAAGCTGATGGGTGTTGTAAATGGTTCGTCGACATCGATGCCTTTGAGAAATGAAGTGAGAGTACTAGTTGGTGGTTCTCATGATGTAATCAGCGGTGAGGCAGGAGAGTTTGGCGAGATGGAACCGAGGGGCGTCAGTAGTGCAACGATATCTACGGGAGTGACAGGGAATGGGAATGGAAGACGTCTCATAGATTCGAGCGTGAGTGCGACAAGTAGGAACACTGCCGCCACCGTTGGAGTCATGAGAAAGGAACGGAGGACTGTTGCTGATATCTGGCCGAAGAGTCGGGGTTGATACTGGACTTGTTTTTGGACATAACTGTGAGTAAGTTTTTTGGTTCTTTTGTGTCTGAGGTGGATTTGTGGATTCAGCTGAGCAGCGTTGTACAATGTTTCCCTTCCAGGAAGATCGCAAAATTCCTACTGCAAGTGTACCTCTATGCGCTCTCTTTCTGATATGGTTCTTTTGCTTTTCTGCATGGTCACAAGTGTGTATAACCTCTTTCCTGCCTTTGGCCTATCATCATCAACATCCGATCTTTTGGCAAGAATTCGCTCCTTGAACTGTTTCTTCTGTATCTTCCTCGCTTCCTCTTATTGTATCTCTTCTCTCCGTTCTTTCTCATGTTCCGTTGTTGTCCAGTTTCTTTCTTTCGGCCCTTGTGATATCTTTCTTGTGATTCATCGACCCATTTGGCATCGACACCCATCTCCTCATTGCATACTTTAACTTACATGTACTGCAAACATTCGTAATTCTTTATTTATTTTTGTCAAGATGGGTGTCTTGTGCGGTCTGTAATTGATCCTGAGCTTCCTATTTTTATATCGTGCATTACACAGTTATGACTTGTTCCCTTCTTTTTCTCTCTCTGTATATGACTTGATCCTCTCGTTAGTTCTCTCTTTCTTTCTTTACCTGTTGTCTTTTGTCTTGGTCATAGTAGGTGGCATCGCTCATGAAGTGTATTTTTTGGCAAGCAAATAGAAATTTAGTAATGTGACTTTTGGGAAATGATTTGTCTCGCCTTCTCTGTGGTTATATGTGATGAATGGGTGATTCGAATGTGTCTGTTTGTCTACTTTTTTGAGTTCTTGATTGAGTCATGAGCTCGTCTGCTTGTTTATTTTGACAAAAAAATGAAGATTTATGTCCCAGCGTTATCGTGGTCCTGCTTTAGCTTGAGACACAGTGAGTTGTAAGATCCTCTGATCTGTCGCACCCTGTGTTTGTTTGAAGTGTTATCCCAGAGGGAAAACCTTACAGAGGCTCATAAATGTGGTCAATTAGGAGGACAGAATTTCATGAAATCATAAATAGGAGGTCTGCCCTCCTCCCATTGTTGTTCAGCCATTTATACGGGACATCTACAGAAAATGTGTTTATGCGTCTCCACAGCTGGCAGCACGCGCAAGCATTTTAAGTACCCCCTGACTCGGAATGAGCCGATCGGGGTATGATATACCACGGACAAACCTAGCAGTAACACAGTAGTTTTCAGTGGTACAATCGTCTCATGGTTTTGTCTCCATCGTTTTCGAGTTTAAGAAATCCTGAGCCTCTTTACACAGGTTTCTATGAGCATGTGTTTCTCAATGCTAGAGTTTATAAATAGAATTTTGAAAAAGTACATTGCTAGATGATTGTCCCGTGAGAAGATGAATTGATATCACTTTTTATCAAACGCTATCTTTTACTGTGTGTCCAGCTTACGAGTCCGAGAATAACAGAATTATATTTTTCTTCTGGTTCTCTGGTCCTGGACAGATGGAGATGATGACTCATGGTGGCCAACCAGTTGCCGTGCGACTGGGCGGACTTTCTGGCAGGGCGGCAGAAAGACACCTCAATTTAATGGAGAGACTCCTGGATGGAACAAAAGAACTCATGTAAGCTGTTATCTATCTGCTCTTTATCTCTCTTTATGACTGAGGATGTTTAGACCGGTCCGCGATACCCTTTGGTTTCTCAGGCTCCTTCCTGCTTTTTCGATTGTGTTACTGCTCGTACAATATTCTCATGGAAAATTTCACCCATACACAAAATCTTCCAACCAAGAATGCCTATCAGGCTTTCCTAATCTTGTGAAGCGGCATGGTGGACCAACCATTCTCACCTTCAACGTCTCTCGCTTGTTCGGATGTATTGGACTGCTCCTTGCTGCTGTCTGCTTGGAGGTCAGAGACCTTTCCGATACGAGGATGCTTGAAATAGCCCATGGAATGATTCCATTCTACGTGCGCACTGGTTTCTCTCGGATTTACCAATCATCAACTGATAACTGTGGGCAGGTCTATTCTTTATTCGTCGCTTCTGCCTCTGTCTTTGGTGATAAATGGAGGATCTCATTCAGTCGGCATTGCTTTGTCCTTCTGTTAAGTGCGCTTACAGTGGACGTATATCGCAATATATGGCCTCTAGTGAAGTATGCAGGAGATCCTGCTGATGCTGGAGAAGGTCCTCTGTTATGGGTTAGATTTGGTTTACTCATGATCACTGCAATCATAATCCCACTATTTTCTCCCCGGAAATATGTACCAGTCAACCCTGAGGTATGAGTATATCACCTGGGTTGCTTTGGGCGGATGGTTAATGGAAAGCCCTAGGAACCTGCTAAGGAAATTAATCCAGAACAAACGGCATCTCTCTTTTCATTGATGGTCTATACGTTTTTAGACCCGTTGCTTTTCCTTGCGGCTCGTCTTCCTCATCTGAGACATGACCAGCTTTTCCCACTTGCAGATTACGACTACTCAAGAAATACGACGAAAAGAGCTTTTCCTGTGATTATCTTCCTCTACTTGCTTCACCTTGACTAAACCATGTTTTAGCATCTGGATGTTTTTCAGGGCGCGAAGAAACATCATCTTTTCTTTGGTCTTATGCGAACATATCGTGAGTCTGTTCCCTGAGCAAAGGCAGCATTGTCCTCACAAATTGACTTCAAGGTTACGAATACTCCGTTCTCGCTTTCACGGTCTTAGTTCAGGTCATTGCAAACTTTGCTTCGCCAATTGGTATTAACATGATACTGGAGTGAGTTTTGCAACAGCGCATCACTGCGTCATTTGACTCATGGTCCTAGTTATATTGAGACTGGTGGGCGTAATGCCACTGTGAAACCTTGGTTCTGGATCCTTTGGTTGTTCTGTGGCCCTATGATGGAGTCGTTTGGTCGCCAATGGTACATCTTTACCGCCACTAGGATGCTCGTTCATACCGAAGGACTCCTCACCCAGCTCATCTTTGAGCACAGTCTACGACTTCGGATGAAAGCGGAAGTTTCTGGGAATTCTGATAGCGGGCCAAGTGCTTCTGCGGTGCTGAGACATGATCATCGTCGTCCTCAGGCAGATAACTTGGTTGGAAAAATCAATAACTTAGCCACAACTGACATGGCCAATGTGGTTGGAGCTAGAGACTTCTTATTTCTCAGTGAGCACAGCGTATATTGACTCGTAGTCTGACCTGATATGGTGTAGCGTTGTTTCATCCCCTACAGATAATTCTGGCAGTTGTTTTCTTGTATCAGGTTCTGGGATCAAGGTATTTTTACATCCTCCCCCGATTCCAACAGTCTCATATGCGCAAAATGTAGTTCCTTTGTTGGGTTAGCTACCATAGTGGCAATGGCACCTATTCCAGTCATCATGGCGAAGATGATTCAAACGGTCCAAATTGAGAGAATGAAAATGGTAAACGACTCGTAAATCATAACAGAGGATGCATGTACCAATTAATCTGATCTACAGACGGACTCCAGGGTGCAGGCTGTCACAGAAAGTAAGTATTATTGATCTCCAATTTTTGGCTATTGAGCCTTCTCCCAGCCTGTAGTGTCTTAAGGATGTTAAAGCTATTTGGATGGGAATCTGAAATGCATGAAAGGATTGCCGCTCGTCGAGAGGAAGAAGTGAAGTGGTTGTGGAAGCGCAAGTTCTACGACGTAATCATCGCTATCGTTAAGTGCGTACTCAGTCATATTAGTAGAATGATATTTTATACCGGCCCTCGGCAGCTTTCTGATCCCTGCTTTGACTATGCTCGCTACATATGCATCTCATACACTTATATGGAAAGAAGATTTAAGTGGTACGTCAATCGCAATCTTCAATTGCGACGCATACCAAGCTATCTGAAAGCGGCCAAGGTGTTTTCGAGTATGGCTGTTTTCACCCTCTTTCGTCGATCCCTTTCTGCCTCTTTTCAAGGGCTTTCGTTATTTATTGAAGGTTAGAAACACGACCTGTCTTTTGATCTATCTTTGATGTCTTCGTAGGCAAAGTGTCATTGGACCGCTTGACGGATTTCATGCAAAACACAGAGCTTCTTGACTTCATGCAGCCACCTTCTGAACAGGCCCATCATGATATCGTAAATGAGCCACCTCCAGGGGTCATTGGATTTCATGATGCAGATTTTGTCTGGTCCCAGAATCACGCTGTGGATCCGCAGGCGTTTACGCTTCGCATCAAAGGGGAATTACAGTTCAAACAGGGTGGAATCAATCTGATAATTGGACCAACGTGAGAAAAACCCTATGAATGTAGATTCACAGGAATCTTGATGTGTCTGGTCCTAGTGGGTCGGGGAAGACATCTGTATTGATGGCACTTTTGGGCGAGATGCACTTTTTGCCGACTCAACTCAACTCATGGCACGGACTTCCACGAGAGAAGGGCATCGGCTATGTTGCACAGGAGTCTTGGGTCCAGAATGACACCATCCGGGGCAATATTCTATTTGGAGCGACTTGGGATGAGGAGCGATACAAGGCCGGTATGTGTTTGTTCATTTTCAATATCACATCCGTAAACATCTACTATCTGGTACAGTTCTCTATCAGTGTGCCCTTGAACGTGATTTAGAGCTTTTTGAGGCTGGAGATATGACTGAAGTAGGCGAAAAGGGCCTGAGCCTGAGGTCGGTCTTATACTCCGGTGCTGTACCGCTGTCATGGTTCGACTAACACTCTGCAGTGGAGGCCAGAAAGTTCGTATGTGCTTGTACCGGTTTACATGACATTCTTAAACTGGCAATCTTAGGCCAGGATCACTCTTGCTCGAGCTGTTTACTCCCAAGCGCAAATTCTCCTGCTTGACGATATCCTGGCTGCATTAGATGTTCACACGTAAGTAAATGGACGGTCATTATCCAGATGGTTCACTTGATGGCTAACAGATCGGCATGGATTGTGGAGCACTGCTTAAGCGGAAATTTAATCAAAGGAAGAACCGTTCTCCTCGTGGTAAGCCCATTAGCTTCTGTTGACATAATTTCGACTGATCTAGATCCTGTAGACACATAATATAGCCTTGACAAGTGACCTCGCTGATTTCATTGTCTCTCTTGGTGGCAATGGAACTATTCTTAGTCAAGGAACCGATATGTCTGTAGCGATCTCAGGGAACTTTAAGCTGATTTCGGAAATGAAAAATAGCGAGGAATGTCAAGATACCAGGGAAGCGGCCAGCGATCGCAAGGAGGATCCAATACCCGCGGACGGTGTGGCTCAGGGAAAGCTTATTGTAGCTGAGGATATCCAGCAAGGGCATATTACATGGAAAGCCATGAAGCTCTTCTTCTCGGCTGTCGGTGGCAGCTACCCAATCCTATTCTTCTGTGCGTTTTCTTTTGGCCTGCTTCTGGTTGATTTAAGCACAATGTTCCAAACATACCTCCTTGGATACTGGGGTTCCCAGTATACCGAAGCAGACCCGAAAAAGATTAACCCTTTCTTGTATGTTTTATTTTTCGGTCGCGGAATAGCTTCTCAATCCCTTCTTCAGCTACCTAAGTGGATATTGTCTCATCTTGGTCATATCGGTTATCAGCTCTGCATTTTCCGATCTCCTGTACCTACATGGCGTTTTTCGAGCATGTATTACTATTCACAAACGACTGGTTGATGCAATCCTGGGTACAACTTTCAGGTTTCGTTCTACCGTCCAAAAAGAGGTATTCCGTCGTTAACACTCCAACGCAGGTGGCTTGATGAAACCCCAACATCTCGAATCATCACGAGATGTACACAAGACATTCAAGCGGTTGATGGACCTATAGCACAATGGACTCTGATCCTCGTTGAATTTACCATTGCAATGTCCACTAAACTCATAGTGATTGTGATGTTTAGCCCAGCTTTCCTCTTGCCTTCTTTATTCGTGGCTGTAGTTGGTGCCAGAACAGCAGATTATTACCTCAAAGCGCAGTTATCGGTCAAACGGGAAATGAGGTCAGCATTGGTACCGCTAATATTGCGTGTTTACTGGTTTACTGATACAGGTCCGTAGCAATGCCAAAGCCCCGGTTCTCGCTCATTTTGGTGCTGCAATTTCTGGCTTAAGTCTGAATGTTCAATATTTACTTTATCTGTTGTTAACACTTTTTGATAGCATCTATTCGTGCTTATGGCGCCCAGGATGCTTTCAGGCAGGAGTCACTCAATCGTATCGACTACTATAGTAGAGCCGCGAGGGTGTCATATAACCTTAACCGCTGGGTTTCTATTCGAATTGACGTGCTCGGTGCTCTCTTCATGTCAACTTTGGCGGCATATCTTGTTTATGGAAGTTCTACCAATGCAGAAAATACTGGGTTCACTTTAAATATGGCGATAGACTTCTGCAATATGATTCTGTATTGGGTCCGAGTTTTCAATGATCTGGAGGTGCAGGCAAATAGGTGAGTATAGTCTTTGATATGTAATTTTACTGACGGTTGATAATTAGTCTGGAGCGTATCCAAGGATATCTCGAGATTGAACAGGAGCAGAAACCGAAGGAAGGTGGGGTCCCTCCAGCTGCTTGGCCAACCAGTGGTCACTTGTGTGTTGAGAACTTGAAAGCACGTTATTCAAAGGTGTGCCACCATTTCGAGGCAATGGGACCAACAAAAACTAAATCATGCCCAAGGGTGGACCTAGTGTATTACACGGCCTTACTTTTGAGGTGAAATCTGGAGAGCGCGTGGGAGTAGGTGAGTATTTATTTCAATTGAGTCAGATCATCGGAATATGGCTGATTGCTGATTCAGTGGGTCGAACTGGGAGCGGAAAGGTGTGTCAAGAGCATATGCATACACTGAACTCACCTCAGTTGTATCCAGAGTTCTTTAATGCTTTCCCTTCTTCGATGCATCGTAGTTGATGGAGACGTATATTTCGATGGTGTCAACACCAACACTATCAACCTCGATATCCTACGCTCCAAAATAACAATCATTCCACAGATTGTAAGCCCCCTCCCGCATGTTTTCATGTCAACTAATACCCCATACATAAAGCCTGAACTCATCAGTGGTACTCTGAGGAGGAATTTGGATCCGTTCGAGCAAATTGATGATGCAGCACTGAACGCTGCCCTTCGGGCATCTGGGCTGTCCTCGTTGCAATCAGAAGATGACGAGAAACGACTGACCTTAGATAGTCAGATTTCAAGCGGAGGGTCCAATCTATCTGTTGGTCAACGTCAGATATTAGCTCTGGCAAGAGCGATGGTAAGAGAGAGCAAGTTGTTGATTCTTGATGAAGGTATGGTTAGCATTGCGGTCAGCAGCTGATGGTTGCTGATACGAGTTATACATTTTAGCCACATCTGCTATTGGTGAGCCGCACCAGATAATGATTAAGATATAGGCTCAAAGTTTGCTTGGGCAGATTACAAGACTGATACCATCATCCAACAATCCCTTCGGCATGAGCTTGGCAAGGATGTGACCATTATCACTGTTGCACATCGTCTTCAGACTATCATGGATGCTGACAAAATCGTGAGCGTCGACACTGGTCCTTCCTCTCAACGCTATTAACCGAAACTTTCATTTCAGCTTGTCCTGGATGCTGGCAACATAGTGAGTCGACTTCGTCATCTAACCGAACAGAAACCTGACTGTTGCTCTAGGTTGAATATGATTCTCCAGCAACGCTTCTAACAAGACCATCTGGATATTTCAAAGCTATGGTTGATGGAAGTGGTGATTGTGATGCCCTCTATGCAATGGTACATCGGCCTAGTCCCATTTGAGCTCAAAGCGCGAATCAGGTAGTGCAGATCTATTTTGATGGAATCACCAATCAGGAAACAAAATGTTCAAAAAATATTTCAAGGTACACTTCCTCACGTGGTGCCTTTACTCTTGTGGCAACGATGTTGAAATCTAAAGAACTGAGAATAAGATGGAATGGATTCTTGCTTACACGTCGAGCCTATCTTCTGAGTTGACAGAGGCACCGACAGAAGCCGAACATTGATAGGAGCAACAGAATTTTAGCATGTAATCGGTGAGATACGAAAGTACAAATGATCAATACCGAAGTATAAAGGTCAAGTCAATGATAAAATGGAACTGCAGCAATCATGATAATTGGAGGTACGCAAGGAACGATAGCAATAAGACACATGTAGTATAGGGAAGTGATGATGATGTGGCATGCCATGAGGTAGCGCTAACGGAAGTGACGTTAACGGAAGGTGGTCCTGAAGAAGAGTACGCACGAGGATGTTGGTGGAGACTGTGATATCCGGACGTCCAAAACGGCAACTAGCCCATCTACAGCATTCCTTCCATCTGCAGGTACAGTGATGTTATGGTTTATCCCAACGCTAGTATTCGAAAGGAGTCCCGAAATGTAACGAATGTTTGTTTCGTAGGTATACCCATTATTTGAGGTCGTACCTGTGTAGGTTGTGCCATCCGTGATGTTGGGAGTAGATAACATCGATTGAGTAATATTGCCTACGAGCCAGTCGCTGGTGTAGAGATAAAGACGTAAATCACGGAGGATAAAGAGAGGGATCTAGACGAACCGTGCAAGGTTATATCCATCAGGTATAATATCATGTTGTTCTGTCAATGACGAAGACAAATGAGCGGAGTGTTTCAAAAGAAACCGAGAACAAAGAGAAAAACACACGAGAGATTGGCTTCTCGTATGACAAAGCCATAAACACGGCACCACTACAGGCAGAATCGTCGTCAGCGAGCAGATTTGAAGTGCAGCGCTTTCCAACTGAAAAATCAGCGAGCGTACCTATTAGCAGACGAGCCATCCTGTATCCAATACCGAAAGTGGTTACCCCCTTGAATGGTCTCTTTGCATGTGCCGAACTCTGGATCACCATAGTCCCAACGAATGACACCAGTTTCGTTTTCTATGATAAGAACAATTGTAAGATGAGTCGGCATGAGAGAAATCAAAATTTACGCACTAGAACCATTTCCATCACCCAGATTGGCTGCTTGGTCTGACCCTGAATGTTGCCCCAAACATTCTCCAGAGAAACCGAACGACCTGAACATGGATGCCAGTAGATCAATCAACCCTAGGACAAAAAGCTTCCGGCCAGAAAAGTGACAAACATAAAGTAGTTGAGTAGTCCACCGTCGACCTCTGCATTCACTAGAACACGAGGATCCGAGTTTCCAGAAATTATTGCGTTTAATGGTTCGCCCATGCCCATTGGGAATGTCACAGGTATTTGCTAGAAATATTCAAGCCGGTTGCCATTGTCAAAAGGCACAGCATACCGTTAGCATACTGCCACCAGAGTCCAGTGGATTGTAAAATCCTTCTGGGGGTACATTCCTCTGGTCCCCTCGTATCCGTAGCGTAAACGCACGCTTCCAGTTCCAACTTCGGTAATCAAGGGATAGACAAAGTGAGTGAGTGGGTAACATCAGAATGACATAGGACATCAGGAGCATGCTTGAGCGCATTAGGATAGACGATGAACGAGTGAAGGGTTTTGAAGTAAGCAACAGAGAGAGAAGGATTGAAATAGTCAATTGTCATACTCTCAAAGTTGGTATCACTTACGTAATTGCTCTCTATAGCACTAGTGGCGCAACATGAAAGGTATCTATCTATACCGATGGACTACTATATATAATTTTTACAACCCTAGTCAATGATCTCTAGGTCTCCATATGGTTTTGCTTTGAAGAACGATTCGTCGAAATAATGTACACGAACGTAACCGTCTTCCCCTCCCGACGCATAGCAAGTTCCTCTTGGGTGTACGGCAATACTGATATTTCCCGTAGCAAGTTAGTACAGAGCAGTGCATAATTCAAGCAAAATTGCATGCGCACGTATTGATGGGACCAAAGTGGCCTTTAACACGACCGACTTCCTCCTCGAAAATTTTGTGCCAGAAACGAGTTTCAAATTTACCCTGGCGTAACGAGGTTGTGGTAACGTTCATAGCCTCTTGACCGCCACCTAGGAGTACCTATGAACCAAAGAGAATGAGAAAACATCTATTCTTAGATATTCTACTTAAAGAACTCACATAAGGGTAGCAGGGCAGAATAGATGCACTATTCAGCGGCGTTTCTGTCGTAAAGGTTTTAAGGACTTGCAGCGTCTTAGTATCATGTATCTTAAAATGTTAATCAGCATCCAAAGCCAACCTGACCATAAAAAACGAGTCTGTCCAGATACTCACTCGAGCAGACTTGTCCTTGCTGCTTGTAATACAATACGTCCTATCTTTACTCAACTGGAGATCAGTCACAGTATCGCCATGTGCTCTTTCATTGCTATTCAGCTCTTCTCCACTCTTCACATCAAACAATGCAACCTTGCCCGACTCGTGGCCAGTGAAGATGACACCTGGAGCATTGGTGAATGCGCAGACCGTCGCTTTTGAACCTATAGGGTTAAAGAAATAAAGTGATTCCTTCGATTCTAATTGTTCAGAACCAATAAAATTAATTCATCAGATGAAACATGAAGAATTCATGACTCACGGTTAGTACCATCTCCATCCCGATTGATTTCAAAAACACGAATAGCACACTGGTAACCCATACGCTGTTCAGTGATGCATACGACCTGTGTTCCATCGTCGTTGAACGCGACACGTTTGACGGCGGTAGGGAATTCCCATGTGAACAGATTTTTTCCAGTTTGCACGGACCACAAGCGTAGGGTGTTATCAGCAGAACCAGATATCATGAATTTGCTCTCGACTTCATATCAAGAATGATTACCAATAGGCAAGCGAATGGTTCAATATGGAATTATGGTGAGATGGAAAGCAAGCCGCACCATCGACATCCAATGTCCAAACAGTCCCGTTATTCCCATCGTATGTACCCAGCCTTTCTCCATTATGTGAGAACCAAACATTAATGACAAGATCCTTCGAGCAGGAGAACAACAAGTCTCCTTCAGCATTGAATTTGATCTGGGTCAGCGACCGTTCATGACCTAGAGGCAAAGAGCAAAGGTGAGCCGAACGGGATTTACGAAAAACAACAATGGTTGATACCCTGTAGTAGAATTGGCCTCTATTCGATAGAAAATCGTGAATCAGTTTGAAACTCATGATAAGGCTGCATGTACGTACCATTTTTGTAGATCAATGAGATTTTGTTGCAGGTTGCCCATCTTGATTGCACGTGCCTATTTTTTTCCGGAGGTTGGTCATCTTCCAAATTTGGCAATCCCCTATTTTCTTTGAGTCGAGAATAGTCAGATTTTCCCTGGGTCTGTTCCAGTTGGGCTGGAAGTGCCTATTAACACTTTTCTCTGGTAAAGCAGGATAGTAGATCAGGTTTGTCGCTACATTTACTAAGCATCCAGTTAGTCTTCAGGTCTTTCAAATGAATGTTTTTCTCTATCCAATCTCTTGTGCGCATCCCCTCTTTATCTTTCTTCCCATTGTATTTTCTCCGCTCATCCTGCAGTTTTCAGATGAGGTATCTTGGAAATATAATAGGTTTGTACTTTCTATCTGGTCTTCAATTGTCTAGTCAAACTTGGTTGAACCCGCTCCCTCGCACTCTGCCAAGCAACTTGGGGATGTATCTTTTTTTCTTTTGCAACAAAGATTGTTCATACAAGACTCACGAAGTGACTAGGAAGTGAAGACTACAATCAAGATTACAACTTGGAGAAAACTGGTATATATTGCGTAGACGAAATGATCATGTACGTAGGCAAAGATAAATGGCTAGCACTCCTTTCCATTGAAAGAAAGACGAAGGCAATAAAATGCCGAGAAGGACAATCCCAACTATTCGCATTCAGGCCTGGGTCCCACAAAGAATGACAGAAAGCTACTCACGATAATGTCCACCCAAGTGATAACAGACCATATCTGTCGAATAGCCCACCTGAACCATGCTGTCCCAATAACATTGAGGATACGATCCACTCTCAAGTAAATCAAAAACTTCAAGCAAGATACCATGATAATATAAAATTGCATAAGGACGATTCCTCTCAGCAAATCAACAGTGGTCCAGAATATCTTGATCCCGAGTATGGCGACACGGATAAGTGGTACTTCTGAAACGAGTAGATAAAGAACGAGTGTTCCAATTGCAGACTGTACCACGACTACTCTACCCTTTTTAGTTGTCTGGTGTTTGAAATTTTGTCGGATGTCATGGATGATATTCGTAGTGATGTGATGAACAGGTCGTGCGATTTGGGTACTGAGTGCATGGAAAGAAAAACAACACCACAGCACTAGCCTGAACATGACCACAATCAGCCATCGGATTGGCCATACAAAGGGTAGAAATCCAATTGAAAGTGACACAGAGAAAGCCACTCGTGTGATGTCGAAGTGAGAATGGCAGAGAATGTATATAAAGACAATCCCAGAAATAACGCGAAAAGAATAGGCGAGTTTGATCCGAAGGGCTATATTGACTTGAAATTTTTCCCTTTGTATTTTGTAAATTTGATGATGTGGATAGCCAAGGAAGTCTATGTCTACTGGGTTCGAGTAGCCGCGCAGAGGGAGTGGCATTGACATAGGTCGTCTCCTAGGTTTTGCTGTGGGAAAATGCACTGGCCTCCAAGATGACATCGTAAAAAGCTGTAGCTTCTCTCTGTAGATAGTTTTAACTTGGATAGTCGGGTGTGGCAAGTCCCAGTTATGACTTTTTGTTCCAGAAAGGAGAAAGGTCGCCTCTACTCCCGAGGTAGCATTTCCTTTCTCTAATAAAGCCTTGAATTAACTAGCATAAAAGAATCAGAATAAGGTTGAGGCATACAAGTATAGGATCGCTTGAGGATGTCGGAGACAAGCTGAGTATTCTAGGCGAGATCATGAAAGGGGTTATATTTGGACTCCAATTGCTTGTGTAATAGCCTACTTGTAATGACGTACTTAACCGGTAGGTCCCGAAATGATCATCTTGATTTGTTAATTATCTTCCTATGGAGAAGCACCCTTCGGTAGGTTCTGTAAAATGTAGGATATACAATATGTTCTCATGTATCTAGTACCCGACTCTTGCGCCCCTACTGGCGAAGTACCCTCGAAGCTCAGGCGCCTTGTTCCAGGCCTACAACGACATCGTATACGGTGCTTCGAACAGTTTCCTTCCCAGACTCTGATCACTCAATGTGTGCGAAGCTCAGCAGTGGGAACATGTCAATGTCATTGAACTAGAGAGCTGTTCACGAGGTGCCGTCACTGGACGCAAGAGAGATTCAGTAAGTTCCAAGTTTTTCAGAGTCTATTGGAACGCTCATTCAAAACCAGGATACAATCCTACACGTTGTACCATGCACACTTTCTGAAACTATTTCCACCCAGCTGTGAGTGCCCCTTTCTTGATATACTGGCAGAAATCCCAATATCAGCCTCAGCCTGAACGATGCTTTCATTTCGCTCGGAAAACCATCCGAAATCTATCTCGCTATTACCTCTGAGGATGCTTCAATCGTATACTACAAATTAAGTCCTGGAATTGTGAAACCATCTATGTGATATGGTTCGTGTATTAATTAATTTAATTCTTTCGCTCGTAATTCTTGACGACATCTACATTTTTATTGTGGACTTTCCATGTCTTACTTATAGCATCCTAAAATTTCCGAGTCAAAAATAAGAAGTATAATGTATAATTTGAAGTCTGCGTTGAGTTCCATGAGAGAACTTCTTTCAGAGTGGTACGTCAAGGTCAAATCACATTTTCTGTTGCGCCGATTTCTATCACATAAATGCTTTTGAAGACATTTTTTGTTTATCAAAAATTCTACAATTGGAAGGATAAATTTTTCAAAAATTTCAGGACAGTGTCGATCTGTTTGTAGCTCATGGCATTGGAATGGTGCTATTGTGGCTTATTTGGTGCAGTCCCTCCCAGGATTTGTCCCCACTTTCCAGCGTTTGCCTTCACCTTGATTGTTTATTTCTTCTTCCATCATCATTTCCGGGTTTGTATTGTTTAGGAAAATATACGACGAACTGCCTTAGTTGATGACTGTGGTTACCGCCAAGGACACGAGAGCCGAGTCTTCACTCGTTCCGGACACCGGATCACCCTCAACTTTGCAAACCCAGAATTTAACCAGATATCAGAAGTTAGTAGAAAAAAGAGGGGAAGACTCCCTAGATACAGTGCAGGTATGTGGGAAATGGATCTCCCTCTTTTTGCAAGCTCTGTTATATCGAATCCGCCTCTCGCCAGAAACAAAGGATATCCTCCTCCGCACAGCTAGTTGCGTCTGATGATGGGTACGTCTCTACTATCATTTACAACTTGTATTTATCTTTTTTGATTTTTGCATGTTATTTACAGTCCCTCTCACTCTAATATTTTTATTTCATCTTCCGGTATCAACGATGAAAAGGCTCAGAAATCCATGATTGAAGAGTCGGAACCTCTATCTAGACGAACAAGGTCAAGATATAAACGCTCTCAACACCCTGTATCGAAGGGGCCTGTTAAACGTATTCGAACGTCTCCGGGTGGAAGTACTTTGTCGGGGAAAGTAAGTGCCAAAAGGAACACTAGCGTAGGT
>Ga0153976_1000217_pt1 | contig 19512 bp, 16 predicted proteins | sample TSGA060MetaG_FD_104717 | JGI IMG/M metagenome (GOLD analysis project Ga0153976, IMG submission 104717) | Attine ant fungus gardens microbial communities from Georgia, USA - TSGA060 MetaG | ecosystem: Host-associated > Fungi > Mycelium > Unclassified | place: USA: Georgia, Yuchi Wildlife... | reverse complement strand
CGCTGAAGCTATATTCAATTCTGAGCTGGGACTTGGAGAGCGGGACTGGTTATGAATTAAGGTAACAGCTTCTTCTCCAAGCATAGAGATAGGCAAATCTTGGCAATCAACAAGGTCGATAGGTAGCCCTGAGGATGTCTGACTTGTAAGCAAGGGCTTTTGGCCTGCGAGAGGATCAAGAGCGATGCCCATAACAAGTGGCAAAGCGCTGGCAGTCGCGGAGCTCGGACCTCTTAGCCGGGACTGGAACCTCTTGGGTGGGCTGCCCAAGGCAGTACTGTCACGCTCGCTTTCGTACTCCGAGCTCGACGCATCATGTCCATCACTGGTGAGATTGCGTCTCCTATCCCGATCCATTCCAATCTCAAACGGTTTTTTCTCCGGCCACCCAATCAATGCAGATCCGATTTCACTGGTGGTCCCATCCTCCGAATCAAACAGATCAGCAGGCCGCGAGGCGCGAGGGACGGGAGTCGTCGCGGCCTCACTAATAGTTTCCAGGCTTGAACCTTGATGAGATAGCCTGTCTTCCCACCGCAATAACTCCTCGCGTTCCTGTTGATGGCGAGCAAAAAGGACATCCCATAACGAGTAGGGCGCTGACTCAAACCCATTTCGATTCCGAACATGAATATACCAATCCGTAACTACTATTGCAAGAGTCGTCACGTCTTTCCACTCGGCTGTAAGAGGGCAGTGGAAACTTTGACGCCTCGTTCCTTCATGAGAGAAGCCCCTGCAAGCCAAAAGGAGAAAGAAAGGCAGTTAGAGTCATTCAAGAAGATCGTTTTGGAAAAAAATGCTATTGAGAGAACATTCGTGACTGGTTCGATGGAATACTCACATGCGAGTAAATAACCTCAGCGCCTGGATGTTCTTATAGCAATCAATCAGCTGCGCTTGAATCCTGTGCACGTTGGGCTTTGAGAAGGCAAGGTCAATGGCTGAGTAAAGTGTTCGCGCGGCCACATCTCGGTTCCTCCATTTCGGGAGTAGGATGATGCCAATATTATACTCCTGGAAATGCAGTACATCCGGATAAGCGGATGAGGGGAGGAGATAGATGAAGCCAGCCAAACTCGTATCCGAAGAGTGGCGGAAATTGTCTCCGACGTAGAAGGTGGAGGGTAATAGCTGGGGTGAATGTCTTGACACATGACACCGCAGAGTGGCATTGATTCCGCGTTCTCTGGCTAGCGAGCTGGGATGGCTAGAGAATTGCTGTTGGCATTCATTCGAGATATTAAGAGGTTTCGTCGATGTATGGTTGGGCTTCAAAGGATCCGAAGTAGTTGGCTCAATAGAACCAAGCGGATGATACAAACCCAAAGAATTGGTAAACATAAACTCTTCCTGAACATCATCGTTGAGATTTTGAGCTGTCAGACGAGCATCATCAACATCTATGAGCCAGAATTCTGTGCAGTCCTGGGCAAACGAGATGAGATCCAGCATTGGGTTTGCGGTCTCCACGGTGACCGTTTGAGACTGCTCAAACAAGTCAACCAACAAGTCAATTTGGTCATCTCGCCCTTGCAGTCCTTGGGTAAGATAGACACCAAAATCCTGCGAGGGCATGATGCAGAAGGAAGTGTTAGTTGCATGCTCCTAAGATGCATTTAAGTCCTGGAAACCTGTTACGTATCTAAGCATGAGGTGAACAATATTAGACCTTGAAAAGGTCTTCTCACGGGCGGAGTTAGATGGGGTTCTCAATAGCATTTCGGACCTGTATGGTGGAGGGATAAAAGTTCAGATTATCATGATGTGGAACTAGGTGGATAGAAAATTCCCACATTGAACTTCGATATAACTGATAAAAAAATAAAATTGGAATACTTAATGTCAAACAGCTTGCAGAGGCATTGTTTGCCATCACTACTACACACGGTAGCAGTTGAGTGTGATGAATGCAATTGCAATTTTCAATAGTCACGGCATTGGATCATAACATGTGTAATCATTTTGGGAATATTGAATGCAACATAAAAACGACATGAAGACATCACTAAACGAAATGAGCAAGCAACAAGAACACGGTGTCATCGGACATACAAAAGTAAGAGCAGCACCCTTGGTCTTCTTTTCGCCACCGAGTTCGAAGCTACAAGCAAGCTGACATGGACACATACGAATACAGTAATCCTTGACTCACTGTTTGCAACGCTTCAAGGAGAGCTGCATCTTGTATTTACATACTGTGCATTCCAATCGCAACACAACTTTCTTGGTTGTCTTGGCCTATTAAAAACGTCAACCCAACAAGAATGAGCGTCGAAGACAAAAGAAACATACCTTCTTGTGGAAGACGGGCTTAGTCTGACCACCATAACCCGACTGCTTTCGATCGTAACGACGTTTTCCTTGCGCGAAAAGAGAGTCCTTGCCCTTCTTGTATTGTGTCACCTTATGCGGCCTGTAATACATCTTATCAACGAAATGATTGATTGGCCAGAGCCATCCCAGCAGCATACGTGTGTTTCTTGCAAGTCTTGCCCTTGCAATCTGTGTGCCTGCCTTTGAGTTATTGTACCATCATACCAGATAACCATGCCTACATGTTCGGCGAGTTCTGAAGAGGGGTATATCAGCAGACTGACTAATGGTATTGAACGAATCTCACTTGGGAATGTTGACCATTCTTATCAACGACGACGACAAAAGCCTTTCCTCGGTTGTGTATACTGATCACTGTAACCGGGGAATGCCGAGATAGGTTCTGTATAGTTAATTCGAAGGGTTCCCACAGTCTTGATTCATGACATTGTCTTCACTACAATTTGTGGATACCGGAGGTGATTCGGATCGAACGATATTGGATGAAGTATCATTGTCAATATATTGAAGGGCACGAGGCTGAAGGTCTATTCACATGTATTGACCATCTGTACAAATGTCCTTACCATCCTCTATGGTCCTTTGGGCCACTTGGAGGGTCTACCCCCATCTTTGGGCACTGTCAAAGCTGCTACCACTCTTGTCCGAGAGGTGAGGTGGGGGTCTGTTGTTTGGCCCGAAGGAATATGTGCTCGGTAGGTGCTGGTGAGACACAGTCAGAATTATAGGATGGTCTTCCGGGTAGGACCCTTGAAGTGACTATAGCGGATAATAGTGCCAAAATCGAGTGGGATCAAATTAGTAAGTACATTCCTGTACCTGGTTGTAAAGTATTCTAAAACACTTGGACCCAAAACACGTAGAAATTGCTGCTTTCCTGGATGTTATGTTAGGATCAGTTATTTCTAGCGAAGATGTCACAACCAAAGTCTTCATAGCCCTCGCGAGCAAATGTAATGATGTGATCTGTGCATCGATTCATCAGCCAAGCATATACGCGAGACCTGGTAGAAACCTTACCTCCAAGAGTCCTGGTCGTAAATCCAATCTCACTATAACAGTAATAATCTGCAAGAGAAGCGATTTAGTAGAAGTAAGTGTCTAATCTCTGCATACTCACACAACCATTTTCTCTTGAAAACTTCTATTTCATTTAGCCCCTGATCCCCACCCACCATAGAGGGATATTCCGCCTTGAGTGCAGGGACAATCACATCGTCGAATCGGTCTAGGAAACGCCGGCGCCATTCCCGAAGCGTCCTAGCATAGTGGGGCCCGATATTATTCACCGAATCAACTACTAATCTCCCCTTGGATCCAGAGTGAAGGGTATCTATCAGGAGCGAGAGTGTGGGAAGTATACCTCCTGGGAAGACTAGGGGCATGATCAACTTTGGTAGGTCAGGTGAAACAAACTAGAAGACACACTCTGATGACCAGTACAAGGACCAAGGGATTAGCGATTGAAGTTAATGACATGGCCTCAGAAGGATGAACGAACCCATTTTCGGATGAAGTCGATATCTTTATTGTATCGGTTCCATCCTTGAGAAGTTGCCTTAGACATGCCGAAAACGGGAAAGAAAAAAGAAAGCTCATACGTACTAGCTTCTGGAATCGTGATCACTTGAACGACACCTGCTCCAGTCTGTGGCTTGAGAGCCCAATCTACAATTTTCCAATATGTATCCAAATATTCCTTTCCGACGCTCTCCAGCATTTCAACACTAATGATTCTGTCGAAAACACCTTCCCACTCTAAGGGCATACTTCGGTAGTCCATTAAATGAACAGTGATCCTATCAGATAGACCCTGGGCGGCGATACGTTTTTGGGCGAGATCCTGTTGCTGCGAGGACAGTGTTATAGCGTCAATAGTCGTTCCAGGTACCCTCTGAGCAATGCGAATCGCCATCGAGCCCCATCCAGAGCCAATATCCAAGACACGGTCCCCTTCTTGAATCTTCGCCTTCTTAATGATGTGGTCTAATTTCTTCATTTGAGCCTCGTAGAGCTCGTCAACGGTATCGCTGCAAGCGCATCCGTTTCTGGGACCATCCCGAGCGCCTAGTTCGTTTGCGCCATTACATCGATCAGGGTGGGCATTCCCATGATCGTCGACACCCTTCGTACGGTGGTTCTGCATTCCCTTGGACTCTTGTTTATCATTCCATTGATGATGAGCAGCACCACCCTTCAGGTCAGAGTCAAGGTCTGGGAATATGGCGGATGAATATGTCATGTCTTCCGATAAAAAACCTTCAATCATAAGCATCGCGCATGGATGACTCGTAGCTTTGAACTCACCTGCGAACATTGTATTAGAGATGTCATAATGCGCAGAAATATTGGACCGCGCGTTGTCAATTGTATTCAAAAACCGGCAACCAATTATTTTTTGGGGGAGGGAGAAAAGAAAGGAGAATTTCGAGACCATGTTATTCTTGAGGTTCTCCTGATTTTCAAGAAATATCTTCCCATGGTAAGGATCGTCAGAACTTGATATATGCTATCCAGGGACTTGAGAGCTTACTCGGAATAGGAATATCAAATTATCACATTCTACATCGCCGTACATGTATGCTTCAGCGAATCCAAGATCACCCATGGCGCATATACGGACCCAAAATGTATCTTTGACGATTCGCAGCTTCGCGGTATATCTGTGCTTTTCGCTCTGTGTTCCGTTTTCGCAGGACTCAGAAGGGAAGATATACGTGTTTTCAGAGCATAAAATTATGAGCCGACCAATGGTGATTCTTTGCATCAAACTGAGAAATAAGTCAGCTTCCCACTAGCATGATAGACAGGAGGACTGACGATAGGACAGCAGCTTTTGCTAGCTTTGTCAGTGGTGAAAACTCGCTCTGCAAGGCAGTATCCATGAGCAAGTTCCACATAGTATCAAAAAGAGTTGAGATAGAAAAAGGATGTTTTACTGGAGCGTCCATGATCTGAGAAAGTTGTTGAAGACTTGAGAAGCAATTTTTTATTTATATCTGTCTCCGATTTGGAATTTCTCTGGCACTGGCACATCAAGTTCGACTGTCGATGACACATCTGCAGCGATCAATTGTATGTATTCAGTCTCCACTGTAGTAAGCCTTGCTCAAGGAAATCACAGCAAGTGGACAGTACGCAAGTGAGCCCACAAGACCTGCCACTTCGTAGGGTAATCATACTCCCCTGGATCCGGTCATGCAGGCCACTTACGTTCGTCAGCTCATGGCTACTGTATCCATCATGATTAACCAACGCCAACCTTCCTATGAGTCGTTTTCCGATCTCCCCTCTTGTATCCAGTGGATTTTGAGGAGTTCTACAATGACTCGTATACAACAACACAGTTCATTTCCAATGAGCAAAAAGATTTCCTTGATAGGTTCTGTAAAGACCTGGACTACAACCCACCAGAAATCTTTGCATATAGGCTCCTTACTGCCATGCTGGAGCATGCTCCCATTGAATCTGAAAAGAGATAAGCAGCAACAGTTTTATACACCGATGGGGCCAAGGGCTAGAAGATGTGAGGAAAGTGGTAGATACATGGGTATTTTAAAAAGCAATCCACTATCCACCTATCTCGAGAGCCTGATCTGAAATTCATTCTACCTTGGAAATTGGCTGCAAATTGACAGTATCCTGGTAATCCGGGCAAGTACAAGGCAGGAGGGGTTCATCCAACCAATAGAATCATCACTGGAGAGTATACATGATGATGTAGAGTTCCTTACAGAGGCTAAGTCAGGGGCGAAGCCACCTGGTTCATCAAGATTCTGCTCAGGTCCTGTATCTGTCTGGTGTTATCTTGCTAAGGTAGAACATGGTGCCAAGCAACTTGGAGGGCTCGCTAATGATGGTAAATCCGACTCAGGGCTGCTGCTCATTAAACAGTTGGCATATTGGTTTGGAACATCTGACCTGTTATATGTAGACATTCAGGTTAATGTTTTTCATTTTACAATTTTGTTCTGAATGATGAAGCCCTTTGGGATAGGATATCTCAACGTCCATGCTTTTAAAACCTTGCTCTCTCCTTTGCAAGAACACCAGTTGGTTCCGACAAGTGGCTAATGTTCTGCATCGTCTCAGTTCGACCGTCTAATTGTCATTCTCAATCTCTTAATATTCCTCAACTTATTCAGTACTCGTTTTATCATATCTCTGTCGTCATTATCTTATCTTAAACGTCTTGGCTTCGTTGCCGTTGATAGATGCTGACTAAAACAGACCTTATGTAAAACTTGCCACCCACTTAATTACTTGGCTGTTGTTAGTTTCCGACTGTCTTATCATGTCCTCCCCATTTGCAAAGCGCAGTCAGCCGGAATCAGAAGATGATTCTGACTATGTACCCCCGAGATATGAGTGTGAGTGTGTAAATGCTATTCCATGGGTAGCGAAGCTGAACACACCCAGCATCCAGTGAGGACAACGAGGGGGAAAGTCAAACAAATGTACAGACAATAGAGAAACCCTGTTCAACTGCTCAGGATTCAAAGAATAAGCAGAAGTCTGCTTTACTATGCATGAAGATGTTTCATGAGACTCAACAAATTACAGGGAGCGAGAAGACCTTTGGACAAGCTTCCAGGCCTCTGTGGCATCCTCAACAAAACCAGGTCGGCAGGAAGTCAATCAAGTAAAGTTGGTTCGAATCCAGAAGCGGTACCTGTTCGCTGGGGAATACATTTCGTACGTCTCATCCACCGTTGCACAGAACTTTCCTGATCAGGTGCCAGAGAAATCGTAGAGGTGCCAGAAGATTCTCCAGACGCAGAAAAATGGCCGCTTTATCACGGTCAGGATACTGAAACTGACTGCGAACGATTCAATTCAGTTTCCCTAAGCCTTCCAGGGCAACCTGATTCATCTTCACTATTAAACCCGTTACCCAAAAAGCCAGGTCCGCGAAAACCGAAGAAGACGCTGGGCCCTCTCCCCTCTACTTCAAATCAGAAGGCCAAGAAAATTACAACGCTTGATAAGTCTCTAATGGACTGGAAGGCTCACACTGACGATTCGGCATTGCGAGATGAACTCGACGCTAACAGGAGAGCCGGTGGATATCTGGAGAAAGTAGAATTTTTGAAAAGGGTCGATAAACGTAAAGAAGAGAACCTTGATCATATACGAAATAAAAAGCGGAGAAAACTGTGACGCTTGAGGCGATCAACTTCGTGAATGCCTCTCACCACGAATGTGGTATCACTTCCCGACTATTCGTTCTTCCGAGAAAGAGCCGCTTTGTCTTGGAAGAATATACCCCGCCTCGCCTAGGTCATCACCAAGTCCTTCGTTAAACGACTGCTAGGGCCAGGATTGAGTGACCTGTCATGTTCAATTAAGTCCTACATGAGTTTTCTCGTTTCGGATCTAGATCTGGCACTGCATCATAGTCGATAATTCAACAGTATTGTTTACAATCCAGATACTATCTTGACACATTCCGTTACATTGTAGCACGTGGAACCAGGGCACATATCAATGGTAATCATTTACCTAGTCAAACGATATCCCTGAGTCTGCATTAGTCCTGGACATATATTGTCCCATTTTCTTTTCTGGGGTTTTTCCTTTTATGTCTCATAAGATTTTACCGCGGACTGCGATCGAGCACTGCGTTACAAATTATGAAGAAATTGTAGCACGTGGATGCCTATGTTCAGACTATCATGTCATATCATGTCATAATGGCACTGATTTTTTGAAAGGAAGTTGTTGCATTTGAACATCAGTTTGAAACAGAGGTCATAAATTTTTGAAGTTGCTTGCGCTTGTATGTGACGGCTGTGTTCAAGACCAATCAAAAATTATTGCTATTACAAGAATATCGCATAACTTCCCCGATCGACTTCAGCCAATCAGTTATAATTTTTCCTGAGAGGTTACATCCCTCGTAATCGTTGGCAAGCAGTGAGCTGCTGGCGCTTCTCAGTACCAGAGACCGTCCTGCGTCCAACGAAACTGATTAATCAAGTCATAGTAAAGTCGCTCCTGATCGGTAAAGCAGACAGAGTTGTATTTTGCAAAGTTCCGTGAAGAACCAGAGCAACGACATATACGTACATCTAACTCATCTCCTGTACGTCTATTGCTCTGTATTTTCATATGTCTTTTTGCGTATCTGTAGTACTCAATCATGTGAGTCCCATTCTCTATGAAAATCATACTGATGTTGAACAAAATTGCTGAATGAACACATGTCCTTAGTTGAGAGTGATTTCACCTCTGATCCTTTTTACTTTATCCCCTGACAACCGTCTTTCTGCCAGTATTTCGAGCAAATCCACAAAAAGGTTGTCGAAGGACCCTTCCGAACCCTAAGCGATGTTCGGATACATATCAGGAGGATATAACCAATACTCGAACGAGATAGATACTGACCATGATACAGAGCACCTAACCGAGGGGATGCCAATTGTACCAACTGGCTTGCGTGCTTTCGTAATTTTTCATCTAGTCGTCGGGCTCTCGTCTTCAGGCTATTTTCGAGTCGATCCATCCACTGAGAAAATAGCTTCTCTATTTGATGTACTCTTTCGATTACTGTAGGTCCCATCTGTCGCAAGTCCTTCTGAGCTTGATTTCTCTGCTTCAGCAAATCGTTAAGTTCCAGTATTAGAGCACGGAGGATATCCGGATCTGATGTTTTACTGAGCTCTTCCTGTAGACGTTTCATCAAATCCGACTGTCTCACAACAAGCTCTCCAATTATTCCCTGTAACTGTCTACCGGCATTGGTGTCCGGCACCCGCTTTGATAAATCGACGAGCTCCTGTTGAATCTCGAGAATTTTGCGATGCTGACATACAGAAGCAAGCGAAAAGAGCTCTTCAAGTATATGCCAAGCGGACGCTCGAGTCCCCCGGAACCGCTGAATCTGCTCCGGATTCCTGATGGTGTCTGCCCAATATTCCTTCTGTAGCTGCAATTCTCGATTACAAAATATTTCCTCATCTTCTTCCTCATTCTCTGGCCACATGGTGGTCATTAGGATTACAAGCTCGAAAAATCTCGCTCCACAGAGCTTTTTAAACAACTTCAAGTTCTTTTGTGGCGTTCCGCCCATTCGATTGTCTGTGATTCGGTGCAAGTATAGAACACCAGAAATCTCGAGGTCATGCCGATAACTATGAAGGTGTTGAATCCAGTAACAATAAAGACCACATCTATGCACGTACACGTCTTCAAACCACTTGGCTATAATCTTCAGAATGTCCAGGTCTGATTTGTTCGTATCATCGAACCCAGGGGTATCAACCAGAACTAGGCTTATTCCATCACTGAAGAGAACCCGTATTGCCTTGACCTCGCTAGTGTGGGATTGAAGGCTGTGACCAACGTTCCAGCTGCGATCCGTGGCTTTTTGGATAAACTGCATCGAGCCTCGTGGTCAACAACGTTCCAATGCGACTCATGGCGAGAAGCACTCACAGTGCTCTTCCCTGTTCCTGTTGGCCCCATGACTCTGTCAATGACAGTAAGAATTGCCTTATATCTTTTTGTAATGCATCTTGGGAGAGGAGACACATACACGACAATAATGTCCTCAGATATCAGATTTTGGACGCCAGACAGTTCCTCTACAGCAGTGATTCCATAGCCCGCCTCCCTGTTCAGCTTCTTTGGTCGAATTTCTGTATTTGCTCTGCGAGGAAGTTTTGAAGAACCCAATACCCCGGATTGGTCAAGAATTGACAAGTTGACTCTTCTGAACGTGTCCCGGGATTCAGAAAAAGCCCTATCGAGAGAGTGTCATCAATGCAAAAGAACTAGATAGCAGGGAATGTACCTAAAGGACTTCTGGATTCCAGGACTTGGAGATTTTTTAGCTTGAGGTCGGTCTCTATCGCAGAGTGACATGAAGTGACGCTGTACAAGAACTAAGCCAAGGGTTAAGAGGTAGTCGTCATTGACAGCATATCATGACCAGAGAATGATTGAATCAGTATAAGGTAAAACCGTCATTCAGAGGTGCCAAGATCAAAGCACTACTATGCTCCGAATAAATGAATCAGAACAATTTGTGCGTAGCTATCTGAGGTACAGGTCACCTAAACCCCGTCGCCGAATCATCTTAAAGAGCCACATCACCCACCAGCTTAGGTGGTATTAGGCCTCAATTTAACACCACAGTGACGTATTCATTCCAGAAGCAAACTATGAATGCACGATGCACGGTGATAACCGTTCTTGAGAATACGTGAACTCACGTTATACAGCTTCGTGCTCGATTTTTCCCTCCAGTTCGATTTCAACTATAAATAGTTCGAACCTGAATGAAACATAGTTCTGTTGATCACGGTCAACGAAACGGTGCTGTCATAACTTCTGTTTCATGGCCACCAGGAAACAATACCGTTTACGTGATGTTGTGGGTAGTTCATTTCACTGAAACCCTCTACATAGTAAATAGCAGTGAGCGATATTCCTCAATCGCTTGATGTATTGCAGCTTTTTCCGGGTAATTTAGAATGAGGAGGAGAGTACCAGACATTGAACTCAGAGTTAACGATATATCGAGGGGCAAAGAAATGTGGTCAGAGACGTCACCAAGTGAAGAGCACCACGCACTTCCAGTGCATCTGGGAGATATCTGTTGTGATTCATGAGCCTCTATTTTGATTTACCTTCGTCCCATATCTCTTATCATTGATGATCTTATCAATAAATTTTCTTAGTATAGGTTTTTGGAGGAATACGGGTCCGTTTGACTATATAACCATCGGATAAGCATTAGTAATGCCGATAAGCGCATATTCGTCTAAAATAACATAAAGGACATGTCCTGGAGGTCCTCATATGACCAAGTGACTAAGCTCTGCCTCTCTCTACACCAAAAAGAAGGAAGAGATATCCTCTCCAGAAGATTCTCAATTTATCCCCTACCGAAGAAGATAATCTGTACTATGATAATATACAGAAATATTCTGAGCAGTACATATATTTTGTAGGCTAACTAGTTCATGCCCTTGATTGATGGTGAAGAGAAAGCAGGCAATAGAGAAATCATTGCGCGAAGTTGTGGCTCCTCAAAAAATCAGAGCTAGAGGTTTATTGCCTCATAGATGCACTCTGAACAAAGGCTATCTCTTTCAGCGGGCTGGTTGCTTTCAGGGGATGCCCTCTATGTTATCTTAGACGAATATGCGCTTATTTTTGCCTCTTAGTGTAGCTTTTACACCTCAGTCATGCACTACAAGGGCTGAGGTGAATATATTCCTTATTTTCTAGATTATTCAAATACTGATTGTGCCTAGTTGATGTCTTATCAGGTATTCAAAATAGATCAGCTTTGCACTACATGGGCTGAGCTTGTTGAGTTGAGAAAACACAGAAAAAAAGAAAAAAGGGGGAAACGGATACTCGTCGCAAACGCGCAACAAGACTCGTCTCAACCACTAATTTTAGTGTAACGCTTAACATTCCAACAAGCTGACGTCTTGACAGGTGTCAATCGGGTTATCTTTAGTGCAATAAAAATTCGATATCAACATATCTCATACCGTCCTGAATGTTTGTTGCGTACCGACTCAACATTGTATGCAGTGACGACCAGCAATCACCACTGACTGATGGGATCATCGATCAAATGTTGCGATTGCTTATTATTAGAGACATCCAACCTGAACCAACACTGGGCCCCAGCCTGTTATCGACATGTTTGTCAACTGGTTTGGATTCCCGCTTAAATGTACAGCGACTCCATCTGTCATGCTCGATGCAGATAGTTCCAACAAATCAAATTGATGCACACCGTATTGGGCGTTTAGATAGATTATATCAAAATTTGGACAAATTACACAAGCTGCTTTTGTACCCGCCTGTGTCAACAGTCCGCTATCCAAGTCCAGTCTAGTCATGAAAATTTTCTGTCTCCTCCTTTTGCTACAAGCAAGTCAGCTAACTCCCTTTTAGAATGTAATTTCATGGATCAAATATTCATATCAAGGTGCCAGACAGACTTTGTTATTCCACATGAAAAAAAAAAACAACCAATGATAGTGTCATTGCTCTAACCTTCCCCCTTCCCCCGCCCTTCTTATGATAAGAACATGCATGTATAATAAAGTTGATTGATTATCAATTTTTTGGAGATCTCAGGCACTTTTTTTTTGTTTTCTCTCGATGGTGGTATTCATAGTATCCTCAAACGCTCACTCGGCACAGCACAAATATTCCCAAAAAGGGCTTTTCTTGGCATGATGAAAGTATCGAAGGTACTTGCGCCTGACCGTTACCTTGCCAGTCTTTCGAGCTCGGTCAAACACCATAACGAGAATAAAAGGCTGTATTCTACAATCAAAACATCATCATCATCATCGATGATCAAAATCAACATCAAACTCAAAGTGACGATAGAACAAAAAAAATAGAGAAATCCAAGCCATCCCTATTCCCGCACAAAAAAAACAAAAAAAACATCACGACGGGCAATCCGCTTTGACATTCATCGCACGCGTCATAGAATCGAGCAGGATATCATGTTCATCGCCGGCCACGTGCCACATAGCAAATCCTTTCAATTCATTGTCGGTAATGAAACGGCCCTTTGCAGCTTTTTCAACCAAAAATCAGTCATCTACACCTATCTCTTTTTCTGAAGATAAAAAGGTTGACGTGGACATACCGAAACTGGTCGCATCATCGTATGAGATGACCACATGCGAAGTCGGATTATAGACGAAAGGCTGTGGACACATTGATGAGGAAGCATATACTCCGATGAAAAACAAACCAACCGTCTGGCTGCAATTGTCATAAAAGTAAGTTATCCCTGTAGCAGCTTCACCATCGCTGTTCAAGAAACCTGCAGCTATCATCTGCGAGAAGTCAAAGTCGTCAGTCCCCCCTCCACTTGGGACTGGATTTCCACAAAGATCCACACCACCACCGCCTATACAAAACCAGTGTTTTAATTGCTTGGAAGAGGACAAATTAAAAAACACACACTGTCATCACTAGGCACGAGGGGATTGCTATAAGACGTGAAGGGTGCATAGAGAGCAAAGTTCGACTGATCGGCGAGTTTGAAACTGTGACCATAAGCGGGTACACCGAGAACAATCTATATGACATCAATGAACAATAATGAACCATTCATATGCACAGACACGAACCTGACTTGCGGGGAACTTCGCCCCAGTCCAGGCTGCAACCGCCGATTTGGCAGAGCCTGCGCGCATTGGTGCACACGAATCATCAAGGGGAGCGTTCGGACCAATTCCACTTGACCATGATCCCCAAATATCGTAGCTCATGATCCCTGTAAAATTGTGAGAAAAATTTTGTTCGAGCTCATTGCCAGATAGCGCACCGATATGATTTAATTGTTCGGCAAAAGCAGAGACATCTTCCATGGGCGTTCCATCAGGTCCCATGAACGGTGTGATACCGACTGCTGCAGAGAGATATAGTTTTTTACCGATTGGATCCTGACGGAGTTGTTGCAGGAACTGCAGGAAATTGGCAGAGTCTTGAGGAGAGATTATATTACATCCAATCCCTTGTTTGTTTGGGTATTCCCAACTATATGGTGATGAACACATGGAGCAGTATGGAGCACAGGAACGTACTCAAAATCAACTCCATCTAGATTATATGCTTTTGCTAAACTTGTGATGGCACCGACGAATGCAGTCCGATTCTCTGAAGTAGCCACAGCTGATGAGTAATAAAGGGAACCGGTCCAGCCTCCAACGGACACCAGAGCTTTCACGCCCTTATATATCGTCAGGAATAAGCCCATTGAACGTACGTTGATATCTTACATTGGCATGAGCTTGTTCGACAAAAGTGGGGAGAATTCGTTCATCATCTGAGTTGAGGATCACGGTATTAACATCTGGGCCTGTTAAGCTGGATGGTGCCATGATAAGCATGATGGTCGACGCGATATCATCAGGATACGCACGCAAAAGAATAAGTTAAATGGGTCCATTTATCCCATGACAAGCTACTCAGAGGAACAGATGATGCCAGCCAACCAGGGTACCAGCCTGTGATCACAACCTGTTGTGTCACTGTTCCGTTTATTTGGCATTCGATGGTGCCGTTGTTGTATGGTGCTGGAGTCGACTGAGACTGAGAGGTTGTAGAAGGCGAGGTAGCGGCCTCTCTGGATTTTGGAGGTTTCAAACCACACCTGGTCACGGCCGAAACGAGCGAAAATGAAGAGAAAGGGATTAAGATAAGGAGTAGGGCGAAACTGGTGAAGAGTTTTGGAAATTTTAGCATTGCAACTGAATTCCTGATCGTGACAGGGAACAGGAGGCTGGGAAATTAGTGTAGAGGCTGCACCCGCGTCTACATGAGAAGTGACAAGAGGTCAGTATGTGTTTGAAAGAATTTGTGCGAACGACTCACTGGATCACGGGCGTCTCGAAAGAATAGGCGAGTGATATATAACTCCAAAAGGAGTACGACCTGCAGGGTGAAGCCTGTTTATTGCTCAAGATGGACCTCGTGGTCACATTAGACAGCAGCTGCAACGTTGATTGAGCGCTGACGACTTCAAAAAATGAAATTGCACACTGCACACACGTGTTCTTGACAGAACTCATGTTGTCACGTTTACGGCAACTCGCGAGTTCTGAAAATAGGAATGCTTCTATATACGAAACTCAAAAATCCTAATTCCCAAGGGAAACACAAAGAATCGAGGACAACGTGGAAGCTTACTTCACACTCGGACGTGAAGCTAGGGCATGGACTCGAGGAGGTCGACACACTGCACTGCAGGCATGAGGATCAGGGACATTAAGTAGATCAAGCTGGCAAGATGCAGTGTCCTGCGAAAACCCAAACTTGTGGCTGGCATTGTCATGATGCGCAGCTAACGACGCCGCCCAGCCATTCCAATGCGTGCAGCCAATTGTCTGGCCTGCAACAATTTCATCCTCTTGGAGCGCCAGAGAACGATGCCAATGCCCACACAGGCGAACAGGAGGTTGACTGCCACAAACTCAAAAAAGTCAGCACGTTCTGTCGAAACAACACGGCCACATGATTCCCAAGCGAGAATTGAGCCTTGCTCAATGTCAGCGGTGGCAGCGTCTGCGACATTTCGGCAGCGCATCAAACGTCTGTTGCCGAATGGCTGGCAGAAAGGCTGATGCAGCTATGGTAGAGTCAGTCTGGTGCATTTTTGAGGGCAGAAAGGACGCACAGCCTCGTCTGGGCACCGCTCACACAGGGGATATGGGTCGCAGATGACATTGCTGCTGTCGGAGTGCATGCGTGGGAAGATCTCTCTCTCTCTTTCTCCCTCCCAATGTCACGCAAAACAGCCATCGTGGACGAGTTTGACGACGACACCGATCTGCCTCTGCCCTCCCAGGTCCTTCCAAATACTGGCTCTCGTGGGCCACTCCTTGAGCAGCTCACCTATTCCGACGCCAACTCAGACGACGACACTGATCCTGATTATCGACAAGCTGGTCCAGCTTCTCCCCCTCGCTTTACGACAAATACTCCATCGCCGGCCACCACTCTGGACAGCAGCATCTATAAGACGTTCGTCTTCCTTTGCTCTTCCCACCCCTCAGACCATCAATGACTCAAACAGTTGGACTTGTATCTACCCCATCTACCTCGATGCCAAGCGCCCTTACGGTACCGGCCAGAGGAGGGTAGAAAGAGCAAAGAGTCTCTGGTGGCCCCTGAGCAAAGATATCGCCGACGCAGCCGTTCGCTTGGGCTTGGGCACCCTACATGAAGTAACAAAGTCCCATCCCCGAGATTGGGAGAATCCCGGCCGTGTACGGGTCCAGTGGAAAAAGGATGGGGGTCCCGTCAATCCCGCTATCAAGAGCAGTATGGTCTCTCACTCTTATCTCCCCATCTGCGCTCATCCTCGACAGAGAAACAGCTTCTTGAGACTATCTGCTTCCAGATACAGTTGCTTAAACCAGAGAACATACCAAAACCACCCTACAACCTAGCAACGCCTAAGGAATCTTCTCCTCCCGTTTTGAAGTCTGCGATCAGCTCGGGATCGGCCGCCTCTGAATCACCACCGGACCCTGCAGGCAGCGGCAAGGGAAAACAGCCTGTGAACATCTTAAATGCAAATAAATCAATCAAACCTCTTGCTGTACAGGCTCCTACCAGTCACAACAAGGGAGCGCGGCAACGGCCTGTTCCACCTGAACCACTCCCGCCCTTTTCTAGTCGTGTATCTGCCTACTCTCCTGCCATCTCGACGGGCATCCTGGTTGATGCAGTAAAAGCTGGAATGAACAACCCTGATCCTGGCATGTTACCTGGTACTGGTATGGGTGGAAATATTGGCAAGGGTAAACGGAAGTTTGTGAGGGTACGTGGATGAGGTGGACAATGTTTCAATATCGGTAGCAATACTCAATGTTTACTTGCGTAATTGGTTTTTTTAACTTAGTAAACCGGGTCGCTCAAGCTCAGTTCTGGCGCAACGAGTCGCCCGCACTTCAGTGTTATCAGTTCCATAAAAGGAAACAGCTAACTTTATCTTGTTTAGCTGGATCGAAACCCTTTTCCTCAGTTAATCTCTCAGCAAGGTGGGCATGAGGACTAGAAGTCACTCTACATGCTTTTCCAGTATTTTCGTCTGGAGCCCAGGTCTGGATTCTCTTACCTTCGCCCATTGGCAGCAAGTTGCGCGGAAAAACCTACTGCTGGTATTCTCTGTCTCTGAAAACTAGGGTGAGATACAAGGAGGGCGATGATATTGAACACGACAGTCCCCTACGCCACAGAACACGAAACAGCCCGATTGATATATTCCATTGATCGATGGCCTGGTTCAGACCACGAGGTTGACAAAAAAGCTTTGCCTTGGGAATAGTCATGGTTTCCTCGCTCCTCTCTCTCCTCGTGGTCCTGCTACGCAGCGCTGACCCCTTCACTTCACTCCCTTGGTGTTCTGATGATTTCGTAGTGAGCAGTATTTCACAAGACACAGAGTTCGGTTTGACTTTGTGTTGACTCAATAGCAGCGACAAACATCTGTTTAGTTCAATCATACAACTTGTACATCTCTTTCCGATAGGAATGCAAGCCTTACCAAAGCTGACCTTGTTTCTTCTCTTCACCGTTAGCTCTTCTGCAAGGAAGATAAAATTGGATTCAGCTGTTCTGAGCTTGATTACAGGAAGATACAAGGAGTTTCCCCAGTGATGAGTCCGAAAGCTATGGACGAAAATGATCACATTGTTGTGTGAGTCGAGATCCTTGAGACATGAGCCCTTTTTAGTACTCACACGAGTCAACGCAATAGGATTATGGGGCCTACTGGGGCTGGAAAAAGCTCGGTGGGCAGTCAAGATTTTTTTTACGTCACGAAAAGACTGATAAACGTATGTTAGCTCATAAAGATCGTGACACAATCTTGGTATGATGCTGGTGAGGTTGGTCACACGCTCCATTCGACCACGAGCCAGGTTTCCGCTTTGCGAATTAGGTTCTCGGATGATGACAACGTCGTCCTGGTTGATACCCCCGGGTTTGACGATACCAACCGCTCTGATTTGGATATCCTCCAGACTATCGCAAGTTGGTTTAAAACGCTGTAGGTGCATTCATCCATCTTTGTGAGAAAAAAAGAGCTTTTGTCAATTGTTCAAAAGTCCTGAAGGGAATGGAAAAGTTGCTGGGATCATCTACCTGCATCGCATCACCGATCCCCGCATGACAAGGACGGTCGTCAAGAATTTCGACATGTTCCAAAAACTCTGTGGTAGAAATTTTTACCAAAGGGTGGTTCTGGTGACAACGATGTGGCCCGAAGGAACGAGTCAGTTCCCGAACACGACAAAAGATGAGCAGCTGACGTTTGGTGAAAGTGAGAACGATGAATTCTATCGACAGCTGTTGCACCGAGAGAAGGATCTTGAGGTTAATTATTGGGGATCTATGATTCGACAAGGTTCGACTCACTTTCGGTTTACGGGCACGCAAGATTCCGCTTGGCGTATCTTCAATTATATCATCGATGCTCGGGCCAAAGCTCGGTTGGCCGCTATACGCATTCAAATGGAGCTTGTCGAACAAGGAAAAGAGGTTCCCAAAACGGATGCTGGAAAACATCTTCATGGTCTTTTGCAGGGGTTGGTGATGAAGCAAGGTGGGATGATAGAACAGCTCAGAAACGAACTTGTGAAATCGGCGGGCCGAGATCGAGCTGTGATAAATGCGTTGTTGGAGGAGCTCAGTCGTTTGAGGGAGGAAAGAGCACAGACGATGAGGGAAGTGAATGTATTGGATTCGTCGTTGATTCGAACTATTAGGAAAGTGTTTCGGTAAGAGAGCGTTTCCGAGCATGTTTATTCTTGTGTGTGAAACAGCTCAAATTTGATGTGAATAGCAAAGAAGTCAAATGTACAAGGAAAGACTGAGACGATGGCTATCTCAGAATGAGCGGAGGAGGGGCAGGTATAATGGAGCTGAAGGGAAGACAAGAGTATCGAGTCCTGTCGAGTGGTTGGATAGAGATGCACGGAGAATTGCAAGGTTCATGAATCCCGCGTTTGTCCCCTGAATTCCTTCACCCCCAATAAGCAGAAAAAAGCACCCTCTCGAAAACCTTATTCTGAAGGACAGCTATGATCGTAGGCGCAGTGATCACCCATAGTCGATCCATCAGTAGTCACAAATCAAAGTGGGATTGTAGTAGAGACTATATATATATACTCAATTGATCGACTGGATGTTGATTCTATGGTATATCACAAGAAACCAGAAAGACTCGTTCCCTCAGAATAGCCTTTGCCTTTTTTATACCGCACTGCTGCGCATTAATATTCCTGACAGAATTCGGAGAGTTTGGGAGAGTTTGGGTTTAGATATCGTGTTGGCAGAACAAGGAGCAAACAAATCTCGAGGTGATATCCCAAGAGGAAGGGGGGAGGGAACAGAGCGGCTTTTGAAAAGTGTCGGATCGCGTGCAGCACTCCAATTCACCATAGTTATTTTAATTTGACACACTCTTTTAAATTTTGTGGTGAACTAAAGCAATCTCGAAAAATGTGATCTTGGGATGAATAATGAACAAGGCACACTCAGAAGTCGAAAAGTCCTCCACCAGAGGAAACGGCAACTCGAATCCATTCAAATCCGATTGGGAGTGCGCAAGGCTTTGTTACACAGTAGTGATATCGTAGAATAAAAACTGGAGTAAGTTGAGAGAATATTGTG
>Ga0153976_1000216_pt1 | contig 19572 bp, 20 predicted proteins | sample TSGA060MetaG_FD_104717 | JGI IMG/M metagenome (GOLD analysis project Ga0153976, IMG submission 104717) | Attine ant fungus gardens microbial communities from Georgia, USA - TSGA060 MetaG | ecosystem: Host-associated > Fungi > Mycelium > Unclassified | place: USA: Georgia, Yuchi Wildlife... | reverse complement strand
GAACCTCAAGCGCAAAGGTCTGGTAGCAGTATTGGGGACAAGTTTCTCCTGCACCAGCGGAATGAGTGAAGTTGAGAAGAAGCTATTATCATGATTTAGCGCTATGAAGAGTGTACCTATTGAAGTGAGCAGCGGAATGGTCAGTCCAGAAATTCATGCCATCAGGTATGGGTTAAAACTTACTTCGGAGCTAGGACCTGCAGGTATTCCACTGTGCGGTATTACTGGAGTCGCTTCAAGAATGCCCTATAGTAGTAACAAGATCAGATCAACGAGCGACAAGTATATGATTACCTACGTGGCTCCTCAGTGATTCAACGAAGTCGAGCCCTCCATAGACACTCTAGTGAATGCGGGGCCACAGCAGACGTCGTGTACATTGTAGAATAGGAATGAGAGCGAGTAATGTTAGAAAATTTAGAATCGTGAATAAGGAAATGTACGTGTAAGGCTTCAAGCCGGGCTTTGCACACCACCTTATGGAAGAGTGGGAACATCTCGACGGAAGTACCTCGCAGTGTGTGTAGTCCCTGCGGTCCTTATCTGTGAAATGATGATCGTTAGATCTGATGGGAAATAACTCTATTGGTGCTTTTGAGCGACGGGTCGTGAATGGATGAGCGTGTTGCTCCCTAAGTAAATATCTTGCTAGTCATGAGTAGCGCGACAGAAGCCGCGCTCTTCTGCATCGATTGTTATCCAAGCATTTAAGCGACTTTGTGTTTAACTTGGACTTATAATTCGAGCAGTGCAACTTCTGCATGCCAATGATGGGGATCTAGAATCTACAAGATACTGTTTGCCGTAAAGGGATCATCATATGCGAATCAAATCATGTACCAACACTAGAACTAGAGACGGAGTTAAGGTCATCTGTGATCACTTCCACGACTCTATCGGCTGACGGGCGATTCAGGGGCTCAGCCGACCAGCATTCCTCAATAAAACACCAATAATTGTCCGAGAATCCAGGATAACGCGATCGCGAAGGCTTGACCCCAGTATAAATGGATCGCGTGACGGCTGCTTCGCCTAGATAGTAATATGGGATTTTGCTGGTGAGGACCTAGAAGCGAAGCTAATAATTTTATCTAGGATATAGAAAATGCTGAAGACATACATGTAGCATGACGCCGCCAAAGGAATAAATGTCGCTACGCTTGCTTGGTCGTACTGGAAGGTCGTCCTCCGGTTCTCCAAGCAGTTCGGGCGCCAGCCATCGAAAGTTTCCGTGAAATGCTGAAGTCCAAGAAGCTGCGGATGCGCTCATGACCTCCGAATACATGAGAGATAGGCCGAAGTCGGCGAGGCAAGCAGTGCCGTCGTCATGAATGAGAACATTAGGCTACACCGACGACTGAGTGGATTTCAAACTCTTGGGAATAGGTAAGCTTACGCCATTCAAGTCACCGTGAATGGTATTATTGGCATGAACTGTAAAGGAAGAGCTATATCTCCAGGTCAAGGGTACCTAGCCTGGTACGTACGATATTGAAGGCCAGACGCGACATCTCTCAGCTAACATTGCCATCAGCATGTGTCGACATGTAGTTGAAGAACCTACTTACAACCTCAAATCGCCTGACAAAGGTGAGTGCTGCGTCCTCGTCCTCCAAATACATTGTCAGATTTCCATTCTTTGCCCACGGGGAGACTATTGCCATAAGTAGGCCGAAACCATGTGTGTAACCGTACACGGGTAGAATATTTGGATGGTTGAGTCTTGCACATGTTTTGAGTTCACGCTTTATCCTCTGCAGATGGTGGCCACACTTAAGCTAATCAACACAGGGATTCACCAAGGTACTCACCTTGGTCTTCTTCTTCATTCCTTCGCCGTTTTGATCAGAAGCATACACAAGCAATGATTTGACTGCGACCTGCGAAATTGAAGCTCGCCGAAATGCACGGAATAAAAATGTAAACGAACGTCGATCGGTCCCAGATCCGTTTGATAAATGCATTTCCATACCTCCCCGAACCCGCCACGGGCAACAGGAAAGTCTCCTATTTTGGCGATTGATGCTGTCAGGTCTCGCAGGATTGCTTCAGCAGGGACTGATGAATGAGACTGAAAATAACTGATTTATTCATCATAGATAAGACATTGAAACACTCACATCGGATTCGACCTGCACAAATGACACTTGCGGTGCAGAACTGGTGTCTTTCGCCGGTCCAAGGCTGATGGATGATGGCACATCGGGGTGTACCATTCTTCGTTGTGGTCCTGTTGATGGAGATTGCTGTGATGCATGTATATGAATCAATAAAAGAGGCGGTGCCACACAATAAGCACCCTGACATAGAGATCTAGTAGCTGTTGCTGTAAATGGCGGGAGAGTGATCAGCGGTGGGTTTCATACCCTGGATACGAATGAAGAAAGCACTGACATGAAGAATTTCATCGTTCTCGGCACTTTCCCCGTCTTTATCAAGTGGTAGTTCCCTCATTTGGTTAATATCTAGCGACGTTGCAGACATCTGTGGAAAAACTGGAGTGAGGATGACATTGACAGATGAAAGAGAAATAGACTACCTCGAGTGATGGAGGGGCGGCGGAGGAGTTGGTACGTTCGTAAGTATTACTCTGTGCATGAAAGAATAAATGATCCACCGTTCAAGTTGCAATGAGAGGGAGCACTTACTTCTGCGGGAGGCGTCGGCAACACTTCCTGTTGAGATTTAAATACATGAGATGTGATGGAAGAGAAGGAAGAACTGAAGGCTCACAACTTCACTAAGTTTTTGCTCTATCCCTGGTTCCTCCTTGTATCCTTCCTGCCCATCTTGCCGGTAGAGCGTGTTCCCGATGGACCACAGGTAACTATTTTCACCCCCAGTTCCACTTGAAAGCAGTGCTCCATTGGTTGAAATTCCAACGCATAGAACTGCATCTGGGTGCTCGAGCGGCTGCCCTATCTGCTGGTAGGTCTTTGTACTCCATAGTCGTATGGTCTTGTCGTTCGAGGCGGTGGCAATGAATGAGCCATCAAGTGCGATGGCAAGCGAGCGGATCCAGTCGGTGTGACCTGTGCAAGGTTGACCGATCTGGAGTCCAGTAAATGAGTTCCAGAACTTGACTGTTTCGTCGAACGATGCGGATATAAGTTGCTGGCCGTGTGGAGACCACACAATGCCGCAAACATCGCTTTTGTGAGCCTTAAACTTGAGAAGCAGCTCTGCGTTATCGGTGCGACAAACCCGGATGCTACCGCTCGATGTTCCCAAGGCTAATTTTAGCCCATCTGGGCTGAATGCCACGCTCAACACCCAATTCCAAAACCCCTCTTGTACTAGTGTTAGGACAGTACGACTCTCCGTATCCCATATAAGAGCAGTTCCGTCATTCGACCCACTGGCGAGTCTCTTGCCATCAGGGGAGAAGCACACACAGTTCACATCACGTGTATGCTTGACCAGCCTGAATACAATTTGCTTGTTCTCGACGTCCCAGATGATGATGGTTCCATCTTGTCCACCGCTCGCCACTCGCCTGTCGTCTGGGGAGACGGCAACTGAGTATACGCTTCCCTGGTGTCCCTGGAATGGCTTTCCCAATAATGTCCCCTCTTGCACGTCCCAGATCCTGAGGGTTTCATCCCAGGAACCAGTGACAGCGCGACGACCGTCATTGAAGAACGCCACTCCGGCCACCGAATCGGTGTGTCCTCGCATCGTGTATAATAGTTTTGACCTCTTCTCTCACAAGTGAGATGCGCGTTTCTTCCTCTATCGAATACTACTCACATTTCGCATAGGCCGAGACGGAGGCGGGCCACGATGATGGTGTGCTGGTACACACCTTGAGAGCGACGCTTTGCGCTGGTGGATCGTGGTATTTGTCAGTAGCGCTGCCTGTCTACCCATAGCCCTGCTTATGTGTCTGCTTCTGTTTAGGTCTGCGACACGCTGCTTCAGCGTGTATTTTCATTTCCATTCTTCGTTGTCCAAGCGCCCGACTGACAATCACTCGGTTTTGCGCAATGAATGTGCCATGTAGATCGTATCATCGGATGTAAGCCACGACCACACGCTGAGACTCTTGCTCAAAACACGTCCATCTCGATCTCACACTCGACTTGAACGACTGTCCATCATACACTTTCTTTGGCATAGCGAAGATCTACAAAAGATCCCTTGCCACCCAATCCTGAATCACTACTCTTGTACGATATTTCCAGTAAATCCCACTTCTTATTCAAAATGCGAAACCGGGATCGAATCACCCATGATCTATTCTCTTCTGCGATCGTGCCATCATCAGCCAATCATATACGTATGTGGCTCATTTCAATATGTAGTAATGCCTGCAACAGCTGAGTGCATTCGACCCACCACGACCCAGTCGCAGCCTCACTTCCCCACTGCTGGATAAAGGAAGTGGTGAGCGTCTCTTCCGTCGCACCATCGTCAAGTCGAGCATCCATGCATATAGCTTCAGCCCGACCGTCATGCATCAAATCTGGACATCCCTCGTACGCACGAACCCTTCTTTAGGACACATCGATGGACCGATAAAAGTTAGGTATGTATTGTTGTTTGCATACTTATCCTTGTGTGCTAATCATCGAGATTCGTCATCAATAATGTGGCTAGGTAGCGATTCTTGTTCTATACAGGTAAACTTTCTTCGCAATGGCCAATTGGATCAAGGATCTAATTCTAGTATCATTAGATTATCTTACACGCGTTAGGGTCAGCACTACTCATATAAGTCCAGGGTAATGATTCGGAAGAAAGGGGCTCACGAAACTCCCTATCCTGTTATCCACGCGCCAAAGCTAACGATTACTATAAGGCCTGCCCCGTCGATGGTCAAAAATGAGACCCCGAGCGACATTCTGGGCCTGAATTTTAAGTGTGAGCCATGCAGTGCATCAATCAACAGAATGACAGTATAAACAGGCTTCGACTCACTGCTTAGTCCTGATGTCCCTCCCGAGCCACCTACGCTTCATTGACGTCTATTTCGTTTCGATCAAAATTAGATGAAAGGGTGGAGTAGGGGTTGAAACGACCCGCGTACTAAGTCCTTTGATTCCGAACCTCTGCACTCGAACTGGCATGCATATAATGGGGTCCTGCGATATATCATACACAAATACCACTACGGATGAACCTTGTGGAGGGTATATCGATAATGATCTGTTCCTTTTTCGTTGTACGCTCGGAGTGATTGGACTGGTCGTTCTTCACATCAATCTGCCCTCGTCATCTTCATCTCCCATTGTATCTGGCATCTTACACTCGATGTGTCGTTTAATGACAAACAACTTGATCCTCTGATGGACCTACAGACGACCGTCGTGGTTGCTCCCATTCGCAATAAACAACGTTAGTGAGTGAGCTGCATCGTGCTCACTTGACGATGCTGAATTGTGCTTGCACCTGGCATTGCATCACTCGGGTCGTCGCTACTGGATCATCCCTCCTCACATCACTACTTCATTCCAGACAGCGACGATATCTTTTGCAGCTGACTTATCAAACTGGCAGGTGGTGGTCCTCTTCAGTAATTTCAAGTTTCGGGCAGTGGTAGTTTTTCCATTACGGTGGCACTGGATGAGTTGCACTGGTGGCGTCCCTTGGGCACTCATCCTAGCTATCGTTTGGTTATCGCCTCGGCTCATAGTCAACTTGTATAAATCGACCTATGTACCCTGCACAAAGACATAGTCCCATGGATGTAGCAGACGATCCTAAAGACCGTCTAGGAATCCGGTCACCAACATGAATTGAAGAGCAGACGCGTTGCTGACCTTGAGACTGCACAGATATTCCCCGAGCATCATACTCGTTCAGCGTCAGAATTAACTCTGCGGGAAGGTCACGAACTGATGACTGCAAGTTCCCCTGCAAGTCCTGACGTTAGTTGTAGTTCTTGGCGCAGCAGCAGCCTCGCTTAACCTTTCTTACTACTCGATCCCTTTCTACAGTTTCCTTTTGCAAAGCTATTGACATCGATTTGCTCGCCAGGAGCCAGATGGACAAGTGTTGGTGTACGCAACTATTGATATGGCGATGGAACATGAGTGAAGATAACCCAATACCATATGTTTCTTTACCCAGTAGGCCGATAAGATCGAAGGATCGTCAGACACTTGTTTCATTGACTGCACTTGAATTGGTCACACAAGCGGAGAGTACACGGTGTGCGCCAGGGAGGCCGTGCCTTGTCTACTGGTTTTTGGCCCTTATTATATATACCACAACCATCGCAAGTAGCCGGCAACTGTAAAGAGACCTTCGTATTCAAAACAAATCAACCACTCAGCGAGTCAAACTCAGCACCGATCCATTCAACAAGTTCCTCGGCGATTGGACGAGACTCGACCGCATCTGACCAACATACCATAATAAAACGCCAATACTTATCAGAGAGCGGAGGATAGCGCGCTCGTAAAGGCTTGACCCCGGCCCCGATCCGTTGGATGACGGCCGCTTCACTTAGATAATGATAAGGCAGTTTGCCAGTAAGGACCTAAACGCAGAATCGATGATGTTATCGGGAGTCAAAGGATTGCCTCGACATACCTGTAGCATAATCCCGCCAAAAGAATATACATCGCTATGCTTGCTCGGTCGTACAGGACGTTCATCTTCCGAATCTCCAAGCAATTCTGGAGCCAGCCACCTCATGTTTCCATGGAATGCCGAAGTCCAGGAAGCCACAGAGGGGGTCATAACGTCAGAATACATGAGGGAAAGGCCAAAGTCGGCAAGGCAAGCTGTGCCATCACCACGAATGAGGACGTTTGGCTACAGTTGATATTTCATCAAACCAAACATCGTCGAGAGTGGTGGCACTTACCCCGGTTAAGTCACCATGGATGACATTGTTCGCGTGAACTGCCAATAAGAGAGTTATTAGCTTTTAGTCAGATGGACGGGCACTACTACCACGTACGGTATTGTAAACCAGCAGTGATATCTACGAGCTGGCATTCATGTCAGTCTGTAGTTCTCATAACCAGGAAGACTTACAATCTTGAAGCGTCTGACGATTCTCAATGCCGAATCTTCTCGTTCCAAAAACATGGTCAAGTTTCCATTCTCCGCCCAGGAATGAACTATCGCCATAAGTGGGCCGAAACCGTACGTGTAGCCAAATACAGAAAGGATATTTTCGTGCTGAAGCCTTGCGCATATCTTTAGTTCACGTCTCATTCGCTGCAAACAGAAACCTCTAGCATAAATAGCACATGAAGGTATCGAAAAAGCCACTCACTTTAATCTTTTTCTCCATTCTTTCACCGTTTTGATCAGAAGCATAAAGAAGCAATGATTTGACTGCGACCTGCGAAATTGAAGCTCGCCGAAATGCATAGAAAAAGTAAACGAACGTCGGTCGGTCCCAGATCCGTTTGATAAATGCATTTCCATACCTCCCCGAACCCGCCACGGGCAACGGGAAAGTCTCCTATTTTGGTGATTAATGCTGTAAGGTCTTGCAGGGTTGTTCCAGTAGGGACTGATGAACGAGACTGAAAAGGACTGATTTAGTCATCATTGATAAGACATAGAAACACTCACATCTGATTCGACCTGCACAAATGACACTTGCGGTGCAGAACTGGTGGCTTTCGCCGTTCCAAGGCTGATGGATGATGGCGCATCGGGGTGTACCATTTTTTCTTGTGGTCCTGTTGATGGAGATTGCTGTGATGCAAGTATGTGAATCAATAAAAGAGGCGGAGCCACACAATAAGCACCTTGGCATAGAGACCTAGTTGCTGTTGCTGTAAATGGCGGGAGAGTGATCAGCGGTGGCTTTCATATCCTGGGTAAGAACAAAGAAAGCACTGACATGAATAATTTCATCGTTCTCGGCACTTTCCCCGTCTTTATCAAGTGATAGCTCCCTCACTTGGTTAAGCTCTTGCGACGTTGCAGACATCTGTGGAAAAACTGGAGTGAGGATGACATTGACAGATGAAAGAGAAATAGACTACCTCGAGTGATGGAGGAGTGGCGGAGGAGTTCGTACGTTCGTGAGTATTACTCTGTACATGTAAGAATAAATGATCCACCGTTGCAGTGAGAGGGAGCACTTACTTCTGCAGGAGGCGTCGGCAACACTTCCTGTTGAGATTCAACCACGTGAAATGTGATGGAAGAGAAGGAAGAACTGAAGGCTCACAACTTCACCCAGCGTTTGCTCTATCCCTGGTTCCTCGTATCTTTCCTGTCTATCTTGCCAGTAGGGCGTGTCCCCGATAGACCACAGGTAACTGTTTCCACCCCCGGTTCCACTTGCAAGCAGTGCTCCATTGGTTGAAATTGCAACGCATAGAGCTGCATATGGGTGCTCGAGCGGCTGCCCTATCTGCTGGTAGGTCTTTGTACTCCATAGTCGTATGGTCTTGTCGTTCGAGGCAGTGGCAATGAATGAGCCATCAGATGCGATGGCAAGCGAGTGGATGTGGCTTGTGTGACCGGTGCAAGGTTGAGCAATCTGGCGTCCAGTAGATGAGTTCCAGAACTTGACTGTGTTATCGTACGATGCGGAGATAAGTTGTTGGCTATCAGGAGACCATACAATACCGCAAATCTCGATGTTCTGAGCCTTAAACCTGAGAAGTAGCTCCGCGTTATCGGTATGACAAACGCGAATGATACCGTCCGATGTTGTTGAGGCAAATCTTAGCCCATCTGGGCTGAATGCCACGCTCAACACCCAACTCCAAAACCCCTCTTGTACTAGTGTTGTGAGGACAGCACCAGTCTTCGTATCCCATATAACAGCAGTTCCGTCATTCGACCCACTGGCGAGTCTCTTGCCATCAGGGGAGAAGCACACACAGCCCACCATCTGTGTATGCTCGGCCAACTTGAATACAATCTGCTTGCTCGCGACGTCCCAGATGATGACGGTTTGATTTAGTACACCGCTCGCAATTCGTCTGTCATCAGGGGAGACGGCGACTGAGTATACGCTTCCCTGGTGTCCCTGCAATGGTTCTCCCAATAATGTCCCGTTTTGCACGTCCCAGATCCTGAGGGTTTTATCCTGTGAACCGGTGACAACCCGATGACCGTCGTTGAAGAACGCCACTCCGTTCACCCCATCGGTGTGTCCTCGCATCACCTGTAACAGTTTTGACCTTCCCTCTCACAAGTGAGATACGGGTTTCCTATGGCATATCGAATACTACTCACATTTTGCATAGGGCGAGACGGAGGCAGGTCACGATGATGGTGTGCTGGCACACACCTTGCGAACGACGCTTTATACTGGTGGATCGTAGTACTATAGCGCTCCCTGTCTACCCATAACCCTGCTTATTATAATATGTGCCCGCTTCGGGTCCTTTTGCGTCCGCGACACGCTACTTCAGCGTGTATTTTCATTTCCATTCTTCGTTGCCCAAGCGCCCGAGTACCAATCACTCAGTTTTGCGCAATGAATACGCTATGTAGATCGTATCATCGGATGTAAAGCACGACCACACGCTGAGACTCTTGCTCAAAACACGTCCATCTCGATCCACACTGGACTTACATCAACGACAGTACTGTCCATCATACGCTTTCTTCGGTGTAGCAAGGATCTACACAAAATCCCACCCACCCAACCCTGAATCGCTACTCTTGTACGATATCCGCATGAAATCTGATAATCCCACCTCTTATTGGAAATGCTTGACCGAGGTCGAATCACTCGTGATCTATTCTCTTCTGCCATGGTGCCATCATCAGTCAGCCATACACATACTTGGTTCATTCCAATGGTAATGCTTGCAATAGCTGCAGTGCATTCGACCCACCCACGACACAGTCCTAGTGTCACTTCACCATTTCTGCAAAATAGAAATGCTGAGACATCCTGTCATGTTTGTCGAAATTAAGCGACCGCAACACGTCCCAGTGAATTGAGGACACTCGCATCCAACTCCTCCAACGCGGTGAGATCAATGTAAAGGGTGGGTGCTGAAGTCTTGAGATGGACCGACCTCAATGATTTCGGGCTTCTAATACAAGGTGTTTGCTGACTCGGAGACAAGCGCGTACACACCAGTTCAATTAGACTGACAACCCTCGAGAGCAAAGGTGTGGTAGCAGTATTGGGAACGCGTTGCTCCTGTACCAGCGGAATGAGTGAAGTTGAGAAGAAGCTATAATCACGATTCAGCGCTATGAAGAGTGTGCCTATTAAGGAGAGCAGCGGGATGGTCAGTTCAGAAATTCATGCCATCAGGTATGGGTTAAAACTTACATCGGAGCTAGGACCTGCAGGTATTGTACTGCGCGGTATTGCCGAAGTCGATTCAAGAATACCCTATAGTAGTAGCAAGATCAGATCAATGAGTGACATCTATGATTGCCTACGTGGCTCCTCGGAGACTCAACGAAGTCCAGCTCCCATAGACACTCTAGTGAAGGTGTGGGGGCGGGAAGAGCAGACGTCGTGTACATTGCAAAATAGGAATGAGAATGAGAATGAGAGCGAGTAATGTTAGAATTGTGAATGAGGAAATGTAAGGCTTCAAGCCGGGCCTTGCACATCACCTTATGGAAGAGCGGGCGCATCTCGACGGAAGTACTTCGCAGTGTGCGTAGTTGATGAAGCAGAACCTGCGGTCGTTATCTATGAAATGATGATTGTTAGATTTGATGGAACTAATCCTATTGGTGCTTTTGAGCGACAGTTCGTGAATGGATGAGCGTGTCGCTCCCGAAGCAAATATCTTGCTAGTCATGAGTAGTGCGACAAAAGTCGTAGGTTGGAAGGACTCTAATGGATGAAGCTTGACTGCTACATATCTGAACAGTGTGAGTGGTGTGAGCGGCTTAGTCACTGGAGGCCCATATGAACTTAGAGTCGGACAATTGGCCAGAGAACAGGCCTAAAAACAGACATACCCATACACCTGCGTTGCTCACCCTGCGGCGCGTTCTGTGTAACGGGGGCCAGGGTATCGGTGGATGACGTGCATACAAGAGTCTTTAGGGGGACATAAGTGATCCTTTGGCCATCATAAGGGTGAACTGAAGACAGCCGGTTAAGGAGGTCTCTGTCGAGTTGACGGACCTGGGAAAAGTAATTTTGGTTTTCTGCTTTAGTATTTGTATATGTAAAGGAACGGAAGAATATGGGCATCGACAATGTCCCGAGAAATGAGAACGCCACGCCACGTTCAGTACAAGCAATGAAACCCTGGGGCTAAGTTCATAATGTGAAGCTCCAAATGTAAACCGGTTTACTAACCGAATTGTCCCACGGTCACGTTCTCACTGGCAGCGCCCCTCGTATACCGCTCCCACTGCCATACTGAACATCCCCTATTGTCGATGTCCTTTCGCTCAGATTGAATTAGTGCGCCTATCACTGTCTTCTGAGGTCACATGCGTCAATTACAGTCTATCCCGAACAACGTTCTCGGCGTCGGTTGGAGCTTTTCAGTGCGCGAATGTGCACGTTATTCACCGCTGCAAAGTAATAATTAAAAAAAAATTAGTCCCAATCCTCCTTGCATCATGACCCTCGATATCGGAGCGACAGGAGGGAAGGCGCTATACCACATCTCGCTTTGTGTCATCGGGTAACAAAAGGAGGCAGGAGGGCGGCTGGACTCGAGCTACAGTGCTTCAGCCTTTAACTGATGACACCCTCCCATATGTGCTGGTTGCTGTCATCTAGTGAAGGCAAGCATCAACTTCAGCGTCATACTTATCCGCCACGGCTGCAAACTAACAAGCTTCGAGGTTGGGAGCAGCGCATCGCATATCTAATAGCTACCGCAATTACGATCAAGCCAAGACTTAGTACATTGGAGATGGTGGATGGACGACAGAGTGGCATGGAGGTGGCCGATATTTACTTTATTGCTAATGGACGGTGAACGTGTTCCTGCTGACATCTGACCCAAAGTGACAGCAAAAAGAACCTCAGTGTACGGAAAACATTGCAGAGTTCTCTCCGTCCAGAAGAGGACACCTGTAAGTCATTTCATTAGACCATCTGCACCAGAATTGGCACACGTATAATGGTATTCTGCGATAAACAGATGACGCTACAGATAAACCTCGCAAAGAGGGTATCGTCAACGATCTGCTCCTTTTTCATTGTACGCACGGAGTCATGGGACTGGCCGTGCTTTACATCAATCTGCCCTTGTCATCTTCATTCCCTATTTCGTCTGGCACGTTGCACTCGATATGTCGTGTAATGACAGACAACTGGATCCTCTGGTGGACCTAGGGACAACCGTCGTGGCTGCTCCCATTTTCCACAAACAGATTGTAAGTAACAACATTAGTGAGTGAATTGCATCGTGCTCACTTGACAATGCTGAACTGTGCTTCTTGTATCTGGCATTCCATCACTCGGGTCGTCGCTACCGGGTCATACCTCCTCAACCGCTCCAATCCAGACAACGACAATGTCTTTTTTGCAGATGACTTTTCAAACGAGGTGGCGGCTCTCTTCAGCAATTTCAACTGTCGGGCAGTGGTAGTTTTTTCCACTACGGTGGGACTGGATGAGTGGCACCTGTGGCGTCCATTGGGCACACTCATCCTAGCCATCGTTAGTTATCACCTCGGCTCACTGTCGGTTTCTATAAATCGACCTATGTACACTGCAGGAAGGCGGTCCCCTTGATGTAGCAGGCGATCTTAAAGACCGCCTGGGAATCCGGTTGCCGAAATGAATTGAAGAACAGACGCGTTGCTGACCTTGAGACTACACAATATTCCCCGAGCACCATACTCGTTCAGCGTCGGAATTAATTCTGCAGGAAGGTCACGAACTGACGATTGCAATTTCCCCTGCAAGTTCTGACGTCAGGTGGAGTTTCTTGGAGTAGCAGCAGTCTCGCCCAGCCTTTGTTACTACTCCGCAATTTGGCATCAGACATCTCATTGCTCTCACCGTATCTGCCATTACTGTATCGAGATCCAAAGGAAGCCAAGTAGTCGATCTCAGTACTGCGACGTCCATCCGTTTATATAGATTCCTTTTGCAAAACTATTGACATGGGATTTGCTCGGCAAGTACCAGATAGGCAAGTGTTGGTGCTCGCAACTATTGATATGATCATGGGACATAGAACATGAGTGGAGACAACTCAATGCCATGTGTTTCTTTACCTAGTAGGCAGACGAAATCGAGGAGTGGTCAGACACCTGATTGATTGACTGGTGTGCGCCAGGGAGGCCGCCCATTCTCTGCTGGTTTTGGCCCTTATTATATATACCACAATCATCGCAAGAATCAAGCAAAGAGACCTTCGTATTCAAAACAAATCAACTACTCAGCAAGTCAAACTCAGCACCAATCCATTCAACAAGTTCCTCGGCGATTGGACGAGACTCGGCCACATCCGACCAACATATCATAATAAAACGCCAACACTTGTCAGAGAACGGAGGATAACACGCTCGTAAAGGCTTGATCCCGGCCCCGATCCGTTGGATGACGGCCGCTTCACTTAGATAATGATAAGGAACTTTACCGGTAAGAACCTAACAGCAGGATCGACGATGTCATCGGGAGTCAAAGGATTGCCTCGACATACCTGTAGCATAATCCCGCCGAAGGAATATACATCGCTATGCTTGCTCGGACGTACAGGACGTTCATCTTCCGGATCTCCAAGTAGTTCTGGAGCCAGCCACCTCATGTTTCCATGGAATGTCGAAGTCCAGGAAGCGACAGAGCGGGTCATAACGTCAGAATACATGAGGGAAAGGCCAAAGTCGGCAAGGCAAGCTGTGCCATCACCACGAATGAGAACGTTTGGCTACAGTTGATATTTCATCAAACCAAATATCGCCGGGAGTGGTGGCACTTACCCCGGTTAAGTCACCATGGATGACATTGTTGGCGTGAACTGCCAAGAAAGAGAGTTATTAGCTCTAGGTCAGATGGACTGGCACTACTGCAACATACGGTATTGTAAACCAGCAGTGATATCTACGAGCTGGCATCCATGTCAGTCTGTAGTTCTCATAACCAGGAAGACTTACAATCTTGAAGCGTCTGACGATTCTCAGTGCCGAATCTTCTCGTTCCAAAAACATGGTCAAGTTTCCATTCTCCGCCCAGGGATGAACTATCGCCATAAGTGGGCCGAAACCGTACGTATAGCCAAATACAGGAAGGATATTTTCGTGCTGAAGCTTTGCGCATATTTTTAGTTCACGCCTCATTCGCTGCGAACAGAAACCTCTAGCATAAATAGCACATGAAGGTATCGAAGAAGACACTCACTTTGGTCTTTTTCTCCATTCCTTCACCGGTTTGATCAGAAGCATACACAAGCAATGATTTGACTGCGACCTGCGATATTCAAGCTCGCCGAAATGCACAGAAAAAGTTGCAAACGAACGTCGGTCGGTCCCAGATCCGTTTGATAAATGCATTTCCATACCTCGCCGAAGCCGCCACTGGCAACGGGAAAGTCTCCTATTTTGGTGATTGATGCTGTCAGGTCTTGGAGGATTGTTTCAGCAGGGACTGATGAATGAGACTGAAAAGAACTGATTTAGTCATCATAGAGAAGACATTGAAACACTCACATCCGCCTCGACCTGTGGCGATGAGGCAGATATCTGTGGAAAAACTGCAGTGAGGATGCCATTGACAGATGAAAGAGAAATAGCCTACCTCAAGTGATGGAGGAGCGGCGGAGGAGTTCGTACGTTCATGAGTATTACTCTGTACATGTAAGAATAAATGATCCACTATAGCAGCGAGAAGCGCTCACTTCTGCAGGAGGCGTTGGCAACAATTGCTGTTGAGATTCAACCACATGAGATGTGATGGAATAGAAGGAGGAACTGAAGGCTCACAATTTCACTAATTCGTGGTTGTTGCTCTACCTCTCGTTCCTCCTTGTATCCCTCCTGTCCATCTTGCCGCAGTAGCGTGTTCCCGATAGACCACAGATAAAGGTCTCCATCCCTAGATCCACTTGCAAGCATTGCTCCATCGCTTGAAATTGCAATGCATTGAACTGCATTTGAGTGCTCGAGCGGCTGTCCCATCTGCTGGTAGGTCTTTGTGCTCCATAGTCGCACTGTGTAGTCGCTTGCGGCAGTGGCAATGAATGAGCCATCAGAAGCGATGGCAAGCGAGGAGATCAACTCGGTGTGACCGGTGCAGCCTGAGGGTTGACCGATCTGGCGTCCAGTAGATGAGTTCCAGAACTTGACTGTTTTGTCGTTTGATGCGGAGATAAGTTGTTGGGAATCAGGAGACCACACAATACCGCGAACCACATCATCGTGAGCCTTGAACTTGAGAAGTAGTTTCGCGTTATTGGTATGACAAACGCGGATGATGCCGTCCCATGTTGCGCAGGCTAATTTTCGCCCATCTGGGCTAAATGCCACGCTAAACACCGCATTCCAAAAACCCTCGGCGACTAAACTCTCGACTACTAGTCTTGTGAGGACAGCGGCAGTCTTCGTATCCCATATAACAACAGTTTCGTCAGTCGACCCACTGGCGAGTCTCTTCCCGTCAGCGGAGAAGCACACAGAGTTCACCGACCCTGTATGCTTGACCAGCTTGAATGCAATCTGCTTGCTCTCGACGTCCCAGATGATGACGGTGTTATCTTGTCCACCGCTCGCAATTCGTTTGTCGTCTGGGGAGACAGCGACTGAGTATATGCTTCCCTGGTGTCCCTGCAATGACTCTCCCAATAATGTCCCCTTTTGCACGTCCCAGATCCTGAGGGTTTCATCCCATGAGCCAGTCACAGCCCGACGACCGTCGTTGAAGAATGCCAGTCCGCCCACCCCATCGGTGCGCATCGTGTATAATAGTGTTGACCTTCCCTCTCACAAGTGAGATACGCGTTTCTCGCTATATCGAATACTACTCACATTTCGCATTGGGCGAGATAGTGGCGGGTCACGATGATGTGTGCTGGTACACAACTTGACAACGACGCTTTACACTGGTTGATCGTGGTATATGTCAGTGGCGCCGCCTGTCTACCCATAACCCTGCTTTTGTGCCTGCTTCTGGTCCTTTTAGCTCCACGACACGCTGCTTCGGCGTGTATTTTCATTTCCAGATATTCTTCGTTGCCCAAGCACCCCAGTACCCATCACTCAATTTTACTCAATGAATGCGCTGGATCGTATCATCGGATGTAAAACACGTCCATCTCGATCTCACACTCGACTTGAACAACTGTCCATCATACACTTTCTTCGGCGTAGCAAATATCTACGGAGACTCCCTCGCCACCAAATCCTGGTTCGCTACTCTTGTACGATATTTTCAGTAAATCTAATGATCCCACCTCTTATTCGAAATGCGAAACCGGAATCGAATCACTCATGATCTAAGCTCTTCTGCGATCGCGCCATCATCAGTCAGTCATATACGCATGTGGCTCATTTCAATGTAATACTTGTAACAGCTGCAGTGCATTCGACCCACTCAGGACACAGTCCTAGCGTCACTTGATCATTGCTGGACAATGGAAGTGGTGAATGTCTCTTCCATAGCACAATCACCAAGCCAAGCATGCTGCAAGTTCTGACGTCGGGTGGAGTTTCTTGGAGTAGCAGCAGTCTCGCCCCAGCCTGTCTTACTACTCCACAATTTGGCATCAGACATCCCATTGTCCTTCACCTTATCGGCGAATACTGTATCGAGATCCACTGGAAAGAAAGAAATAGCCAAGCAGTCCATCTCAGTACTATGACGTCCATCACTTTCTACAGTTTCCTTTTGCAAATCTCTTGACACAGATTCGCTCGCCAGGTGCCAGATGGGCAAGTGTTGGTGTGCGCAACTATTGATACGACGACATGGAACATGAATGGAGACAACCCAATACCATGTGTTTCCTTACCCAGTAGGGAGACGAAATCGGAGAACCGCTAGACACTTGTTTGATTGACTGCAGTTGAGGTTGTCACGCAAGCGGAGAGTTCATAGTATGCGCCACGGAGGTCACGCCATCTCCGCTGGTTTTTGGCCCGTATTATATATAGTAGAAGCACCGCAAGTATCAAGCAAATGTAAAGAGACGGTCGTATTCAAAATAAATCAACCACTCAGCAAGTCAAACTCGGCACCGATCCATTCAACAAGTTCCTCGGCGATTGGACGAGACTCGACCGCATCTGACCAACATATCATGATAAAACGCCAACACTTGTCAGAGAGCGGAGGATAACGCCCTCGTAAAGGCTTGACCCCGGCCCCGATCCGTTGGATGACGGCCGTTTCACTTAGATAATGATAAGGAAGTTTGCCGGTAAGAACCTAAAAGCAGGATCGATGATGTTATCGGGAGTCAAGGGATTGTCTCGACATACCTGTAGCATAATCCCGCCGAAGGAATATACATCGCTATGCTTGCTGGGACGTACAGGACGATCATCTTCCGAATCTCCGAGCAGTTCTGGAGCCAACCACCTCATGTTTCCATGGAATGTCGAAGTCCAGGAAGCCACAGAGGGGGTCATAACGTCAGAATACATGAGGGAAAGGCCAAAGTCGGCAAGGCAAGCTGTGCCATCACCACGAATGAGAACGTTTGGCTATAGTTGATGTCTGATCAAACCAAATATCGTCGAGAGTGGTGGCACTTACCCCGGTTAAGTCACCATGGATGACATTGTTGGCGTGAACTGCCAAGAAAGAATTAGATCAGATGGACTGGCACTTCTACCACGTACGGTATTGTAAACCAGAGGTGATATCTATGAGCTGGCATCCCCGTCAGTAAGTAGTTCACATGCATAACTAGGAAAACTTACAATCTTGAAGCGTCTGACGATTTTCAGTGCCGAATCTTCTCGTTCCAGAAATCTCGTCAAGTTTCCATTCTCCGCCCAGGGATGAACTATCGCCATAAGTAGGCCGAAACCGTACGTGTAACCAAATACAGGCAGGATATTTTCGTGCTGGAGACATGCGCATATCTCAAGTTCACGTCTTATCCGCTGCGAATGGAAACATCTAGCATAAATAACACATGAAGACATTGAAGAAGACACCCACTTTGGTCTTTTTCTCCATTCCCTCACCGTTTTCATCAGAAGCATACATAAGCAATGATTTGACTGCGACCTGCGAAATTCAAGCTCGCCAGAATGCACAGAAAAAATTGCAAACGAACGTCAATTGGTCCCAGATCAGTTTCATAAATACATTTCCATACATCCCCGAAGCCGCCACGGGCAACGGGAAAGTCTCCTACTTTGGTGATTAATGCTGTAAGGTCTTGCAGGATTGCTTCAGCAGGGACAGATGAATGAGACTGAAAAGAACTGATTTAGACATCATAGATAAGTCATAGAAACACCTACATCTGACTCGACCTGTGCAAATGACAGTTGCAGTGCCGAACTGGTGTTGTGAGTTTGAGAAATTGTGTCCAGCCCAAGGCTGATAGATGATTGCGCGTCGGGGTGTACCATTCTTTCTTGTGGCCCTGTCGATGGAGATTGCTGTGATGCATGGAGATGAGTCAATCAAATAAGCGGTACTGCACAAGAAGCACCTTGACATGGAGATCAGTTAGCTGTTGCTGTAAATGGCGGGAGATCGATCAGCGTTGGATTTCATACCCGGGATGCGAACCAAGACAGCACTGACATCAAGAATTTCATCGTCCTCGGCACTTTCCCCGTCTTTATCAAGTGTTAGTTCCCTTTCTGGTGTAATCTCTAGCGACGTTGCGGACGTCTGGGGAAAACTGCAGTGAGGATATTGACAGATGGAAGAGAAATAACCCACCTTGAGTGATGAAGGAGCTGCGGAGGAGTTGGTGTATTTTTGAGTATTACTCTGTGCATGTCGGAATAAATGATCCACCGTTGCAGTGAGAAGGAAACACTCACCTCTGCAGGAGTCGTCGGCAACACTTGCTGTTGAGATTCAACTACATGAGATGTCATGGAAGAAAAGGAGGAACTGAAGGCTCACAATTTCACTAAATCGTGGTTGTTGCTCTACCTCTAGTTCCTTCTTGTATCCCTCCTGTCCATCTTGCCGCTGGAGCGTGTTCCCGATAGACCACATGTAAAGGTTTTTATTCCCAGTTCCACTTGCAAGCAGTTCTCCGTTGGTTGAAATTGCAACGCATTGAACTGTATTTGAGTGTTCGAGCGGCTCCCCTATTTGCTGGTGGGTCTTTGTGCTCCAGAGTCGCACTGTCCTGTCGTTCGAGGCAGTGGCAATGAATGATCCATCAGAAGCGACGGCAAGCGAGTGGATCCAGTCGGTGTGACCGGTGCAAGGTTGACCGATCTGGCGTCCAGTAGATGAATTCCAGAACTTGACTGTTTTGTCCCATGATGCAGAGATGAGTTGCTGGCCGTCAGGAGACCACACAATGCCGCGAACCTCAAGTTTGTGAGCCACGAACTTGAGAAGTAGCTCCGCGTTGTCGGTGCGATAAACCACAGGTTCGTGGCATATTGATGCATTGAATGGGGTAATTGTAGCACTCCTGTGATGCAACAAATGCTGCAATGGGTCGTGCATGAGTAATGCATGAGTCGTACTAGTAGCTGCCTACATTATTATGATGCATCATTCCCCGATTCCCCCGATGCCATCCTGTTAATAGTACAATATTAATGCATCAG
>Ga0153976_1000210_pt1 | contig 19679 bp, 26 predicted proteins | sample TSGA060MetaG_FD_104717 | JGI IMG/M metagenome (GOLD analysis project Ga0153976, IMG submission 104717) | Attine ant fungus gardens microbial communities from Georgia, USA - TSGA060 MetaG | ecosystem: Host-associated > Fungi > Mycelium > Unclassified | place: USA: Georgia, Yuchi Wildlife... | reverse complement strand
TTCGTGAACAATGAAGAAAGAATGTGTTTTGCAGATCGAGTGTCTAAGTGACAATGTTATATTCAAAGGAAGTCGCAGCAACGTCAACGTGGAATCAAAGTTCCTACAGAAAAAAATAATATCAGCAGCCAGTTCGGGTTAAAGCGTGGAGACCGATAAGCCTCACCGTCATATTGAGATTCCCAGAGACCAAACCTATTGAACGGATTCAACGATTAATATTCCATCCATGTGATTATTGGCGCTTACGATTCTCCAACACGCAGCCATCCGGAATATCAATCCTCTGGCCTTCGTTCGCCACCACTAAGATAAAAGCTCCAGTCACATTCAACAGAGAACAGAGAAGATCCGGTGCCTACCAATCACAGTACCACGAAGCGTGACCCCTCGACCAAAATGAACATCACCCGTCACCGTAAGATGATCCAAGTCAATGACATTAGGGATCTTCTTGAAGCGTGACTGAAATTCCGATATCTGATCACAAACCACGCCATTCAGCGAAACGAAGTACCAAAGCTCCAAAGATGCTCCCACCTTCTTGAAGTGATCACCCAGCTTGATCACCGGGACACTTCCGAACATTCTGCCCTCGCTCATGTGCAACTGACCGTTCTGCAACGAGTATATGTTGCTCCTGATGAGCAAGAGGTCGGAGCAGGACTTCACGGGCAGGAAACGCGAACGGGGAACGTTGATGCCATGGGCGTTGTGGAAGTGTTTGATAGCTGCGCCCGCTGCGGTCTCAAGCTGCCAGCAATCAGAAATTGTGTACTCTGATTCTCAATCAGACAACCGACCTGGATCACTGCTTGGCCATCGTCAGTAATCTTTGGGTTGGCGATGATATCCAGCTCCATGCCACCTCCAGTCATGACCCGTTTCAACGCTGGAAGGCGAGTCGTTAATATTAACTGTTCTATTTGCATGACTAGATCCCTAAACCTTTGAGATCGATCCACAGGTTATTTGTATTGAAGATTTTGAATTTCCGAACTTGTACATGATCAGCTGCGGAGCTATAAGCGAGAGAGAAGATCTAGGCTACATACCTGACTTGAAGTCGTCAACGTGGTCCGGAGGAACCTGTGCGATTTCCAGAAGTCTCATAGAATCGTCGTACTCGATGAGAGTGCCACCCTGCGAATGGAGCATCAATAACCAATTCAGGAATCATATTATATTAATCACCTTGACATCAGCCTTGGTCTTATCGGTGACTTCCATTAAGAACTCGGCACTGGTATTAACCATATGCTGAAGGATACGCTGGTCAACTCTATGAAAATGGTTGACCTATTGCTTCTGAATCGTAGCAGGAATTTGAACTTACATAGCCCCAAGGTTGTCAGAGTTCGAGACGAATAGATACTCTTTGCCTTCAGCAAGGAGGCGGTCGAGCACACCGCTGTGTACCAGCGACTCGTACAGATCGCCGTGGCCTGGAGGATACCAGTGTTTCTTATTGTCTGATGCCCGCTTAGGACATGGCTGCAACGTTTCTTTCCAGATCCTCGGGTACCGCGACTGATTGAAGGTCATTATGCTGATATCTTGGGACACGTATTTCTTGATGATGCGTAACGTATCATCGTGCGTGTTGAAAGACGTCATGAGGATGAGCGGTATCTGGGCCTTGTGTGTTGTATTCAAGTGCTCGACCTGTTGCACAATAAGGTCCAAGAAGGTCATACCGTCTTTTACCTCGAGCGCACTTTTCGCACCACTTATCCCTTGCAAGTACGTAAGGATAGGTGCAAGGGGAAATAAATGATCGTACCCATAGAGGTACCGAGACCCCCATTGACCTTGAGCACGGCCAACTTGGACAGGGCATCTGCACTGGAAATCTGTGGAAGGTAGTCGTACGGAATGACGTGCTTGTCGTCTGGCGATTTAATGCGGTCCCACTCGCTTATGGTTACTACATTAATTACGCGAAAGAAGGCAAGGAACATGAAAGCCACCGGACTCACAGTTCGCATCGGTTCTCTTTTTCGACGAGATAACGGGCATGCAGCTTGGAGAAGGACTGCATTTCTATCTCGAATGCCTGTTCGAATGATGCGTCAGGATATGAGCGGTTAGCAGGACGGCAAGATTCTTTCACTTTCTTGACAGCACGATCCGCGGTGTGTACTAGCCGGTTCAAATCGCTTTGGGTGCTTTTGGTGATAGCGGATCGTTCATTGGGTCTGACGGCCTTGCGGCGACGAAACCTTCGGAAGCTGGCTGCCTCGAATAAAGTCATGTCACAAAAGAGAAGACACAGAACGACGAGAAGGAAAATGGGACATGAACACACAGGAGGACAGCATAGATATACACGCCAAGAGTTGCACACGCCTGGTCAATGAGGCCACGAGATCCGCGCATGGCATATGACACTCAACCATCCTATGAGACGACGGATTGGGCGACGGGCAAAGGGAGACTCGTTGCACAATGCTGGCAGATGAAGTGTGTCATGTCGTGAAGATAGCTACCCATTTGAATGAGTTGGGCACGAGCAAGGGGTGTCGCGACTCATATTACCCGTAAGGGGTAGCACTTAATTGAATTCATGCGCCATGGGGAAGGCCTAGTAAAAGATGAAAGACAAACGTTTTGAAAATAAATAAAAAACATCAGTGACCTTGAAATTAGGAGATAAACACACAAAATCTGGCGTATGCTGCGGCACATACGCGACTAACTGATTGAGCTGCATCGTAGACGGTGCTGAGGATGCAAAAGCACAATTAGGTAATCAAGAGTCTTCGGCAAATTCCGATCTGAGTGCGAATAACTCAAACCTTGATTTTCAGTACTATCATCAAAACCTCGACCCGCCTACACGACTCCCATCCTCAAGACTATCTGACATGGGTAGGTGTTGCTCTTCCGATCTACCGACAGACAAAGTCGTTTGTTCCATTCTGATTATATTCAATCACTACTTGTCCAGGTATTTCTCGTTCGTCTAGGCACAAACGTTCGGCAACTGGTGCCCAGCGCGCCTACTACCGCAAGAAGAGAAAATTCGAGCTCGGTCGTCAACCTGCCAACACCAAGCTTGGAGCAAAGCGCATCCACACAGTGCGCGTTCGTGGTGGTAACACCAAGTACCGTGCCCTCCGTCTCGACACTGGTAACTTCGCCTGGGCATCTGAGCATGTCACGAGAAAGACTAGGCTTATCAGTGTTGTAAGCCTGCATGCAGTACAATGTCATACTGCGTGCTTGACTCATGTCCAATTTAGGTTTACAATGCGTCGAACAATGAGCTCGTCCGCACCAACACCTTGGTGAAAGGCGCCATCATTCAGATCGATGCTACCCCTTTTAGGCAGTGGTATGAGGCCCACGTGCGTACCTGCTGTCGATGCTTTTTGCTCCGCTGATTGATGAAATCAATAGTACGCCCAACCTATCAGCAAGAAGGGCGCGAAGACGACTACCACTGGCGAGGAGGGAAAAAAATCTAACCATGTTCAACGTATCCTTACTGAGCGGAAGCAGGGTATGGCAATCGTTTCATTACCGGTGCACCGCTCAAAAAAGAAAATCAGATGCTAAAATCGACCCCCTTCTTGAGACTCAATTCTCTGCCGGCCGTCTCTATGCTGCCATCTCAAGCAGACCCGGACAGTCCGGACGTAGTGATGGCTATATTCTGGAGGGTAAGGAGCTGGAGGTTGGTCCTACTGTTTCAAATCATCTGCATTGTTTACTCAAATGGCACCGACAGTTCTACGTGAGGAAGCTCCGGTCAGGCAAGCAGAAGCATGCGCACAACGCATAAATGCTAGTCATTTTTTGTCACCCGCTAGTGATTTACCCGTGGAGTGTCAGTGAAGATCACGAGGACATGACGCCGAAAATCTGGGAAATCTGTAGTTCTCTAGTATATGATGACCATGCGATCTTTATCAGTGCAATCCATGTCCATCTTCCATGCATGCATCTAAATAGTACCTTCTGGAAAAGAAAGAATCGGGACCTTGCAAGTTGTGGGTTTATTAAAGCTGACATAATCGACGCCTAAAGGGGTTTATGCCGTAATTTCGTCAGGACAGTGCTGAATTCGCGCCTTGTTCCTTTTCCACTCCGTTCGCGTTAATTATTTCCTGTCCATTCCCTTCACTCCTGTGATTTTTTTCTCTTCGAGCCACGAACGCGTAAATTTTTGTTTACCGTTCTATGCCGACAGCGTCCACAACGGCGACCGCCAATGTCTCTTCGTCACAGTCTAGAGGGACTCCTCTCACATGGCGGCCGACCAAAATCATGAACATGAGTGACCTCTCAAAGGACGACGACTTCCTCAGTCATTTGCTAGTTGAGAAGTTGGGAACTGGTGCTGTCCCATTACTAGTCCACAAGATGGATCCATCTCGAAGACTCCCAAAGACCAATGTCGAGGATCTCATGATAATCGTCAGACGCGTGAGTATATCCTTAACTCGCTTCGTCCCTCAGCTTATTATACTCCCTGGACGCGCTTATGCTTCGTGTCATAGCTTGTGACAAGTAAGCTCGCTCCTCAGAATGCCATCCGGCAAGTAGTGGACGACCTCCTTGCGTTCGTCTAATTTCTTTGCGTCGTGTTTGTTCACTCGTCATTCAGGGACAATCATTTTAGTCTCCCTTCCGTCCGTTACTACCTCAAGCCGTACACGCAGAAGCAGATTAATGCCTTCGCCACGTGTGTGCAATTAGGTTTTCTATCAATGTGCTTCTGAAATCCGATTTTTAGGCATGCCTCGCGATACTTCGAGCTTTACAACCCTGCAGGGTGTATAGAAATTGCTCACACGTCTAGATACTCTCACAGGACTGGAAAGTCTGAGCTATGCATCCTCGCTACACGCCAATTAGCCCCTGGAGTTGTAATTACTGAGCTGAAGGGATCCATGGCACACCTTTCCAAGGAGGAGGATAAAGAGCTCAAGCGGACCGACCTGAGAAATATCGATATCAGGAGGGACTTCAGTGTCATACATTCTCGTCAGATGAAAAAGAACCATCTATTTTTGGGGCCCGCTAGATTTGTAAACGTAAGTTTCTGGTAATCTATACTTTTTAACCGACGCGTCTTCACATCAAAGTTGGCTTGCAGCACGATTGCGACAATAATTGCGAGCTTTTTCGGGAGGGCAAGTACATCACGTTCCGCACTCTCCGTGCTATTGCCACTGGAGAAGAAATTACCGCCCATTACGGGGATGGTTACTGTTAGTATCATCTCTTGTTTCCATAGGTTTCGCGCTTATGCCCTTACGCCACAGTTGGGAGCAAGAATCGACACTGCTTATGCGAAACTTGCGAGAAGAACGGTAGAGGAGGTTATGCTCCAGATCACTCCGAAGGTGGCGTGGGTCCCGGTAGTGAACAAGATGCCGATGCATCGGATGATGACGACGCCGAAGAAAGCACCGCTCCCGTTGCAGATGTCAACGAGCGCAGGACACGGCGTGGTGTTTACGCCATAGTTCAGGAGCAAGATTCTGATTCTGATGCTGAGAGTGATGACGAAGAGCAGGAGGGGAATAAGCCACTCGCTAATGCCCCCGACGCTCCTGGGGATGATGAGGTGGATTTGGAGCTGGGTGGGGAAGCTTCTCACTCTTTAGCTGTTTCCTCATCCTCTCACCATTCTGTGCCCACGGATGTAACGGTCTCCACGCTTGATCCGGACGTCAACCCTTCACGTATGTCATCTGTGACTGCCGACGGATCAGCGTCTTCCAACAAAGGAAAGGCATCCGCGAAGTCTATCGTTTCTACCCGAAAACGGAAGATGACGCAGGAATTGTCCAGCAAACATTCTACTCCTGTTCCTCACGCTTCGCACAACCAGTCGTCCCGTCTTAGGCGTCAAAGTCTTCGGGATAGTGTCTCTGTCACGCCTAGTAGGAGCAAAGGAAAGGAGACGGAAAGAGTTCAAGTTAAAGAAGAATCTGAAGCAAGGGTTCTCCGAGCGCGTCCTTCTGTAGTTGCGGATAAGTCTGAATCAGCAGGGCCTCCGAAGCGCGAGATCCCTCGTGGCGCAGACGGAAAGCCGCTGCCGACATGTATGACGTGTTCAAACGTCTTGCCCGTGATTTCCGTCGATTCCAAAGTTGTATGGGGTCTTCATCTTGACTCCCCGCGGCGAGGCAAGAAGTCTAAACAAAGACAAGAATGTCCAAGGTAATGCCGTTATGTCCGTTCATTCATGTGTGGTCCTTGTGCTGACGGAGCTCCTCTGCGCTAGGTGCATGCGCCACTTCGCTATATATGCCCTTCCGTGGCCAGCTCGTCTTCAGAGCCAAGCTGTTGGAGTCCCAGCTCGTGATGAGGTCGAAGCCAGCTCCTCGCGGGCGCGCCCTCCACAGAAGAGCGCCCCTACCGTAGAACGCAAGCGTGCTTCTTCCGTCGATGAGCGTCCTGTGAAGAAACACAAAACCGATGAAAGGCCCAGCGTCGAGATGTCAGCGAAAGCGAAGGAACTTCTTGTGCCACCGAAGAGAAAGAGGGGGCGACCGCGCAAGTACCCTCTTCCCGAGGAAGAGCTGCCGAAACGGAAGAGAGGTCGACCTCGTAAATACCCTCTTCCTGATGCGGTTCCCCAGCCTTCTTCTCCCCCACCCAAACCTCCAGTGACCTCGCCCGCGTCCGTGATTAAGCCTTCCGCATCCTCGCCCCAAAGTGTCAGCAAGAACGATCAATCCCCTTCTTCGTCACGCAGTTGTAAACCAAAGGTTGTAGCGGTGCAATCGCAACCCCGAGATTCAAATGGTCGTTTCGGCAAGAAAGCCACCACGAACGGCCGATTTGTCAGAAAGAAGTTTGGTGTTTTCCGTGCCTTGACACGCACGGAGAGGCTTTTTTACCGACACAACAAGGTGAAGCAGTGGCTTGCCGGCAGGCATGAAGGAGATGGGACCGAGGGTGAAGAAACAGATACAGCGGACTGCGATCAATCGAATGGTCCAGAGACGCTGCCTACTGGGAAGCGAGCGGCGTCCTTTCCACTTGAAGGCTGTGCACCGCCGACGAAGAAGTCCCGACATCTCGACAGTCCGTTCGAAGGAAATGGCGAAGCATTGGAATACAGCCTCTCTGCACCTTCGGCGGTCTCGCCTTATAGGTTCAAAGGGGTTGGTAGCAGTCTTCTATACCACCCCAATCCAACAAATTACGCTCGTCGAAAGTGGGCACCGCCATATCCTGATGACGTATCTCATGATGAAGAGGACAGTGGTACCTCTCTACCAACCCTGGGAAGCAGTACCGGTCCTGTCACACCTGATGACCAAACATCATTACCCATAGCTGGTCCTTCTCAGCTTGAGCATACGGTCGCAGAAAAATTAGCTCCATGTGCTAGTTGGCGGGAGCCTGCACACATGCCCAATAGCGTTTTAACCTTTCGACCCTCTCCGGCCAATTTTGCTAGACGGCGCTGGTCCTCAATGTCCAAAACACCACTTGACTCCGGTCCGGGAACCCGCCGCAGCGTGCGGCTGAACCCAACCACGAAAGGGCTTGGCTCAGATGTAGATGGACCCTACGCGACCCCCGTCGTTGATTCACAATCGAACGTTCGTATTTCATCGGTGTCGGAGAACATGTATATAGAAGGTGGTGCCATTCCTCGTGCCGAGTCTTACGCATCATTTGGCGACGTACGTACATCTACTTCTCATACTTAGAATTGGATATGAACGGTTCACAGCTGGGCGAGCAATTTCTGATCTCAGATGTGCACCGCCGCACTTCTTTTCCAGATGAAGATACACCTGACTCGAATTCTGACGACGATCGAGCTGTGGAAGGACTTCTCTCTGAAAGCAAGGAGGCTCATGCCGGCGTCTCAAATGAGGAGCAATTCTCTCATCTCCGTGTCACATATACGGCTAAGCTTCCTGCCCCCGTACCCTGGAAGAATGCCCATGGAACACCCATGTCTCATTATTTGCGCAAATCCGCCTCATTTGCTGAAGAAACAACCTCTCCCATTCGTTTCATCGACGCGGGTTGGGAATCCGACTACTCTGACTGAACACTTTGTTTGCTTCCGGGAGTAAGTCGGTGATGCAACGTTGACTCATCGCACAGGACAAGGTTAATATTAAACTAATTTATACGCGTTCCATCCACGTTCGAAATCGGTTCGCTTCGTTACTTGTATCAACTACAGTAGCATTTTGTAATTCTCTCGTCTATACACCATCATTGACGGCCGTCATAGCCTTTTATGACTGCCCGTCTGGTTTCAATGAACTCCGGCCAGCCCTCAAAATTTCGTCTGTGGAAAGGAGATTCACCGCGATCACGGAACTAGGATCAGGATCTCAGCAAACATTATTCCTGATGGAAAATATATCCGCTGACCATGAGTGTAGCATCTGCCTCTTTACTCGATAGTTGTCCCAAATACCTTCCACCGTCGGATCAAAAGGCTCCCCTGATTCCAAGTCAATACCAACCGTGTTTCCTTCTGCTTGCTCGTCCTGTTCGATCAATATTAATAATTGAAATATAAACGAGATCACATCGCGAACCTGCAGGGCAACCACAATATCCTGAACATCAAAACCTCCGTTTTGTGCGAGGGTTTTCGGAATGATCAATAACGCGTCTGCATATGCTTGCACACCCATCTTAACGCGGCCTTTGGCAGCTTTCTTTACGGGACCACTCAAATGAGCTGCACATGCAACTTCAAAAGCGCCGGCGCCGGGAATAAGAGCCTCGTCCTCCAGTGCATTTTTAACGGCGCGAAGGCCGTCCCGTAGAGCATCCTGAATTTGTTGGATCGTGTGCGCATTGGGACCCTTGATAAGGAGAGTGACGCTCTTGGGTTCCCTGACCTCTTCCACAAAGGTGTACTTCTCTTCGCCTAGAGTGTGCTCATAAACTAGACCCGCCCAACCGAGTATATCTGGGGTTAGATCGTCCACGGAATTTTGCGCAACACCTCCGCAAATGAGCTGCAGGCTGATACACCACAGCGGTTAGAACCTATCTTTACGTAGCGATGAAGACATTACCGTTCCATATTGCGTCGCTTAGCACGACGTAAAGCAAAAATGCCATTTTTTGCAAGGATATCGAGACTCAAAGGATCGATGCCTTTCTGGTTGATAACGACAAAGTTTTTCTGTTTTTCATTCCCGCCAACGGTTTGATCGCACACGAGATTCTTGAGGTCCACGATCTTCTTGACTTTGGCGTCAACGAAACGCCGCTCAGATTCGATGAGCTTTTCACGTTGCTCGGCCGACGAATAGAAGAAGCCAGAATTAACCTCTCTAAGCTTTTGTGAGATTAGAGTTAGGAAATCGGCACCGAACGACGCACGTCTTCTCGTACTCGAGACTGACGTTCAGCGTCAGAATGAAGGCATTTTCGACGCGTTTGGGCATGTCCGGATGTCTGGCGCCGTGATCCATGACCAGGCCACGCACAAGCTGAGTTTCTGACGACGTGCGGTGTTGCATCTTCATAATTTCCACCATGTGCAGATCTATTGGGTCGCGGTACTGATCTTTAGACTCTGTAGAAGCACTTAGCAATAAGGACCCTTTTGTTTACATGAAAGACGTGCCTTTGGGGGGTGCTGGTGGCCTGATGGTGAGCACAGCATCTACGACATCCGCAGCGAGCTGCTTCGCCAAAGAGGCATGCAGCTTAGTCGCAAGCGAAGTGTGTGCGACGCTGATCAGGGTTGGCCTATCGAGTTTGGCCGGCAGTTTGAACGTGTCGAGGAACTAGACGTGTCTGAGACAAGCGGGTGTGAGATGCAAATGCGGAAACCTACCGCTAAAGCCTCTTTCTTCGCGAGATCGAATCCTTCTCCTATGACGGTTGGGTGTACGCCTTCAGAGATATAACGATCGGCTTGTTTCAGTAACTCTCCAACTAGAAGAACTACTGAGGTGGTCCCATCACCGACCTGATCGTCTTGGGCGACTGCCGTCCGAGCGATCATAGCGGCTGTTGGGTTTTGTATCTGCATCTCGGATAACAGGACTTTGCCGTCCTTGGTCATCTTGATCTGACCTGAGCCGTCTACAAGCATTTTGAGAGTACCTCTCGGACCTGATAGGAAGTTGATCGGAACAGAACGGTCGGTCTAGAGGTGATGGTGAAGCTTACCGAGATTACCCTTCACTACGTTTGCAAGACCCATCGCGCCGGTGGTGTTGACCTAGTAAAGCAATGCGTTTCCTGTAGCGAAAATCAAAGCGAATGTAATTACCTGCAAGGCAGCAGCGCGTCTGACGCTCTCTGCCTTTGGATTGATTAGTTCTATTGAGGAGGACATGATGGAACGAGCAATAGAAGGAAAGGTTAGGCGAGTCAAGTCCAAAGCTGATTTGGTGGACCTCCTCGGATGATGGGTGGCGGAGTGCCAAAACTCATCTCTTCATTCAATGAACACATATCCTTTCATTTCACCTCTATCCTCCTGCTTTCGCGCTACGGCACCTGGTACACGCATTGCTCGTTATCAGACAACGTGCTGCCCTCTTCCACTGATGCTCCTCACAATGCCTCCGGTACAACTAGCATATATATCCTTGGACTCAATATGCTTTTCCCCTCAGAAATATTCAGCCAGCTACAGCAGCAGCTAGATCCTCCTGTTCAGAGTCATGCAGCGCTCTCAAAAGTCTTCGTCGTCCTCGGATTCATCAGCTTCCCCCACTCCCCCTGGCGGCCACTCTCCTCCGCATACCTCGAATCGTCCAGAATCAGTGCGTTTGATTTGATTTTTTTTACATTATTTTATAGGCTAATCCAGAAATTCAGAAGACGGACTTAAAACCGTTGTTCACCCAGGCTCCCCTCAATTTTTCAGACAGGGAAAAGAAACCTGCTCAACCTGCTCGCAAGCGCAGGAAGCAATCGCCAAAAACCCCTGCCCTGACTTTCGATCCTCTTCAGAGAATGATTCCATCAGGCCGACAGGATTCTCCTGTCCAGACACCAGCGTCTTACCAGGAGCAGCCTACGCCCATCTCGGCTACCAATGAATTTCCTGATTTCATCGATGAAGTCGACGACTGCCTGGCCTCTGGTATCACCGCACCTTCTCACTCAACCACCTCCAAACGCCCTCGCGCCCAGAGCGGAAGCGATGAGTCTCTGCAGACCCCTAGTTATCCTGTCCCATACTCCAACTTGAGGTTTGAAGATCATTACGAATCGCCGTCTTCTGGAGGAAGTTCTTCCTCTCCAGCGACTTCCTACGGCTCATCTCCGCATCCCCAGTACAATGAACATCAGTATTTTCATCCGGAGCTGATGGGGCCGTATTGTCCTATCGACACAGATTACCCACACATACGTAGGGTGACTGCAGATGTCTACGAGGCGCCCCGAGACACTGGCTACCATCCGCCTCAAGGGGATGCCTGGTATTGCCCATCCTATCCTGCTAATGCGTATCGCGACTCATTTTAGTCGAGTTTATTAAAACCTCTTGTCGATATCACGGGTTGATGTTCATTAGAAGACTTGTCTCGGAACGATTGGGAGTTGTGGTTGGACTTTTTCTGTTTGTTTGTTTTGCGGAACTATATACCTAAGTACATAACTTATCGGTTTACCGCGACCCCACTTTTCTACAGAGTCTATACCAAATTTCATTTAATTGATGTCTTTGCCATTCTCTAACGGCAAACGATTAACCAGGTTTAACCGGCTCCGGTTATTCTCGGTGAAACGCGAGCGCGCAAAGCACCTTGTTCTCATGGTACAAGGTTTCATGGGGCATTTGCATTATTAGCAGGTCCAACTGAGTCGCTATCATGCCACCGAAGAATTCTCATCCTAACGCTGCTTCAGGGTACCAACCAAGTGCAGAAGAACATTACCAGCGCACTCTCGTCCGCATAGAACAAATTCAATCCCACCTCTCAAGCTCTCCTCGAGGGCAACGACTCAAGGGTAAAACCTGCATCATTACCGGTGTTGGCTCATTGCATGGTATAGGGTAATGCTCGCTCGTTGATAAACCCGCCTTTTGCAATGATATTGACCTAATTTTTTCACTAGCCGCGCCTCTGCGCTCTTATTCGCACATGAAGGTTCGTGACTCTTTTGGATTAGCCGCACCTTTGTTACGAAGTTTTCTTCCGAATGCAGGAGCGACTCATCTATATCTGCTCGATTTCTCGCCAGAAAACCTACCTGAACTCGAGTCGACGATTGGGAGTTCATATCCCGATGTGAAGGTAGTTGTCCAACATTACTCTGTACTTGATGACTGGACATATATATCGCAGGTAACCGTTATTCAAGCCGACGCAGCAGATGAGATTGCTATAGCGGACGTCTGCAAACGAGCATTACAAGATGAAGGTCGATTGGACGTGTTCTTTGCTAATGTATGTATCATATCCGATAGACAAAGCCTCATACAAACACACAATGTCTACAGGCTGGTTTCGCAAGTAACAAGGCACTTCCCGAGATGACTGCAGCAGGTTTCATGGAAAGCATGCGAGTCAATGCATTGTCGTCAGTCTGTCCGTATCGTTTTCCACAGTACTCGATTTGACAAGAACCGATAATGAAAGGTGCTTTCTGGCCGTCAAATATGGTTCCGAAGCAATGATGAAGACGAACCCATCGAAAGGCAAAGATCTCAGTGGAGGAAGTATCATCTTGACTGCATCTGGTACGTTTTCCTCATACCTCTTCACCTCAGTGCATATTTGTTTCTAACGAAATATTTCTAGTGGCGGGGCTTCGGTCTGGGGCAGGAACCATAGACTGTAAGTCTGGTTTCATGTCACTATCTCCTATGGCTGACCCTACAATTAGATAGCGCAAGCAAAGCCGCGTAATTATGTTTCGATCATGGTTCTCAGCGCAAACTCATTTCGGATCGCAGCGTGAACTCGATCGCGAAGACGAGCGTATATCAACTTCAGAAGACAGACATTCGCGTAAACGCAATCTGCCCGGGCCTGATCGAGACCAATATGACCAAGGACATGTTTGACTTTGCTCGTCAACGAGGCAAGCAGAGCAAGATTGGCCAGTTAAACCCGATGGGTCGGTTCGGCGTCGCCCAAGGTATGGTACCGCGTGCTCTACCATGTGTGCGTCAGTTTATCACATCTTGCAGAAATTGCCCAGATGACTTTGTTTTTGGCTTCGGGTAAGGAAACCTCCCTTCACAGCGCGATCCAGATCTGATTCAGATCTTCACGTAGATGAATCGAGTTATGTGAATGGTCAGAACATTGCAGTTGATGGGGGACTTTCATCATCGCACCCTGTAGTTCCAGGACGGTGGGCCTGATGCCGCCGGACCATATCCCTGATATCTGCCTTGTTGGTAGCTTGTATTTAATACTGATTGAATGACATGGAGACTTTGATGACGTTTTGTGGCTGCCGCGACTCCGCGATGAGGCGCTTCGCGGAGTTTGGTCCAACCCCTTTAAATGGTTCACGGCAAACTTTCGAAAGTGATTGAACTTTAGTCTTGTTGTTGTGATGCATATACATCGTTTGTAAGTACTTCGCGCCAAAGATAAGTTGTTTGGCGACCAAGAAACTCTCCACACTCTCGTGCGGCAAAGTCAGCTCATAAACAGTACTGAAGCGGTTTTCCTCCTGGTCTCAAACTTCTGAGAATGATTGATATAATTCGCAACATACAGACTTTTGATACTGAATGTCTCTAAGCTTGAGTTCGGGAGGTTTTAATAAAGGAATATTCGATGTGCGCCAAATTTTCATTATTTAACTTTCCGACTTCCTTCGCGACGACGGAACACCAAGGAGTTGGATATCAATGTTCTGTTTACAACTTTGAACTATGGTTCAAAAGATTACCATGTCTATATCCTCTCAATCAATATTTTGAGTGGACGATAGCAAGGCGCCCCCAGATCCAGCCAATCCAAGTTGTTAATTTTTTTTTGCCACATTCGCAAGACTAGGACTGACTGTCGCTGGACAGCCAACACCTAGCTAGACATTTAAACTGTTCTTCAGTGACGACATATACTCCTTTCAAATTTCTTCGAGACGTGGGTAGTCTAGATCTAGCGGATCGGCAGATGGGTCTAGAGCAAGGCGTTAATACAACGAAATACGTGATGAAGGCGAACGTGAACCTGAAGTTTTCATAAGCGGCATGCTTTTCCCTTGTCGTTACTGGCCCCGAGCTCTTCAAGTGTAGCGGCTTCACCAATTGGACTCGTTAGTCGATCATCGGACCATCGCATTTGGATCTGCCACTGTTTTGATACAATGCCTCATCAGCCAACAACAAAAAAAGGAGAGTAGTAGTGCTGAAGCTAGCCTTCAATCATCCGGCCTATACAATGCGGCCGACAAGCGGGACATCGTAAACAAGAATTGCTGTTTAGGACACAGAATTAAACGTGCGCAAATCAATTCACTCCTCTACCACTGACGACAACTTCTACAACATTCGAAGGATATGCATTCGAGCGGCAGAAAGCAAGCTGCTGAATGCGATATGGCACCAAGGAGTTGCGCGATTCGTATGTTGGGCCATTGGTGGAAGAAGAAGTGACGGCTGTTTTGCTCATAGCAACGGGAACCGAACTTGCTCGAAAAATTCAGCGCACTCAAAACGACAATGAAGTGCAGGCGCACCACTATACCTACGCACTTTTATGTCGAGGACATTCTTTACGAGCCCAGTTCCGCCGACACGATTACAGCCAAAATGCTGCATCAATTGATTCGTACCACCGGGGATAGATTGTCTGCTGTACGTCATCAGCGTCTTCAAAGTAACATTCGTTTGAAGAAAATTGGAGGATTGGGGGCTGGCCGTAGATTCCCTGGACGCTGGTCAAAACCCCCTTCCATTCCCATGGTATGTAGAGCTCGCCGCAGCCATGAAGAAAGAGGCCAAAGCATAAGAGTACATATGGGAGAGAAGGGAGTCTGACCATAGCACAGGAGATCACTTCGCTGAAGGGCTTCAACATCCGGGGACCTGGAAGGCTCGCCTGCTTTTATATGTAAACAATCAAGTCTCATCCGATCGAGGTTACTCACCCGTGGCCCGCGTATCTGCACCCAGGGAGACACTCTACTCCCTGATATCGGACAAAAGAGGGTAGGAATGTCCATGCTTTCCCATTAAGAGATCGATTCACTGCGATGGCACTGTGCAGCCATGGTTTGGGGCTCCCATCAGAATGTTCTTCGGAACAGCGTGCAGCACTAAACAAAGCAGCGATCTAGCGAGGAATACTTCCTGATTTTGCTGGGCCTCGATTGCTACCTATTTGGAGAAAGTACACTGCGTCACTGAGAAAAATGATATCTCCTGTAAGGGTGAGTAACATCAAAGAATGTTGCGGTCTCTTTATCCGTATGGATTTCAGCACAGTGATTGACACCTTCCATAGAATATCACTGGAGGTTGCCTTCCTCTCGGGTTTTCTGGAATTCCGCCGATGCACCTGGATTCTGGTGAAGTGGGGTTTGGACGTTGACCCTGCGTTTCACAGACACGAGTTCAGACATTGCGCCATGTTGCCTTGTAGATCGGTGGCGAGTCAACAGAAATGGAGCCTTTGGCTTGGGTTATGGCCGTCTCCCACGTTTAGATTCAAGGCAGGTCCAACGTCTATTCACGACGAGACCATGGCAAAAGTATTTGTTTCTGTTGTTGTGGCTCGCGGAGTATCATATTGTTCCCTCCGAAACCCCGAAGCCCTCAATGTGTTTTCGGCCACCGAACTCTTATTTGTTATCCCCCGTTACCCATATCATCAATTTGTTTTTAGCTGCCTCGAACTGCCAAAGAAATGGTACAGACACTTCCACATTTGTCTTTTCGATATCCACCAGCAGACGATCGCGGCTAGCCTTTGCTGGTCTTAGAAGCCCGCGATGCTTCCATGAGTTTCTGAATACTGACAATTCGTTCATCCGAAGGAGTGACATATGATGTGACGATGAGTCAGAATGGTGAGCGTTGGTATGCTTAGAACACACTCGTATGCGTGTCTGATACCTACACTTGCAGGGCCACCCTACGCCCAAGCAGGATAAGGAAGCCTCGACATTTTTTGTCAGGGTGCATTGATTTTCGGTATAATCGATTTGTGACATGTATACACTCTTCTGGAGTTCTTTTCGTCCGAAACTCTGGCGTAGAAATGATATGCAAATCGCAATGTACGACGTATGTTTGGAATAATCGATGCGGAGCGGTTATGAGGAGAATTTGCCATTGCCTCACGGTTTCCTTGCACTGCGTCCAGCCTCCTTCCGAAAGGGCTAAAAGCAGAAGAGCCATCTGAATCTACGATATGATGCACGGATAGACGTAGGTGCATGCTCCGCGTGTAGTATGTGATACAACTCGGGTCTCAAATGGCATCTGAATGCGAAGTTTATGAAGCCTGGTTTACAGTAATTAGGAGGCCAGAGTTATTCTTGAAAGTAAGCACGGACATCAAAATGCTGCCCGAAGATCGGCGACTCAAGTGTATCAGGTATGTGGTGTGTCAGACAGCGTCTGAATACCCTTGCTCAGTCTCCGCGAGGGCGGACTTGATCATAGAGAACCTCTGCCGCGGAGTTGCTGGCTCTCTTCGAACTTATTGGTGTTTATGTGAAAGAAAGAGAATAGATGGATGGCAATCGATAATATGTAACTTTCAGCATTGCGAGATTATACTAGTACTGACTATATCTCATCACCTTCGGGAGACTTTCACGCACAGCGAGCAACTAACTGCCTGATACCTTTCGAGTCTTTCATCATCCATAGTTATTGCTATGCGGCGGGATGGATTCGCCTTCACCCGCTGCGAGCAGAAATTTGCCATACTGACTCGGATATGCATACAATGGCGGTATGCCAATTTTTTTTCTCGCTCGCTACTAGGTGCTTGTTCGTGAAACGTTAATCTGTTAGCAGTGAGTGAGTAATCGTCGAATGAGCTGAGATCGCTATGTCAAAAATCCCTTCCTGTTAGTAAGTTACGCTACTAGCATGAAACCTTTAAGCCATGGAAATTTATGGTGCGTTAAGACAGATGCAAGTTGGATTTGCCGAGAGCCTGCACGACACGTGAAATGGTTGGTTTGACGCAGTCTTTCCGAAAAAAGCAAAAAGAAAGCAATTGAATTATGTCAAGAGCAATTATGCAGTCGCAGGTAGTTATCCTTGGTTTGCATACTAGCAGTACCTGATAGACAATTGGTCAAAGTTATAGTGTCATATCCGTCGCTCATGTCAAAGGATGACCGTGATTGCCAGTACTGGTAGAGCCGCCTCAACAACCTTCTCACCATTTCGTTGTTCTCATCAACCCTGCTTCCTCGATCTCTTCCTCTGTCGCTGAGCTGCCGCCTGAGATTTCGGATAGACATGATTATGTTCGAGTCCCATAAGATTTGAGCAGAAAAAGCGAGATTAGCAGTACGTACAGAGGACTCTATAATATGAGTCTGTCACGATAGGACCCGGCGGCTGTTGACGGCAGCCACATTGAAGTAAAATAGGAACTCTCGTCACTGATTCATTTCAGGACTTCACTGTCGCCTCAACTAATGCTGGCACCAATTCATCGAAAGGGTCAATGAACCTGAACCTGATGCACTTTCAGCTTGTTCAAAAACATGCAGGGAGCTACGCACTTTCCAATTCCATCTTTCGTCCGCTAATCGGCAATTCGTCTTTGCTGTAGGCAAAATCATCATTACCGTTACGCGGAGCTCCGCTGGTCGATTCCTCAGCCATGCGTTGCAAACGTATATCTTCCATCAGGATAGCATGTACGAGCACTGTGACAATGCTGCCATCCACTGTACCATGGTCTGGAGCTTCTTCCATTCCCATGGTATGTACTAGGGCGGTATCCTTTGTATGCGAGGCATATGCCTGCAGTACAAATGGGAAGGAAGAGCTCCTGACCATAGACGAGCACATGCATACATCGCACGAAGTGCAAGTAATATTCGTCATTATCCAGAAAATGTTGACCAGGCTGTCCAACCTAGCCAAAGTTGAGGGCGAGGACCCAGAAGGATGTTCCACTAATCGGAACACCTCTGTGACAGTGGAAGAGTGTTTCGTCTGGCATATGATAGGGATATATGCAAGGTGTGTACTCTGGAAGGATAGGAGGTGAAATGGTAAAGCAAGAGGGTATAACTCACTCTGTCTCTCGAATTTGTGGCTCATTTATAGTCCGCGGATTGCATTGGCCTGGCCTTGGTAGGGGGGTTGTTATTTCCACCGTCGCAGCACGAGGAACTAGATTCCATCAGTTATCATGGATCAATCTGATGAACCAATAAATGGCAAAAGGTGAGACATGTCAACAGTGGACCGCGAGGCTTGTGACATACCAATATGGTGCATCCGAGTGCTCACAATATCTTATGTTGTAGCCTTCTTTGCAACCATGTCACATATCCGAGCTATTCCTGTTATCCGGTTGTGTACGAGGAGTAGAGGACGCCCATCCGGCACACATTCATCCTTTCGTAAATCTCCGCCCGCCTGGGAACGTGTCTGACATGTTGTTGAGAGAGCAAGCAGTCTCTTTTCCCCTTCCGTGGAGCGGTGTGAGTTTCTTTTGGACTGGTTTAAGGATTTTTTCTAATTTAGCCAACAAAAGAGCAACAGCTTGTCGACTCAGTCGTGTCATTTTTTTTTCTTATCTGAGATCTTTCCCCATAGGTCCTTTTGCGTCGCTCCGATGACTTGGGCTAGAGTATGCACGAATTTCGGGGTGTCCTTGGGTAAAACAACACTCCCCAATTCAAACCACCGGTATTCTGGCACTACACATACTCCACTTGCAGCGCATCCGATCTATATCCAAACTTGTCAGGCAGCAAAAATTTCATATCATGGCCAGTCTCATCGAGTCAATAACTTGAAGCCTCATTTTTTGATCGGCAAAAGGATGTCAACCTCATGTATGCTCCAGCGACGCTCTACAAGGTTTGACCGAATCCCCAACGAGGGCATTGGGCTTTCTGAGGTGCTTCTTGTTTATCCCCGGATATTCTTCCCCCGCCATCTTTTTTTTTTTGCCCCAGGATCGAGGGAAGCATAATGTTGCAGGCGTTACTAGTCACTCAATCACTATATCGGTATTGTGCACAAGTCTCATGGTCAGCGCGAGGGCCAAAGTAAAGTGACTGGTACCTTCGTTGCCATTGCCACCGATGATCTTGAACGGCAGAATCACCTCGATGTTTGCTACGATTAGCAATGGACAGGCAAATTTCAGGGATGCTCCATGGTGACGACTACTCCCTCGTCAATCTTTTCGACTTAACATGTTTCAAAGGATCCAGTTGACCAGTCGCCGACATTATCGCGGCCCCTTTCATTGTGCCAGGAGGGTCTCTATTAAGTGGCCTGAGGCTGATCGCCACGTTCTCTATTCAGCCTCAGTTTACGGGGTCTATTAACGTTCCTGCACCTCATTACCCTCTCGACATTTCCCCTGCTGGAAACTGCGGCATTCTGCCACCACATGTGATTCGACAAGCTTCCTTTCACCCGTGTGGGTGCAGTTTGATGGGCCAGGCATTTTTCACTCTGCATCATGTCCGTAGGGTTCGGGTCAAGCTGAGTCCAAACATAATGTCACAGGCCAACTCGCAGTCCTGTGAGGGAGAACGGTATTACGTTCCGGTAAACGTGCTTGTGTCACGGATCCCTG
>Ga0153976_1000202_pt1 | contig 19969 bp, 27 predicted proteins | sample TSGA060MetaG_FD_104717 | JGI IMG/M metagenome (GOLD analysis project Ga0153976, IMG submission 104717) | Attine ant fungus gardens microbial communities from Georgia, USA - TSGA060 MetaG | ecosystem: Host-associated > Fungi > Mycelium > Unclassified | place: USA: Georgia, Yuchi Wildlife... | reverse complement strand
TTAAACACCCACCCCTCCATAGTGAGATCTCTCGAAGACAAGATCTGGCACATCTTGAACGGAGCATGATGCAATGTCTTCGGGTATTTCATCCATTCTCGCCACCTTGTTCGGAATAACTAACCAAACGACCATAGGGTCGTCTATGTAATCTATTCGACACAAAAGATTTGGATAAATGTCTTGAACTTGTCTCGGTGAGCAGTTGGAGGTTAGTTGCAGTATCGTCGGCGCTTGTACTACATGCGCTTTGTGGGGTTGGATAGTATCACTACCTTGATTCTCTCTTATGCTCTTTCTCTGACTTGCTCAGAAGCAGAACTACTAACAGCGCTCCTTTAGTTGGTTGTACAGTTCCTTCATTCACTTTCCTCCTGTCTATGGAGAAATTTGTATATTTAAAATCTTGCATGTATTTACAGTCACTTTTTTCTCATGCGTGGAAGGCTCTATTTGGTGTGAGAATATACAGAATTATGTTTAACCAAGATGCTGCGAGCACCAATGATAGTGTGCATTACTGTCTCATGTTCAAATGTATCGTGAACTCAATGCTAGTTAAATACACCTTCAACATATTTGAATTCTGATGTTATGAATGCACGATATCAAACAGAGTTATGAGGATGCTAGACGGCCTGTGATCACGTGTATACAATACGATTTGAATTGAGATAAAAATGATGATCCATGAGTAAGCCTTCACGGTGATTCCTCTATGATAATCCAGACGATCAGCTGCGCCAATATTGGGCAAGGTCATGGATCCTGTCGAGTACTACTGTGAGATAAGATGTCTCATTGAGTAAAGCTTCGAAATGTTTGATGGCATCTTCTTCCGTAAGGTCAAGCCTGAATTTTTCTTGTATCTGTTCATGCACATCACGGTGTTTTATATCCGGGATATTGGCATCCACCATAAGCGCCACCAAGTTCAGAATGAGATTAGCGCTCTTGCGAAGGATGGTAAAAGCAGTGAAACAGAAGTTCTTGAAGCGGGCATAATGTGGAGATTGCGCACCACCCATACCATCTACCATTTCTTTACAAACTTTGACTGGAGGCGGGAAGGGCTTTGGATCCCTGCCCAAGATGTAACCGAAATCAACTGAAAACGATGTTGATTACTGACGATGAGCTGCTCCAAGGGACTGAACCAACCATGGAAGAAATGCCCATCTGGTGCCACTAATAAATTGTCAAGATGTCGGTCCCCAACGCCAAGAAGATATGTCACAACACAATATCCCGCTGGCAGAGGCCATTAGCTTTTACGGCTCTTGTTGATACGCCAACTTACCACAACTTCGAACGAAGGTATCAATCACATTGGGCTCGACACCCGAGGTTCCGATACTTCCCTCATCTGGGTTATGCACTCGCATGTAATTCAGTAGATTCCCATGTTCGCTTACGATAGCTGCAATTGTCTTGCTTGGCACAAACTGCGCCATGCCTTGAAGGGGGCCAGTAGCAAGAACAGGATAAGGGCTCAGTTTGAGGTCCAAGTTCTCCTTGCGTAATAGTCGGTCCATCAGGGTAATAAGCTGAATCACAAGCTGATCTTGTCGCATATCATCTCCATCTTTAAAGATAATTGGAAATTCGGATCCATCTGAGCATTGAAAGTACAGAAGCAGTGGGAAAAGGTTGGATTTGAAGACTGATGATTTATCGGGTATGATTCCTGTCACCTCAATTTTAGCATTGAGGGGCAACGGGAGCGGTGCCACTGAGGACAAAGTGGGACGCAGATCAGCAAGGAGAGAGCGAAGTCGTTCGATTTTCTTTGGCCGAGGGTCCTTTGAAGTTCGTAATTCACGTGCTCGTCTTGCCAGTGTCTCTACTAGAAGACCTTGTCTTCTCATAACCTCGCGGCGCTCTGAACCACCTTCCGACTAGATTGATCATCAGCTCATCAGGGAATTCGTGGTTGACCAACAGAGGTACCTCCAAAATCTTGTTCATGAACTTGAATACGACACGACCATACATCTTAGCTGTGACCTTGTCCTCCAGGGCCACTTCTACCATAAGATACCAGTAGAGACGGTTCCCCAAGATTGGATTCTGTACGCCCCTCGTGATGAGGAAGTCAGTCAAGCCGCTGTCCTCATAGGAGATAGCATTGGTAGCTGAGCGAGAAGATCTCTGGTCATTGACGGCGCTTTCGAATTTGAGTGCCTGCACGAGTTGGAGGAGGTAAAGGAGGAGCTCCTACAACAAACGTATCAGCACTGCGACAATGATATGGTATGCATGGAAGCTCACATCGTCATCGGCACGGCTCAGCTGTTTGACGGCAAAGGCTCTTACTCTCGAGTCGACAGTACTGGGTGCGAGAAGCTCAAGTGCATCATCAATGTCAATTTCAGTCCACATTGGAAGCAGCTCCTCCACCGCCTGCTTTACTTCAAAAGAGTCCCGCCAAGTGACAGCCTTGAGAAATTTGGTAAGGCCACGTTTATCGCGGGCTAAATAGAATCGAAATTTCCAAACGAGATCTTTCTCTTCTGAAGTGAGCTGTTGGCTCGGGGAGTAGTTCAGGATGACCTAGAAAAGTACCACTAAGTCTCTGAGAAAAGAAAATCGGAAATTTCTTACCCCCAGCTCATCCCTTATTTTCGCGTTCGGCTTCAGTTCTCTATCATAAGGACTACCCCTGTGGCTACGAACGAGGCGCCTGTGCTTGTCTTCCACAGGATTATCGTGAACGATGTCAGGATCGATAACATTCCACAGGGTTAGATCATTGTTAATATTGTATAACAGGTTTGCCGTTGTTAGTTGGGACGGAACGGTAATTGTATGTGTAGTAGCTGTGATAGGATGGTTACTGGTTTCCTGAAGATATAGATCAGGGTTGAAACCCTAGTCCTCGTGTGACACCTACTGGTTCGCTAAAAATCATAGGAAAATCAAAACGAGGTAGGTCAATGTAAAGAAAAAGGTTTTCTGATTTCTCTGTCTCGGCCTAACAACGAACGTCAAACACGTAGCTGATGTTCTATAAATCAACATACGGCATGTATTTCCTCCATTTTCCTGAACGTAAGCTTGTCAAGCCAGTCTGACTTTGGAAGATCACCCCGCTCATATTTCTTCACGAGCTGGAAACTAGATGTGAAAAAGAGCTAAACCGGAGATGAGATCATGATACCTTCTCAAGCCTCCCCATTTCATCTTGTGCTTCCATTTTGCTTGGGGTTGTCGTATCAACACTGCCATCGGCTTCAATGTCTGACCACAGCAACAATCTGTGTTTTCCACGGCGCAGGGTCCTGACAGCCAAAACTAAGTGAGCAAGGGGCTTGCAATGAAAAGTAAATTTACCATTTCTTCCCAAATAATCTGAAGGTAGAGCCCCCAACAGGGATTGCTGAACGAGGCCCACCAGTGTCCCAGACGGTGAATGTCAACTGCGAACTTAGGGGGAGGTCACAATATCGTATGGGGAGGGTAATCCATTCATTCCACCTGGTGCGCAAGTTTGAGCTGACCGTTCATGCTGCAGTGGGAATTTAGATTACGTATATGTGTTTTTGAATGCTTTGAAGGAGGTACGAAACGGAATTGTTAAAGGTTTGTTGTCTGCAATTAGTTGGCAGGTGACATAGAGATCCGAGAGTGACCTTGCAGTTCATTCAGATAAAAAAACTCTGATAAACAAAGGAGGGACCGACGAAGATTGCACACCACAAAGCCTGAGCTCTGGGTTGTCCAAGATTTCGGTAGCCGTGCGCAATTTTCTGACGCCCTCGAGCTGAGATCTGCGACTCAGTGAGTAATATATGCTTAGGTCAGATATGCCATACATTCTGAAAGTCACCGGAAGCTTAATATCGCAAAGTTTAGCAAAAGTAAAGTCGTCTCGACTATCTTTGTCCATAGCGTCAAAAAATGTAGAAACTCATATTGAAGCATATCACAAAGTCCATTGACACTCACTTACTTACATAATGCTCACATAACAAACTTTGTAAGTTTTGCAGATTACCACGGATCGAGCACCGTGTGACAAATTGATGAAACAAAAAGAGATTCTGTAAATCATGTGGGTAATGAAGAGCTTGTGATCATCATCGAATCCGTGAGTTAGTCGTTGTCAGAGCAGAACTTAGCCCGAGATATACAGATGGCTGTTGCTAGCTAATCATAAAGTCATCGCTGCGATGCTAAGGACTAGACAGATCAGCCATAGTGCACAAGGATACTCCAAAATACTGATTCCAGAATTCCTGGGAGCGTATTATAGATGGAGATTTGAACATATAACAGAATAAGACTTGCCGAAGGGGCGTGGTACTTGAAGTGGGCGCGGCCGTCGGCGACAGAGCTGAAGTAGATCTGCTACTGACACCGTTGTTTCCAACCAGTCCTTGCGGATTGAAAGCTAGGGTGGTATTACTCTGCAAAGCCCAGTGCAATCCGCCTAGAACATGAGTCAAGAAATTTTCATCCTTGAAAGAAGGCTCGTGTCCGGTTAAATGATTTCAAAGGATAATCTAGCCCCACCTGCCACGTTTCAATCAGATGGCCAAGGCCTGTGTAGAAACTGCGACCAGCTGGGTGATCCTGGTCAACACCACTACCGTGTTCCTGATACCATGCTTTGAATTATCTCGTAAGCGACCGTGGTCGTTGATATTTTGAGGTCCACATACCAATAGGGTGGGGTGTTCCCTGATCAAAATTTCTAACACCATCATCTTTACCGATATGAGAGCTGATAGAGGAAGTAGACAATCTGCGCTTACCGAAGTAACTGGATTCATTGGCCGTAAGTACAACAATGGCCCCGACAGAGCGAGGATCAGACTTGAAATTATATCTAACATCTGCTCAGGGCAATAGTAAAAAAGTGAACAAAGATCACTTGCATTTCATCCGTCACTTTCCATTCAGCTGGAAGCTCTACAGTGCTTGGATGGCTGGGGCCGACGACATCTATAGTCTAAGCAAATAAGCCTGGAAGTTGAACGGTGAAAGAACACATACAGCATTTTGCAATTCTGGGTGGTAATCAAAGTAGGCTCCTGCTCGAGGTTGGACGGAGAGGTTGGTGAAAAACGGCCTGATAACTCACCGATTTCCCTTCCATAAAACAATGTCGTACGTAGACAGTCGCTAGCAGAGTGAAATGCTACGAAATTTCCGCCTTTATTTAAATAGTTGTGAAATGCGGTCTTTCCTGAATCGTCCAAAACTGGCAACTCCTAAGGTACAAACAACCAAACCGGGACCTCCATACAGACCTTCTCCCGTGTTGCTCAGAAAGACGAGTCCATCATACTTTTGCAGATTATCGTCTGTGAATAGAGATTGGTCCTCGGTCTGGTCAAAAATGACATTGATGGTCGACGAATGAGACTTTAAGGCTTCGATGGCAGTAGGGATAGAATCATGTCGAAATTCGATTGTTCGTGAAAAGATAAGAACACGTGCTATAGAGCTTTCTGCTGATTCGACGTTAGATACCGAAAAGCAAGCGATGAGAGCCAATGTCGACCATAACCTAAAAGAAGGTCAGAACAAGCATGCAGAAGATACAACCTGAGAGGCTTTACATGTTTCATATGCTGTCCGGCGTCGGCCAGCTGTTTCGTTATACGATGGGTTCAAATATAGTTTAATTAGTGTTGGAGTCATCGCAACCATAAAAGGTAGTTGGGATTCGAGCATGACTCTTTTAGGCGGCGTACTTGTTCAATTACAAGATTCAATTTCAAGGATTCGATTATTTCATCCCATATGGGCAACCTCAGCAACGACTCAGCATAGTATTATATTGTGTGTAGTATATGTGTGTTTGATTACTGTGATCGGTGTGAGGAATGAACCAGAGAGAAGCATCCACAAGAAATCTAGAGAACACCGGGAAAGCACGTGGAAGTATGGTGAAGGTTGGGGTTGTTGAAATCGTCTAAAGGAGAACCAATGTGATCATTGATGCTGACAATCAGCCTGATGATCCCCAAATTCGTCGCCATCCTCCTCATCCTCATCTAGCCAGTCATCTTCATCACCCTCGCCGAACTGATATGGGAAACCTTGGTCAAAGAAATTTGGACCAGCTGGATACGAGCGAGAACGCACTTCAGCCAAGTCTGTCTCCTCAAACTCAAGATCATCCACTATGCTAGGAAGAGGTTGAATATCATCCTTTTTGGGTGGAAGCAGAGATTCTAGTGCCTGAAAGTACAGGCAGGTGAGCCGTCGATGGAATCTCACAGGACCTCCGGTTCCTTACCTGTCTGTTGACAGCGCTGAACCAAGTATCATCTGGCATCTCAAAGGAGAGGACAACATATAAATCACCCATTTCATCAGGATGTTTGTGTACGGGCATTCCTTCACCTCTCAAAACAATTGTCTGGTCTGGTTTGATGATCTTTCCCAATGGACTTGACACCTTGATGCCGCGACCGTCCAAATGAGTTACAAGAACACGAGAAAAGCCCAGCAATGCCTCCGAAAGAGTAATTTTGACCCGGGTTAGAAGGTCATTACCAGATCGCTCAAAGGAATCATGGGACTTGGCATTAAGCTGGATAATAACATCACCTGCAGGTACGTCCAGCTATGCCACTGGTCAACGTCAGAAATTAGAGAGATCTGATTCATCACAAACCTCTTGATCACCAGCGCCGGCAAGAACTATCCTCTGTCCATCTGTCATCCCTCTCTCAATGAAAATCTCTTGTCGAACTTTCTCCTTCACAGTTTTGCTTCCTTTACACTTCTTACACCTTGGGTTTATGATTAGAAACAATTTTGTACACGATCAATTACATACCTATCTTTCTCCTTTAACATCACTCCCGCGCCCTTGCACTCTCGGCACTGTGCCCTCGACGTAGCAAGTTGATTCGTAGCAATCTGTTGACAACTCTTCATCAGAGTTTTCTCCGTGTATTCCTCAGGGAGGGGCTTACTTGCGTCTGCACAAATTCCCATCCCTTCCCCGAACATTTGAAACACGATTTGGGTTTAGCACTGCCTTTGGCTCCAGATCTAGACATTGACTCGACTCGGGTGTCACGAAGTCTGGACAAGAAGACACACCCTTTGCATGTCGAACATATGATTTCCTTCTCCATGCACAGCTTCACGGGCTTTCCATTAAATAAATCTTCTAGTGTAACGTCGTAAGGAACAGTGGTGTCCTCGCCTTTTCTGCGTTTCGGCCCTGGTCCGAAGTTGTAACTAAAGGTCGGACCGCTTCCAGAGCCAAAAAATTGTTCGAAGAGCTCATCCAGGCCAGTAGCCTCTGTGCCTTGCCCAGATAGTCCTTCCATTCCATGAGTGTCGTAGACGTGTCGCGTTTGTGAATCACTCAATATTTCATAACTGGGCACCCGTTAATTGATACTGATGCTGATGCCAACAAGGATGCACATACGCTGCGCCTATTTCTTGGAATTTAACCCCAGCCGCTGGATTATTAATATTTTTGTCCTAGTGAGCGGACAAAGAACAGTTGCAGCTAAAGAAATGGGGGCCAAAGTTGTAGGCTCACAGGATGATGTTCCATAGCCTATACATTAAGTTAGTAGAGTGAATCAGAATCAACAGAACGCGAACCTTTTTCCGGTAGGCTTTTTTTATTTCAGCTATCATCAATTGGAATGAGATTCATACCAGGATACGGAAATTGTATAGCCACCTTCACTTGCATCTGGTGCAACACCAAGAAGGTCGTAGAGCTCTGTATCAATCGTCACTGTGAAGTTTCAGAAATTTCCCTGAAATAGGCGAATAAAACCTCAAGACTTACTTTTCAATGTGAGTCAATCTACGCAGAGGAAGAACAGGAAGAGGAAAGTATTTGCAAACACCCTCAGAGGGTGTACAGCCTGTATGAGGGAATTTTGTAATCGGAGTTCGAAAAAACTATAATACTTTCACCTCCTTTCTTCGTTTTCCTGTTTTCTAAATCTCTAAGGTGAGCTAAAGTTTCCTTCTCATTCGCTATCTTGCATGATGTATCAAAAATTATCTACATTGTCCAACACGAGGAGACTCGTGGATGACGAAAAAAGCTACTGATTTTCCTCTCATGTTACATTTTCTAATATCTCTCTTCTACTAGGCAAATCGGATGGGCTTTTGGCACTGTATGTGGAACAGCTCTCCCTTATATTATTTCTATCCTCAAAAATTCAATTCTTTGAATCGTTCCCTCATGTATCTGAATGAAGCTCAACATGAATTTCTACTTTGATGCTGCCAAAATTTTAGATCGTCTGGATGCGAAGCAAGGTTCCATCAAGGGCATTATTTCCACCTTTCCGGAAAGGGGTAGGAAGAGGACCGCTGCGTTGATCATTGAAACTCTCAAATGTGTGTTCCCAGCCTTGTCGCCTGTTCAAATGAACACTGGAACCTGGGCCGACAGACAAAACTGCCTTGATAGAAGTCATTCAGAAATCACAATTGCTCAAGCAAGAACGGAAAATTAAGTCCCCAAATCTCGCTTTGGTCCTCGTTCATGACTTGCTGCTCGCTGGAGGAATGCAGGCTGGAGATGGTGCTATCAAGCAAGCCATCTTACGTCACAAAACGAGGCTTAATGCAGAACTTAACCAATTGAAAATCAGACAGGGAGCTGTGAAAAATTCTGATCTGGTACAAGAAGTATCTATCAACACCTGTGAGCGATTGTCTGTATTTCACTTCTTGGTATCGCTTAACTCCTGGATCCAGCAAAGATACCTCGTTACATCCGCATCAATACAAAGCTTTGGACTACCGATGAGGCTGCTGAGTATTTCATGAATAAGGGCTTTTCAGTCGGTGATCCTATGGTATCAAGGTCTGCCGGTTTTTCGTCTATTATACTCGCACGTTTCGAGGACAATTCTTCGAGACAGCACTTCCTTCGCTCGGGACAATCACATTCCCGATCTTCTCGTATTTCCTCCTCAGATTTCGTTCCAGGACGATCCTGCGTATATTTTTGGCAAGATCATCCTTCAAGATAAAGCCTCCTGTTTTCCAGCTTTGATTCTTTCTCCTCCCGCCCACGACAAAGCCGTTGTCATAGATGCTACAGCAGCCCCGGGAAATAAGACATCACATTTGTGTGCTCTTATGGAGGGCAAAGGCAAGGTATGTTCGCTGTTCAGATCCTTGATCCGTACATGAAACCGGTGTTAATTGTTTTCACCAGCTTTATGCGTTTGAACGGGATCGCAAACGGTTTAAAACACTGAAAATGATGCTCCAGAAGGCTGCTTGCGATAACGTGGAGCCGCTTAATGTCGACTTCCTTACGATTGACCCATTTGATTCTCGATTTAGCTTGGTTACCCATGTGTAAGTTACCCTCCTCTATTCATGCTCTGCCTTTCTACGCTCTCCAGGCTTTTGGACCCATCTTGTAGTGGTTCGGGTATAGTCAACCGCCTTGATCACCTCCTTGGCACCGGTAGTTATCACTCCCTCTGCTAAGTCCTTTCTCTCAATTAATTTGACGAGGAAAGAGCATGGCAATGAAGATGCAGATGCGAAACGACTCAACAATCTTGCTTCATTTCAGCTCAAAATGATCAGGCATGCGATGCGATGTATGTGCTTCATTCAGTTCTTCCCTTGTCATTTTCTTTGATTTTTTTACATTCAGTCCCCAGTGCTCAGAAAATAGTTTACTCAACATGCAGTATACATGCCATCGAGAATGAACATGTCATCTCATCCGCTTTGGAATCTGAAGAAGCCGCGGTGGCCGGATTCATCTTGGCTTCTTGCCAGGAGGTACTTCCAACATGGCAGCGGCGAGGTTACCGCAATGAGATGAGAAAGGGTGCGACTTTCGCAATAAAAGGGCATTGCAATATTTATCTCACGTATACATATATCATCTTCAGGCGACCCAATGGCGGTCATTCGTTGTCTCCCAGGAGAAGATGCTACTAACGGGTTCTTCGTTGCTTGTTTTGTCAAAAAGTCTCTCAAGAAGAGACGCATAACACAACTGCAAGATGATGTACAAAATCAACGGAGGAAGAAATCCAAAACCGAGTAGGATGACTCAGGATCAATACAGACATGTATTCTGTGGAACCACATCCGAAAATGAGAGACATACAGTGAGAATGAGCTGTATCAGATTCAATGAATAGTTAGTTATATGAACTGGCCTAACCCTTCAACCGAACGCAAAGACGAAAGCTTCGTTCGACTCGAACGGTAACCTATCAAGTAAGTGCGAAAAGCCTGGAGGAATTAGGGCAGAGTCGAAAAAACCTGTGCTAGTGAGGTTATGGGAAACTTTAGTGCTGATAAGCTATTACTGTGGTAGGGTCATGCATGTGTTCAGCTCTGCTGTTGCTGAGCATATTGGCCTTGGTAGTAGGAGGCGTAACTGGAATAGTCTTGAGATTGTTGATAACCACCCTGCTGATAACCAGCCCAGGCGTTTCCACCTGCACCATAGCCTGGATAGCCTGCACCATATGCCTGGGGAGGGCGATAACCCTGCTGGTTTGTTGTGGCCGGTTGTTGCCAATTTTCGGGACGACGCCAAGGAGGAATATTAGAACCACCTGCTGTGATATCATGACCCATACCAGGACCACTCCAAGACTTGCCTCCCTCGGCTCCTCCACCGGTGCCTTCACCTAACTCAGCCATCAAGCTCGCATACTCGGAGTCAAAGCCTCTCATTTGCTGAGGTGGCGGCGGTGGCGCATTAGGATCTTTGTTGACTGTGCAATCCCTCGCCATGTGCCCAGCACTACCACAGATACGACAGATGATGTTAGCAGTGAAATTTCGTTGTTCTGGGCAATCATATTTCCGATGACCAACACCACCACAATTCTGGCAAATTTGATTTTCGTCATCCCGGAGAGTACCATTTAAAGCCGCAAGTTCCCGGAGCTGGTTGCGCTTGTGATCATTTTGACCTTCTGGTGTAGAAGCCGCCTGAAATTTCATGAGGTTTCTGAAATGAAAAGGTAAAAAGAACACTCACAGTTTCAATGACTTTGTTGATTAGCTTGACACAAGCTGCTACCTTATCCTCAGAATCAGCGATAACCAAGCAATGAAGGTCCTCCTCGGCATCCTCAGCGTATTGATCAGGCCTAGCCTTCCCTTCCTTGACGCTGCCTTTACCACGGATGCTAATCTTAGCACCACTATCACGTTCCATTTTCTTGAGACTGTTGCCACGAGGACCAACTAACAAGCCGAAAAAATTGATCTCTGGAAACTCTTTGACAGGAATATAAACTTTCTCGGAGGGCCTCTGGGATCGTTTTTGTTGATGGTACTCTACTGGTGGACGGAAATTAGGATCATTCTTCATGGCACGATCCACGAGCTTGATGCGCTCATCTTCTAGCTTTTTGCGATATCTGACTTCGCGAGTATTAGTCCTACGGCCATGAGCGTCATAGGTAGGTGGAGGAGATGGAGACCTGATTTGGATCAAAATTAGTTAGTATATGCTGCAAAGGTAGCAGTACAACAAGACACAATACCTCTCGCGTTCAGGAGGAATGTAATCGTTGAGCCTGAGTTTGCGATTGATTTCCTCTAGCCTTAGATGAATGGCATAAACGTCAAGCTGCGCTTGAGAAACTCCAGCAGAATTAATCGCAGTTGGTAGACCAGGTATATCGGTTTTGGCTTCGCCCCAGCGACTGCGCCGCTTACGCGGAGCGTTGGGATCAACTAAAGCAAGCAAGAAACAGTAACAGGTCAGGGTTAGTATCAAGTCAGTGCTCATGCAGCTCTTTCCGTGTCCATAACTTCAAACAGCTGCGTCAACTCGTTACAACAGCGCGGACCACCAAAACTTGCCAAAATAGTGAGAATGTCAACCAGCCTTGAGCTTACCTTTTGGATCCCCTGTATTTGGCGATTCTTCTCGCCCCCGTTTCCCCGGACTATCTGTATCCTGCTCACGTTGACGCGGATACACGGAAGAAGAGGGTTGTGCAAGTTGGGGGGGAAGGACCTCATCCACATGTACAGGTCCAAAACGGCGACGCTGACCAAGAGGAACTAAAAAATTTTCAGCGATGGTATGAAGATGAAGACAGTTGGACGCTGACCGTCATTTGTGCCGGTTATTTGTTTTGTTGCGGGTCTCCACATGGCTCATAGACAAGAAATATAAGGTAATATCAGAGAATCGTGATGGTTGTGGTATGAAGGCAAGGGGTGCAAGTTCCAACTCCGACGATTACTCATCTGACGGGTCCGCTGACAGATTGGTCAAACTCATCGCAATATTATTATTGTCAATGTCTAATAAGCGTAGTGCAGATGGTAAGGCGTCCCATAATGCTCAGGGGCGAGGATTTATAGCACCGACAGACCCAGCATATCCGTCCAAGAGGCCCCGCAAAAACAACGACCATGGCGAATATATCGACGTAGACAATGAAAATGACGTGATACCACCATCTCCTCCTGACACAGCTATCGTGCCTCGTGGTGCTACCATCAACTTTACTGCCCTTACACGAAAATTAGCTGAGGCAAAACGGAAGGACAAAGACGTCTTGAACCTTAGTTCTCTCGAGGTTCACCGCCAGCAGCAAGATACTTTGGTTTCGCACATCTTCAACGAGCAGGATTTCTCATGGCTACATCTCAAAGTTGACCATGCCTCACGACCGCTTTGGATTAGCCCAGATGATGGGCACATCATTCTAGAAGCCTTTTCACCCATCGCAGAGCAAGCACAGGATTTTTTGACAGCCATTAGCGAGCCGGTCAGCAGGTATGTTGAGGTTCGATGCCTAGTAGGGTATGAGCATTGTCATCCATGCACTGCAGACCTGCTTTCATCCACGAATACAAATTGACTTCCTATTCGTTATACGCCGCCGTTTCAGTTGGACTGCAAACGGAGGATATCATTGATGTTCGTCTGACATTTTCTCAAGTTTGATGACCACTCATCGGATCTCCTAAAGGTATTGAACCGACTGTCGAAAGTTCCCGTGCCAGACAGTATCACATCATTCATAAGAGAACGTACGCTAAGTTATGGGAAGGTCAAACTGGTCCTGAAGCACAACAAGTACTATGTGGAATCGAGTCATCCAGAGACCCTTCAACTTCTTCTAAAAGATCGAATTATTCGTGAAGCTAGGCTTTTTTCTATACAGCAAGACAACAGTATCAAGGCAACGACATTTACAACTTCAAAGGCTCCGGTCAAGGGTAATCTTGTGATTCCTGGCACCAAAGAGGCGAAGAAGGATGAAGTCGTGCCCGGAAAGACGCTCTCATCTACCACCACTAACTCGTCTGATGCAAATCTATTCACATCCGTAGTCGGTGTCGAGTCAGGTGTGTATTGGGTCATTGGTCTGTTCCTTGACTTCATCGCCCTTTAGATGAAATTGATGAAGACGATGATAATGTCCATGCTTTTGAAATTCACGACTCAAAGATCGATGTTGGTTTTCTCCCAATACCATTGGGTAGGATTGCTCATTGATTCGCAGGAAGTTAAGAAACGTTGCAATGAGCTTGAATATCCCATGTTGGAGGAGTACGATTTCAGAAATGATACCGTGAATGCTAATTTAGACATCGACCTTAAACCTGCTACTGTTATCCGGCCATATCAGGAAACGAGTTTGAGCAAGATGTTTGGCAACGGGTTCGTCAAAATCTCCCTCGTCTCTGTCCAGATTATTTTCTGAAGGATTATCCAGCCGTGCGCGGTCAGGCATCATCGTGCTACCGTGTGGTGCTGGCAAGACATTGGTCGGGATTACTGCAGCATGCACTATCAAAAAATCTTGCCTCGTGTTGTGTACATCCTCGTAAGTATCTATATCATAGAAGGCTCAGCGTCTTGACTTCCCTCAAAAGGGTCTCAGTCATGCAATGGAAACAACAGTTCATGCAGTGGTCAAATATCACTGATCGCCAAATTGCTGTGTTCACGGCGGACCAGAAGGAGAAGGCAAGCTGAATGATGTGATCCTCGTGTATCTTCATTCAACTCTATTTCCCAGTTCGCCGGAGACAGCGGCATTGTTGTATCTACGTATTCTATGGTTGCAAACACCCACAATCGGTCCCATGAATCTAAGAAAATGATGGAATTTTTGACCTCTCGGGAGTGGGGATTCATTCTCCTTGACGAAGTCCATGTCGTACCTGCAGCCATGTTTCGTCGGGTGGTGACTACAATCAAGGCTCATTCTAAACTTGGCCTGACTGGCAAGTCGTCTATCCGGTTAACATCAAATCAAGCACTAATTTAGAGACAGCTACCCTTGTTCGGGAAGATGACAAGATTGCAGATCTGAATTACATGATTGGACCGAAGCTATATGAAGCCAATTGGATGTAAGTTTTTTTTCCTTTTTTTGCTCTTCTCATGGGCACGACCCTGAATCTTCTCACACTTGTATCTCAATATCGTGATCTCTATATTGATCACATGATATGCTAAATTGTTTATCATCGATATAGGGATCTTGCCGCAAAAGGCCATATCGCCAATGTTCAGGTATCCATTCCATGCACCTGCTTGTGCTCGGACTCAACCTTCAACAGTGTGCTGAAGTATGGTGTCCTATGACCCCTGAGTTCTATGGTCAATATCTTCGAGAACAATCGAGAAAGCGGATGTTGTTGTACTGCATGAATCCTAATAAGTTTCAGGCTTGCCAATTTCTAATTAAATACCATGAAGATCGGGGTGACAAGGTCATTGTCTTTTCCGACAATGTATATGCCTTAGAAGTATGTTGACCTCCACTGGAGTATTCTACTATTAATGTGACATTCAAGGCGTATGCAAGGCGCCTCAACAAACTGTATATTCACGGAGGCACGGGACAGGTTGAGCGAATGCGGATTTTGTCTCACTTCCAACATAGTCCCAAGGTCAACACCATCTTTTTATCCAAAGTACGGTTTTCCTAATGTTTCAAACATCTTTATGCTGATCCCTGATGTCAGGTTGGTGACACATCCATCGATTTGCCTGAGGCTACCTGCCTTATTCAGATCTCTTCGCACTTTGGATCACGACGACAAGAAGCCCAGCGACTCGGTAAATCGCTGTCATCTTCGCATTTGTCTCAGTCCCTGATTGACCATCTCTACAGGTCGGATCTTGCGTGCCAAAAGACGCAACGACGAAGGTTTTAATGCCTTCTTTTACTCCCTTGTATCGAAAGATACCCAGGAAATGTACTACAGCACCAAGCGTCAGCAATTCCTTATAGATCAAGGCTATGCATTCAAGGTTATCACCCACCTTGATGGGCTCACCAACATGCCCGACCTTGTGTATAAAACAAGAGATGAACAAATCGAACTATTACAATCTGTGCTTCTTGCAAATGAAAGTGAAGCGGAACTAGGGTCTGACATTCGTGCATCAGAAGGTGATCTTGCTGGCACCGTTACATCAAAAGATTTCGGGCCAACAAGGTTCCCTGCTGCCCATAGGACGGCAGGCTCACTCAGTGCCTTGAGTGGAGCACAACATATGTCCTATATTGAACAGAACAAGTCGGCTAACAAGAAACTGACAAAAGAGGTGGTTCCGCGCCACAAGCTATTTGCTAGACGCGAAAAGGACAAGGCGGCAGCTCGGAAGGAGGCCCGAAATCTCGGTCGAGGCTAAAAACTGGATTCCACCCCTCATCGGCAGAACCCAGCATGAGGCTTGCGAAAGACTTGATAACTACATAATTGTTCCTACCTCGTATCTGTATTGACGAGTTACTGGCTGCCGTAATACACACCCACCTGACATGCATAAAGTAGCAGCCGAGAAAGCTCCCCATTAGTCCACTAGCCTGAAGCGCTCCTGAAGCGGTCTTCAAATGCAGCGAAATGACCGGAATTCATGACCGGAAATTGGTCTTTTCGATTTTCAGGATTATGGCTTGGGTCGATCGGGTTCCTCAGTCCGGAATATGTGCATGACCCACCGATCTCCCTCCTTGCTGGTCCGCTTATATACATTCCGATCCTGGATCAACCATTTCCTGCGTGCCCCATCCACTCTCCTTCTCTCCGATGCCCTCCAAGCGGGGTCGCAAAAGAAACGACAATCTTGCTCCCAGCCGTGCTCGGGATAACCAGCGTAAGTACCGCTCACTGTGTCGACTCCAGTTGGAGGTATGTTTTTTTCCTCTTGCATACTGGCTCTGGGTCGCCAATGATCTCCCGCTGACCAGAATATTCCATTTGTCTCAGAAATTAGAGGAACGAGTCGACATACTCGAAAGAGAGAATCATCACCTTAGAAGGCTCCTCAATTTTCCCTACTCAGCCAGACCAGCACTGGGCAGGGGCCCAACGGGCCGGGACAGACCAATGAATCCTAACAGCCAAATCTGCATCCCGAGTCGGGATTCCTTAAATATGGACACATCACGTACCATTGATGTTTCGGTGTCTTCTGTGGCTTCGTTGCGAAAATATGGTGCTTGCTCATCACGGGAAAATGGTAGTCCGCTTCAAGGGCATCACCACTTAGACGAACGGCTGCGTACAAATTCCTCGTATCACTCCCCAATTGTGGCGTCTTCATCCCTCAAGCCTTCGCACCCTCCCTACCTTGACCCGTTGACTACTTCATCTCCTCGGAATTCATTTTCTCAAAATTCAACATCCAACGACGTACATATCACCAGCACAGTGCATTCTAATTTCTCCGACCGTCTCTTACCACACAATTATAGTGAGCAGGATCCACGATATCGCAACCATCTTTTAAGGTCCTATACCCCGCCTCCATTTGAAGCTCAGCACCATGGCGATTTACATTGTCAAAGACCGTCACCTGCTGCTTCTCTACCTCAGTTTCGACATCAGCTACCGCAGCACCCCACAGACCCCCCAGTCTCATATGCTCTGGCTCCTCGACGACAGGGTATTACTGACTCTCACGGTTTTCACATGCCACAAAACTGTCATACGTCTCTTGAACTGTCTGAGATTCAAGACCATCGTTCGCCACCAGCCCGATACTCAGGACTCACTCAGAATCAAGATGATGTAAGCTCGACGCCATCACTTGTGAATTATTTTTATTGGTCGGATAGTTTCAACCATCATCCGATACCGTAAAATTGTATCATCCTTACTTTATTGCCCGCCCTGACGAGCACTTGCGCTTGGCCAAGGTCTCCTTTCATTGCTTTCTGAGACCTGTATCTTTAATCCTAATAATTTCATGGTTTACGTGCCAACATACTCAAAAGTGTACAGCAAGTATAGTAACCTCAAGTATGTCTTCTGACATCTTACTCTATCATACATTCATCAAACTTCGTTAATCTTGGCTTCATAAATCGGATCAAATGCCGTGAGCGGAATTTGACAGAGCCCGATTTTACGCATTCTGCATCTACATACTAAAAACTATCACCACGTGCTCACACCGTTATGATCGAAATCACTTGTGACAATGTTACAGAAGTACCAAAAATACGATGAATGTAAGACAAAAGCATATCTTTATGAGAACACCCATGCACAATTCCGTCATCAAATCTTCGTGACCAGATTGCACCAGTCAACTCGACCCTCCGCACCGTACTTGCGCTCTAGCCATTCGTTCGCTGTCCGGAAGTGTTTGTTGCCAATAAAGCCACGATTAGCTGAAAATGGCGAAGGATGCTAACATGACCATGAATCCTATTTTGTATGTTATTCAGGACAGACAAGAGCTTACAGCACTTTTCAAAATAAGATGTTTTGTCTGAAAGATGGTATTCGTCTTTGCCTCGAAATAAACATCTGAGATTGACTCACTGTGTTCAGTTTCTCAACTCTTTTTGCTGCCCATGCTCCCCATGCAAGGAAAACAACTCCACGGCCAATGCCGTTTGAATCAGAGCCTTCAGTCATGCCGGAAATGTTCGCGCCACCGTACCGATCAACCACATCGACAACTTTGTCAGTAAATTTTTCCCAACCCCGGTTGGAATGAGATCCTGCATCTCCTGCGCGGACAGTGAGGCAGGTATTCAACAAGAGAACACCGTTGGATGCCCAGGCAGTTAAATTGCTGAATAAAATTAAGTTCACAAGTCTGAGGTTTGATGAGGAGCTGCCTACCCATGCTTTGGGGCCTCGAATTCCGGATATTCAATTTTCAATTCCTGGTAGATCTGATTCCTGGTAAGTCCATTTTGGCTGAAAGTATGAAGCAAGTAACAGACGTTTCTTAGTGATGGGGGAGCCGGTACACCTAAGGGAACGGAAAAACAGAATCCTTTCATTTTCATTTATCAGCGGCATGATGCGAGATCAGGATGATGCGATTCACCATGTGCTTGTCCTGCCCCGTGATATGGATCTCGAGGCCTCAGATTAGAGTCGTTCAACCCACCAGAGAAGTCGACTTTACCTTGACCTATAATAACGACCTTGATTTTCCCGAGGGGGGTCTTTGACCATGCGTATATGTCCTTCGCTGAGACGAAGCTAAGTACGAAGCAATTTGAAAGTTGCGATTACACACCAGGTGGGTACACTTTGCAAGTCTTGGGTGTGTCGTTCGGGCCCCGTACACCTTCTTCCCAGAGAAAACGTTTCAGAGAAATGAAATAGTCCTTCGTGATTTCGCCTTTCAATAATTTGAGCCTACAGAGATCCATAAATACGAGTTTACCACAGGCTTAAAACTACCGACCAGCTTCTACCCAAGGACTCACATTCCAGCTGTAACAATCGTTGTTGTTCTTCATTCAAGGAATTTCGGAATTCGGACAGTGAAAAGGGTATGGCATTGAGCTTCTGCAATCCAGAAGGTTTCGGAGCTGCGACAGCGATCTTGGTGCTCGTAGAAACGCCATCAGAGTCGGATAATTTTGCTTTTTTGGGAGCTCCAGTTGTTTTTTTTGGCCCAAAAAACATATCGTCAATCGTGCGCTGACGTTTGTTAGAGGCTTTCTTCTGCTCTTGGCTATGTCCCGGTTGTGAAGACTGGGGTGCGCTTTGTTCGTCGTCCTCAGCAATCTTATAGTTAGTATCAATGTCCTCTAGAAAGACAGTTTCTGTCTCTTTAACAGGATAAGACATAGCTAAAACACGCGTGCAGTGCAGATTCCTATTACAAAGCAGGACGCGTACTAGCTTTCTTATGCACAGTTTAAATTCCTGCTGGCACATGACTAGAGAAGTTATTTTAGACCTCAGGCCAATACTAGAAGTTGGGCGATTCGTTTTTCCTTCTAATTATCAAACTGCCTCGGTCAACTTCGTCACCTTCTCCGCCGTCCAAGAGACGTATTGAACCACGGAAGCACACTCTGGTTGGATCCAGGTCTCGTCAACGTCGGTCAAACTTGAACACTGCTCATGGATGTAGTGATCAAAAGGCAATATTGGACTGGAGCACAAGTTACCAGGCTGGCTCATCGAGGTATGTCAGAGGGATCGAATATATGGAGGCTGTATTATATACCATCTTTCTAGTTCTGCCTCAGGTAGTTCTGACGATGAAACGGAGGATGAGATGTCGGATTTCTCGCGAGGCAGATCAGCGTCGCTCAAACCTCGAATGGATCAAACCACAAGACTCGTCAAAAGGATTCCTGTGCAGCGGCAAGGGTCTCGAACAGGGTCGTCAGGAGATTCTACGAGTGATGCCATGAACCTCACTCCCAACAGTCCTTCCTTCAATGGATCACGCTCATCAGCATCTGCTCGCCAACCTATCCACCTCCTTGCTTCTAGAACTCGCCGTCATGCTTCCCCTATGAATCCAGAGGTCATGAAACAAAGGACCTCCGGTCCTCTCACTCTTTTCCCTGCATTCTTGGACTTTCGGTTGCGTTTCCCCCTCACTTCATCGGCATTTACCATTACCATGGATTTGCGTGAGCTTGGTGAATCTGTACTTCTTCTGGGTGCCTTGGTTCTTGCGGTATCGTATCTAGAGTCGTTCCCTGAAGCCGATTTTTTTCCTAAAGCAATGTTTGACGTACGATATTGGTTGACCACTGGTGAGTACCTG
>Ga0153976_1000200_pt1 | contig 20019 bp, 30 predicted proteins | sample TSGA060MetaG_FD_104717 | JGI IMG/M metagenome (GOLD analysis project Ga0153976, IMG submission 104717) | Attine ant fungus gardens microbial communities from Georgia, USA - TSGA060 MetaG | ecosystem: Host-associated > Fungi > Mycelium > Unclassified | place: USA: Georgia, Yuchi Wildlife... | reverse complement strand
GGTTTGCGGCAAAATCCGCGTGTCCCATGCAAAAGCCGCGACTTTTCCTCTTCGTGGGACACGCGTTTTTTGGCTGGGGCTTTGGTGGGCGGCGTGTCCCAGGGCGAAAGTCGATGCTTTTGCATGGGACACGCTGCCGTTTTTGGCACTGTTCCGGATTTTTCTACTTAGCCGTCGCGTTACAGCATGTATCTAATATATTTAATATTACCCCGGAATCTGCGCTACATGCCCCCGTCGTCGCGAGCGCTTCCCGCTGGGTTCCTCGTCCCCCACTGACCTCCGAATGTCGAGACCCACAGCGACCGCGCGCTCTCCGGGGGCCAATACCCCCGTGTCCCGCGACGGGAAAGCTCAGTCAATTTATTTTTTGTTCAAATTATCGTCCACACATTTTCATTCATGTAATAATATTCCATTTTCACCATCGACAATGTGGGATTCGACTCCCCGCCTAAGACACTTTTAAATTTTTGATAAGCTCAGCCAGTTTGTTTTTTGTATCGAATCATCACACCACAATTTCATTATATAATCCTCGGACAAAACACGCAGAGTAGAGCTGACCTTTCTTCTGTCCTTTTTAGAAGCTTGCATCAAGGAGACAAACGGAGGAGCGACTCGCTCTCAGCGCAACTCCGGTTCAGACAGCCATCTTCTTACTCACAATTGAGGGGAGGTCTTCATTGCCGTGCGGTATCATACCTTTTTGAATCTGCCAGCACCATTCATTCTCGCGGTGAACAATGAGTCTGATCAGTCGTGTGCTTGCGTGCGGTAATGTACAGTGCAGTATTCGTATGCCCTACAAGAGGAGTTCGAGTCGAGATTTTCTTGTGGGTGGTGACCGACAGCGACTGAGTCGCGGTACACCATAACCAGCTTCGTACCATGCCTCGGGTCTCACCCGAGTAGTGCTTGTCAAACAGCGCACGGGAAGCATGTAAGAACAACCTGGATATATATCATACCAATTCTGAAGCTCCGGTACCGATGCTCGGACAGTCATACTGTGGCAGTCGGTACGGTCAAATAAATAAGAAGATAGCATAGAGTGCTTACGTCTTCATTATCGGCGAGCTCCCGTAGCTGGAGTCGAGAGTTTAGCCTTGTAGGGGGTGAGGTTGTTGTCGTTGAAATGACGAGATGAACTTACACGCTAAGGAAACTATTCAAATAGCCTGCAATGTGCGTGGGTGAGCTGATTCTGACAGATGAAATGGAGGGCGCACAATGACTCATGAGGATGTATGGGATGAGAAAGGCACCGTTGCTGGGGCAAACAAGAAACTGAAAAGAGAGTTTGTTAGTGCGATTATTTCTACCGTCAAGATGCGCACAAGAATAAGAAACAGTGTAACGTCTATGCTGAAATGGCGAGTAAGACATCGTAGCGGCGCTGTGCATATGACAATCACCTAGTTATCAAGCCCACGTTGACAACAAGCACGGTCAGTTTGGTGATGAGACAGCCGAGTCTTGATGAAAGTGAGCATCAGGAAGGAATGAAAATCCCAGGGACGGACCTTCCTATCCCAGTGCGGGACTTGTGAAATAAGTACACTTGTGTAGCGGCAATGAGTACATCACAAGCCATAGAAGATACATAGAAACTAGAAGCCGGTAGCTTGTGCGCATAGTAAGGCGTGGAAGCTCGTTGATAATTGTGACAAGGAGCTTACGTTGCTAACGTGGGTGCTATCCCACAGGGGATCGCGGACACTTTGAAGATAAGTAAACACCGATGTGGGATGTCAAACCGACGATGCTCACGTTTTTACAACCATCGCTGCGACCAAGAATGAATACAAGGTAAAATAAGTAGAATTTGAGCGTACCTCCTCCGGATCCTATGTGTGAGTTATGAATCAGTTATTTCGTGCGCATAAACAAACATTTTCATTTCACCTAGCGCCACCAGTGCCAAGATGACCTGTTGCCCGATGAGGAAGTATAAACACGAACGCAAACTTTCTGAACTCACTATAGAGAATGTGACCAGAGAGTTTCCAAAGCTGACTAGAGACATTTTCAACAGAAGATTTGGAGATTGTTTGGGTAGACCTCACGTCGCCATATACGGTGAGCATATATTCTGCAACGGGGAATAATAAGTGCTTATCGCGGCGGAGTAAAAAGATGCACGTACAATTGCACTATAAAGGCTATTATTGACTAATATGCTGAGTACTCAGATCTAGAGTTGAAGACGATTAACAAACTTACAGTGACACCAATAGATGCCTGTAAAAATGATTAGTTATGACAACCAATATATCATGGAAAGCAAAAGGCCCACCTCGAAGGTTCTAATTAAATTGAATTGAACATGAGCAGAATCGCATGTGCGAAATGACATACTTGGATACTCGAGATGACATTTCAATATCACCTTGCCAGACGATGGTATAGTAGTATATTGACGTGGCGACAAGCACAAGCTGAACTGTATCTAAGACGCTATGAACGGTCAGCCAAGGTGCAAAGTTTATAAAATTTGCACGAGCGAACCAGAGAAAAGCAACCTGGAAAAATGCGTGACAGTTGGAGATACACTGGCAGTAGTGACATTGTATAGAATGCTTACCAACACCTTCATTGACCACCTGTCTTTTGGATAGGTTCGGTAATACCACCAAGTCTGTGCGAGAGTGAAACCATAGAACCTGACTATGGATAAATAAGGGAGTCGAAGGCTGACACTGATTAGATATCCTCACAGAGCAGAGAGGATGACACCTGGTGGTGCTAGTGGTCATTAAATGATTATAATAGCAAGAATCAGATACGAACCGATAAAATGTGAACCGAGGACGGAGGGGACATTGAACATTGTGAAAAACTGGAGGAAGACGGGAAGATAAAGGTGAGAGCTAGGACATGGTTTAAGGTGGCGGCGTCATGCACGAAGTAAGTGTTATGAAGATTTGAACGACTAGAGAAGGTAAATTAGATGGAAGGACTCGAAGGCCGATCGAGAGGGCACCATGCTTCATTAAGTTTAATATCGTTCCATAATACTTAACATTCCTCGTAGACAAATCACCGCCGCTGAGCTTAACTAAGTATACTTCATGCCTTCCTCGTAAGCTTCCAAATCGCGAGGAGATCTGGACGAGAAGAAGGACAGCATAGTCATAAATATTATGTAATACAAGAATCTCACTCTGCCGCCATCTGCAACCCATTTTTGCAAAGGAACGTTACTATTAAGCGCGCTATCACTGGCCGGGTGCAGGCAACCCGTCACTGAATATGTACAATTCTAGTTGCAAACAATCTTCAATTTGGCATCTCCCGAAGGACTAGCGCTATTTCTCATGTCCAAACTGCTTCCCTCTCTCAGGATGTTGCGTTCCTTCACGATTGCGTCACAGCATCTAGTAACGGTTTTGTTTTTTCATCCGATCGGCTGTCTGGTACGTATGATATTATTTTGAAAATTATCACTTTGTCCTAAACAAGCTCTAGCGAGAAATGACTGATTCAGGTATGAATATTTGATTGTCGAACACATTTACCCGGCATTCACAGAACTAGTTTCATCTGCTGTACTTTGGATGTGTCTAGAAGACGTTATATCTGGAAAGTTTCTACTAAATTACTGTCTCTCAACGAACTATTCTCCACATACTCGGGTTCTCGCAGGTTCCCGGGAGCATGCAAATCCTGGACGGGTTATGTCAATGGGAGCAGGGACATTTTGACCCGAAGGGTTAAGTACTTATGGTATGATTTGTACTCTTCACTACCCTGCACATGCAGATTCCATTCACTGAACTATGTAAACGGTTCTCGTGCTCATTCCAACAGTATGGAGAATTCTGAGATGCGATACGATGATTCTACAAGTTTAGGCCTCTAGGTCACATGCATTGAACGAAAACACGACGGCGAGCCCTATCCGAAGCGTTACATTGACATCGTGAATGGGAACTCTAAAGCCACCAACGAACGAACGTCAGACTTGAAGAAGGCGACTTACAAACTGTCCACAGTATTTCAGGGACAAGGGAAATGATGTTTATTCTTCTGACAACGAAAATGATCAATCAAAAACCATCGAAACCTGTTCTGTCACCGATCTCCTTCCTCGTGAACATGGCTAGGATTGATGAGAAGGTGGAGACGGGTCTCGGCGCCTCAAAGAGATCAAAGGAATAATTGATAACTGCGTAGTCGCAATACCTCACTAGGATTTACGTCAACTTTCATGGCTTGGTAGAATAATTCTGATTTTCTGAAATCTGATCAGGGGTCTTGGCTAATCGCCACTGAGGCACCAAGATAAAGAGCTAGCCGTTCAAAAAGCGGCCTGATGCCATGATATGATCGTGGGCGAACAGTTCTGGTGTCGATCTTGTCGGATTATCTGTCTGTTCGACCGAGGTGCTAGCAGCTTCTCCGACAAACGTGTTAGAACACTAAAAATCTTTGCGTCATAGAGCCACTGCAGTCCTGTACAAATTCGACTGGAATGTTTGATTTACTGACCAAGTTGGGTGTCTGCTAGGACGCGGTCAACCATTTCCACGGAAAGTCCCGTGTGATTGGCTGGATCGCAGAGTTTCTCAAGCTCTGCCTGTGACAGCCCACTCTCACGGACTTGGTCATCCGATAAGAGCAGTGTCAGTAAAGAAACATTCTCCTGTGCGCTCCGCCTACACAGCTCGTACACCAAATCATGCGCAAACTGCCGTCCTAATCGTGGAGCAAGCCCCATCATAACAGCCTCACTTACCACACCCCCTTTTGTTATCTCCAAATTTTTTTTCATAACGTCCGAGTGTACTTCCAACCCCTTAATCAACTCACACGTTTTCAATAATGCTGAATGTGTGAGAGTGGAGATCTGCGGGAGCACTATCCACTCGATCTCCCATGGCCCTGTTGAACGCTCGTGGTCCTCGACCATCGCGTCATACAGAGCTGCAGAGAGTTGGCGGACAGTCGCGCTCATGGCGGTGATATATGCGCTCGAGATGGGGTTGCGCTTCTGGGGCATCGTCGAGGAAGAGCCTCGATGTGGATAGAATGGCTCGGAGACCTCCCCAACTTCCGTTTGCATCATGAGCTTGACATCGGTGACGAATTTGGAGCAGGTGCCTGTAAGAAGGGCGAAGAAACCACCAACTTCGGCGATGCGATCTCGCTCTGTGTGCCATGCGATTTCTGGTACAGCAAGTCCTAGTTTTTGGGCGAGGGCAGCTTGGCACTGGAAACCCTGACCATCTTTGATCGTGGCTAGTGTCCCCGCAGCTCCACCGAACTCGCATACAAGAAGACGGGGCCGTAATTCGGCAAGACGTTGTTTGTGGCGTTCAAAGGTGGCGAGGAGGCGTGCCATTTTGAAGCCAAATGTCATGGGCACGGCTTGCTGGAGGTTGCTGCGAGCAACCATGAGAGTTGCTTTGTGTGTTTGACAGAGAAGGCGAAGTTCCGAGGTAATGGCGTTTAGGGCTTCAGCGACTAGATCGAGAGTGTCACGAAGTTGCAGGATTGTTGCGGTGTCGGTGACATCCTGAGACAATGAAAATTTGAAGCTAAATATGACAAGGGCGCACATCATGTACCTGAGTGGTAGCACCCCAGTGAGCCCATTCGCCGAGCCCAGGCTCGCGAGCGTTTACTTTCTGGACTATTTGCTTAACTACCCCAAGCACCGGATAACCTATCTTTTCTGTTTGTATTCTCAGTTCATCAAAGTCTATGTTGGTAATATCGCAAAAAGATGTGATGGCATCAGCGGCCTTGCGGGGAATGATTCCAAGATCGGCCTGGACAGATGCTAGTGAGGCTTCAAAGAGTAGATAATAGGATGTGCGTTGGGTGTCTGACCAGATGGAAGAGCTGGCTGGTGTAGAGAATATGTTTCTGAAAATGATAGAATCTGTCACGGACGACATGGTTACTCAGTTGCGCGGTGAAGAAGAACTAGTGGTGACTGTGTAGTAGTAGGAGGTCTGAGGTCTAGTTCAATCGGGCTTGTTTTGATGTGTGCCGCCGCTTCCGAACCAAGCGAATCGATTAGTTGATTCCGAGGAACCGCGCCGGGCGGGATTCCAACCGAACAAGTTCGACGAGTAACGCCTGTGCTCGTGGGGCGCCGTATTGGTTCACTGAGTGACTTGTATTGCGGGTACAATCGTCATCACATGGTGGAGTTCGGGGATAGGTTCGGGGTAGACATGAAGGAGAGGTGAGCTCGGCCATGACATCGGACATGGGGCTTTCGCCGGCGATTCCTTTCGGATGCCGTTATCATTTAAAGTCCGCGAGCAATATTGACTGTAATACTCGGTTTCATGGCTGTCTCATGAAAGTGCCTTGTAATGCCCGCGTATGGAACGCCCAACATACGTATTTCGGGCGCAATCATTGTACTGGTTCGCTAGTAATGGTACGTGACCATGACCAAATCATTGTAGACTATTTAATCGACATCTCACCCACCTTTGTTTAAACTTTAACGTTCCTTCAACCTCGCACACTATGAGTCCTCCGGGCCTCCAGCTGGACACTAACGTTCCTCAAGATGTGCCCAACCAACTTGCTTCTCCTGAGGATGCTCCATCCTCTCCATCACGCGTTCCGGTTAATTTTTTCGACCCAGTTGGCGTCAGCGAACTTAAGCGTACGATGACAATGCGTTCCACTCGTTCTCAAAGTCAAGCTCATCATCGTGGAAATTCCGCTTCACATGCACTTCATTCTTCACCTGAGAAAGTCGACAGTGTCTCCTCATCCTCTGTAACTGAAGGCCTTGATGCTGACGATTCTTTTGACTTCGAACGAACCCTCAACGACCTTATCAGACGGTGAGTTTCACAAGAATTATCAAGTGGTCCCCTCACGTATTTTTAGTCGTGGCGAGGAGTCCATTCAGGGCCGTGAGCTTGGTGTTATGTTTCAGGATCTCCGTGTCGTAGGTGTCGGCGCTCGTGCCTCTTGGCAGCCTACCATCGGTTCTTTATTTAATCCTGCTGCGATCCTTCGAAACATCTCGAAGATGCGGAATCCGGTTACAAGGGACATCCTGTCAGGATTCGAGGGTGTCGTTGCACCTGGTGAAATGTTGCGTCAGTCACTTTTTCATTAATTAACGTAAGGTCCGTTAATCACGTGTTCTTTCAAGTTGTCCTTGGACGACCTGGTTCGGGCTGTAGCACCTTCCTTAAAACTATTGCGAACCAGCGCAGCGAGTATCATGCGGTGGAGGGTGAAGTTTGTTATGACTCGTTCACCCCTGAAGACATAGCAAAGCAGTATCGTGGAGACGTCATTTACTGTCCTGAAGATGATGTCCACTTCCCGACCTTAACTGTCGAGGAAACCTTGTCTTTTGCCATCAAAACGCGTACCCCACACCTTCGCTTCACTAACCAGTCCCGGGAGCAATTTAATCGTGATGTGGTGGAGATCCTTGTTCGTATCTTCGGTCTTCGTCATGCTCGACACACTGTTGTTGGCAATGAGGCCATTCGTGGTATTTCGGGAGGTGAAAAGAAGCGTGTTTCGATCGCGGAGGCTCTGTCTTGCCGCGCTCTGATCGGAGCGTGGGACAAGTGGGTTTTACTCCGTTCCATGCCCATATTGGTGTTGATTTTCCAACTTTTTTTCTCTTCTCCTTCTAGCTCCACACGCGGTCTCGATGCGTCCACAGCTCTCGAGTTTGTGCAAGCGCTGCGTATTGGCACAGATATTGCTCGTCTTACTACCGTCGTGTCCATTTACCAAGCAGGAGAGCAACTCTACAACCTCTTCGATAAAGTATGCGTCATTGCAGAGGGCAAGATGGTGTACTTTGGCCCTGCTAAGGATGCGCGCCAGTATTTTATTGATATGGGCTATGAGCCACATGACAGGCAGACTACTGCTGATTTCCTAGTATCTGGTATGTTTTCATGTTAGTTTTGCGTCCTGTACAGTGGTTTACGTCGTCATTTGCAGTGACCAATCCAGCCGGGCGAAAAATCCGTGATGGATTCGAGGGCAAAGTCCCCCACTCGCCACAGGAGATGGCTGCTGCCTTCCTAGCTTCCCCCTTTGGCCAGGCAAATCGTGACGCCATGGAACAGTACCGGCGCCAATATGTCGGGAACACTGAACGCAAGGATGCATACAAGCAGAGTGTCTTCATGGAGCACGCCAAAACTGCTCCGAAGAGCAACTCCTACATTATTTCTATACCTATGCAGATAAGAGCTGTCATGGTTCGCCGCCTGCAGATCATCAAGGGAAACAGAACCACTGTAGCCGTCCAGCTTCTGTACGTGTGCAGACCACACAGTTCTTGATTCTCCTGACCATCACCTTCGCTCTAGTGTGCAAATATTCCAGTCTATCATTATGGGTACCGTCTTTTTAAAGCTGCCTAATGCAACGTCTGGTTTCTTCTCTCGTGGAGGTGTCCTTTTCTTGTACGTACTTCGTTTCTGAGGTTGCCTTCATATATGAGTCTGACATACACTCAGTGCTCTGTTCTTTGGAGCTATGTCTGCAATGGCAGAAATTCCAGCCCTTTTCGCCCAGCGTCCGATTGTCCTTCGCCATCATAAGGCAGCGATGTACTATCCATTCATTGAAAGTTTAGCGCACACCGTGGTCGATATTCCGTTCACGTTTGTCATCCAAGCTGTGTTCGCGGTTATCCTTTATTTGCTGGTAGATCTTCAGAGAACGGCATCCCAGTTCTTGTGAGCATTCTCGTTGATGCATTATTCGTATCGCTGAACGTAGATGAAGCATCTTCTTCCTATTCGTCTTCTTCATGACCAACACTATGAAGGCATTCTTTAGAATGATCGCTGCGAGCTTTAAGACGGAATCTGCTGCCACTGCTCTCGCTGGTGTGGCCGTCGTGATAGTATCTCTCTTCACCGGTTATACCATCCCCGAGTCTAACATCCCTCGTGCTCTCCGTTGGATCATGTATATTAATGTAAGCTCCTACCCCGTAATTGTATGCTCATGTGCTTACGCATATCTTACAGCCCGTGCGATATGGCTTCGAGGCTCTTCTAATGAATGAGTTCCACACGATTAACGCCACTTGTTCTACGCTTGTCCCCTCAGGCCCAGGATATGAGAATGTTTCACAGGTCAACCAGGTCTGCGCTTCGGTCGGAGCTCAGCCTGGCCAGAGCTATGTAGAAGGAAACCTCTTCGCCAATTTGTCCTTCGGGTACTATTACAGTAATCTGTGGAGGGTAGGGGTCTGGACTGTTCTGCACAATAGAAGTAAACTAATTCAACCCCATTAGGATTTTATCATTATTTGCGTCTTCTTTGTTGGCTTCCTCGCAATTTTGTTCACTGCGACCGAGTTCAACACTGCGACAGCATTCGACACAGCTGTGACCCTTTTCAAGCAGGGTTCGCGCACTGCTGAGGTGGTCGATGAGTCCATTGACGAGGAGAAAGCTGCTCACGCTGAGGCTGCTGGGCGTGTAAGCACGGATGTTAGCCCTGTGGCCCTCGAGAAGCCCTCCGCAACAGATATTTTCACTTGGAGACACTTGGAGTACACTGTTCCTATATCTGGAGGAGAACAACGCCGCTTGTTGGACGATGTTTCTGGTTATGTCGCTCCTGGAAAACTGACCGCTCTCATGGGTGAATCGGGTGCTGGAAAGGTAACGTGTTTATATGTTTGTGCTGTCCCCGGTATCTTATATATATTTCTAGACTACTCTCCTGAATGTCTTGGCTCAGCGTATCGACGTTGGCGTTGTGGCTGGCGATCGTTTCGTCAGTGGTCAGCCCCTCCCTGTGGACTTTCAGGCACAGACGTACGTTCAACGTTTGAAAGTTCGATTAACACTGTGTACTCAAAAATACATCATTTAATAGTGGTTATTGTCAGCAGATGGACACTCATCTCCCCCAATCTACTGTCCGAGAGGCGCTGTTGTTTTCTGCACGCCTTCGTCAGCCCCAAACAGTTTCTTCGGGCGAAATAGAAGCATAGTCAGTTGGCTTACTTTTTGTTGATGTTGCAGTTCCTAACATGCTACAATAGCGTTGACAAGTGTCTTGAGATGTGCGGCCTCCAGGACTATGCTGATGCCATCGTTGGGTCTTTGGGTGTCGAGCACCGTAAACGCACCACCATTGGTGTCGAGCTCGCTGCTAAAGTTAGTCTATTTGTCGCATGTCCTATGCTCATTGCTGATGGTGATATAGCCCAAGCTTCTCCTGTTCTTGGATGAGCCTACCTCTGGTCTTGACTCTCAATCCGCTTGGGCTATTGTGAAGTTCCTACGTGAGCTAGCTAACAGTGGCCAAGCTATCCTCTGCACGTGAGTTCGACATAGTGACAGTGTTAAAATGTATTTAGTCACATCACATCGACAGAATTCATCAGCCATCCGCAGAGTTGTTCCAGATGTTCGATCGTCTCTTACTGCTCAAGAAAGGCGGTCAGACTGTCTACTTTGGCGATGTCGGTGAGGGGTCATCTACCATGCTGGAGTACTTCAGGTCCAATGGTGCCCCTCCATGCGATCCTGAGGCCAACCCGTGAGGGCTTGTTAGATTTATTTGTCCCTGTCTCAAACTAACATCTGTTGTAGGGCTGAGTACATGCTCGATGTCATTGGCGCAGGTGCAACGGCAACGTCTTCAGCTGATTGGCACATCATTTGGAACAATTCACCTGAAGCTGCTGTACTCCAAGAACAGATTGGAAAAATTCACGATGAAGGACGCGCTCGGCCTGCTGTTCAGGTTCAACTGGCCACCGAATTCGCGACGTCTTGGAATCATCAACTCATGGTCCTCTGCCAGCGCAACTTCCAGTCCTACTGGCGCAACCCAACCTATCTCATGGCGAAGTTCGCACTTAGCATTGCTTGCGGCTTACTTATCGGTTTCACATTCTTCCATACCAGCGATTCCCTGCAAGGCACCCAGACCAAACTCTTTGTATGTGGTATCACGCGTTCCACGACATGGTTGTTAACTTGTTTAATAGTCTGTCTTTTTGGCCGCTGTGATTTGCGTCGCCCTCTCGCAGCAGCTTCAGATTGTGTACATCGAAGTTCGATCCATCTATGAAATCCGCGAGCGCCCAAGTAGGATGTACAATTGGACGGCTCTTGTCGTCAGTCAGCTGCTGGTCGAGATCCCGTGGAACATCTTAAGCTCGTCATTCTTCTTTGTCTGCTGGTACTGGACTGTCGGGTTTGCCAGCGACCGCGCGGGATACACATATCTCATGTACGGAATCATCTTCCCCCTTTACTACACGACTATCGCACAAGCAGTCGCCGCTTTGGCACCAACCGCTGTAATCTCAGCGCTACTATTCAGTGCGTTGTTTGCGTTTGTCCTTACGTTGTGAGTGTAGCAGACCAGCTGGATATGGATTTTGCGCCTTACTTGTTTTGTAGTAACGGTGTCTTACAACCGTTCCGTGATCTGGGTTGGTGGCAATGGATGTACTATGTTACCCCTTTCACCTACTTCATCGAGGGTCTGCTCGGTCAAGGTTAGTGCTCCGCCCCTACATCTGGTGCACTGCTGACCTGCTTTTTAGCTATCGGTAACCAGGACATTAACTGTGCTGAGCATGAGTTCGTTCCTATAATTCCTCCTAGTGGATCCAGTTGTGGCGAATATATGGACGAGTTCATATCGTTTGCTGGCGGTTACCTTACTGACCCGAACGCCACTTCTACATGTCTGTTCTGCCCCTTCCGGACTACTGACCAGTATATGTCCACCGGGTTCAACATTGAGTACTCTCACCGCTGGCGCGACCTCGGTATCATGCTCGGCTTCATTGCTTTCAATGTGAGTCTGGACTGTCATAGGTGGCTCATCTCAGGCTCATCCGTGCTTTTAGGTTTTTGCGATTTTCACACTCACATACGTGTGCCGCATCCGGAAGGGAAACCCCCTCGCGGGCCTGCAGCAGAAGCTCGCCACTCTCCGCAAGTAGTGCATGATATTGATCGGGATTTAATGGCACTACACACTCATTTCGCACATACTAGATCACTCATTTCGCACATAACTCACTAGATCACTCATTTCGGAAAGTTTAAGGTTTTTATAGTACATCCTTCTGTAATTCGATACCGCCCTCTGTTGCATTCAATCATAGTTCCTAGTACAATGAGTGACTCGTGAAATGAAAATGGATTGTTCGAAGAATATACCAACCTACTAAGTACCTCCCTTAGAAGGTACTAGTGAGTTCGGGATGTGTGGTATAGTCCTGCGATGTCCCACTCCGATTCTGCGCAACGGGCAGGTTGTACGGTAGACATCGAGCCTATGGTGACAGGCACGCTCTTGGTGCGCAGGTGATCTCCCTGGGTATTCGGAGGGATCATGAACAGGTACGACATGGTGGAAGTGGTGTCTTGGGTGGTGATGCTGTCGTGACCAAGGTAGGATTGCCTGAACGCAGTAGGCGTGATGAGGGTGCTGAACCGATTGCCGGTGCTGAGCTCAGATGGGACGTCGTTAGGATTTTGGATACGCATGACCTTACAGCCGGGCCGGTAGGGAAACGAGAAATTCCTCAAGCTCTGCTCCTCTGCCTCTGCATCTTTGTTTGGCGCGGCAACCTCTGGAGTGAGGGGAACGACCACCTTATCCTTAGTATGTCCCCAGGACTCTTGTGGAACCCGGAACTTGCGCTGTACTTGCCGGAGGTACTCAAAGGTGTACTTGCCGACAGTGCTGACAACGAGGAGGCTTAGAATAGTGCTAACAATGATGGCGAGGATCAAGACGTTGTGCTGGGAACGGTTGGACTGCAGCGCGGGGTAGATCTCGGGTGTGTTTTCTGGCGAGCGGAGGCTGGGCGTTGGGGAGTGTGACAGAAATGTGTGCGATGTGAGCGTGCTGGCAGGGGGCACGAATAAAGGCGTGGTGTTGAGGTGCTCATAGGGAATCAGGATGGTCTCGGGAGCTCCTTTGGACTGCTCGGCGGCGATGGCCATTGCTATTGCAGTTGTGGAGGTGCGGAGGCCATCAGGGCTGTGTATCATGTGCGGTCCTGAGGAATTGACTCCAGTAAAAGGGAAGACCTCCGGTTGTTGGATATTATCCTTGGGTGATACCAGAGGGCGACCATGGATTATGCTGAAGAGAAGGACGGAAATGAGGAGAGCTTTGCGGGGCATAATTCCGGTGCGGAGGTAACGAACGTGGTGTGGTCATAAATCAATGGAGAAGAAGATAATTGCTGTAGAAGGCAAACCTAGAAGATGGCTGACAACTACAGTGACTTGAATGCACGCGTCGAAGGCGCACGTGAACGGAAATCAAAGGCGAAAAACAGTGCACGTGACATACACGTGCCTACACGTTCAAAAACGCCGACTTGAAAACAACACGATCACGGTTTGACACTTCTCTACTACATACTTGCTGTTTTGCTTTCCTCGCGCTTCCCATTTTCTTAATCGTTGCTCATTGCGATTCACGATGACATCGATACCCAAGACACCCTCTCGCTATAGATCACGTTCAGATGCAAAGACGCCGCTCACACCCTCTATCATCTCTGCCTTCAATGGCATCTCCTTCTCCCCAAATAAACGTTCTCATCCTGCTGACCTCTCGAATCCATTCATCGCCAAATCGCGACCCGTATCTCCCGTAAAGCGGGCAACAGGAGGTGGCATTACTGTCTCAGACTCTCTTCAGCGCCAAGCGGGTGGAGGAATCATCAGAAAAGGCGGCATCGAGACGCGTTTGGACGTCGTGACACGCGACTACGTGCCCCAGAAATCACAGCCAAGACCAGAGTTGAAACGCTCTAGATCAACTCCTGCTACCAGAGAACGTACACATTCTACTAGCGACAACCGTGATCGTTTCATTACCACTCGTGAAGCCGATGACGTTGCTGCCACGCTCGAGCTCATGAGTCTCAACGCTAAAACTGCATCGCCAGGACATACTGCTCGTCTTGCAGCTGCTACCGGTGTCCCTCTTAACCGCCGTGTGCTCTCTTATCATGAGGCGCCCCCAGCTTCCTCATCAGACAATACACTTTCCCAGCAGCGTGAACTAGCTCGCCCGTTGTATGGACGCCCGGGTGAACTCCCTTCGTCAACTAACTCTGTTACCAACAAGTCCCGCCGCATCCCCACACAGCCCGAGCGCGTGCTTGATGCCCCTGGCATGGTTGATGACTTTTACCTCAATCTAGTATCATGGTCTGTTCAGAACGTTGTCGCTGTCGCTCTCGCTGAGAGCACGTACGTCTGGCGGGCTGATACGGGGAACGTCTCCAACCTCGGTGAAGCGCCCGAGGGTACATATGTCTCTTCGGTTGACTTCTCGAATGATGGTGCTTACCTCGGTGTTGGGCTCGGCACTGGAGAAGTTGAGCTATGGGATGTGGAAGCCGGGCAAAAGCTCCGGACGATGGGCGGGCATCAGGGACAGATCGCTGTGCTCTCCTGGAATGCTCACATACTTAGCTCAGGATGTGGAGACGGAAGTATATGGCACCATGACGTCCGCATCCCTCGGCACAAGGTCATGGAGCTACTCGGACACACAGGAGAAGTCTGTGGGTTGAAGTGGAGAGCAGATGGCGAACTACTTGCGAGCGGGGGTAACGACAACGTTGTCAATATTTGGGATGGACGCGTAGGCGATGTTTCGGAGGGTGCACGTGGGCAGGCCAAATGGACGAAACGCAATCATACCGCAGCTGTGAAAGTAAGCTTTCGTCGTTCGATTGTGTCTGTGGTCTGACACTGCATGCAGGCAATTGCTTGGTGTCCTTGGCAATCTTCCCTGTTGGCCAGCGGCGGCGGCACAAACGATGCGACTGTCCATGTTTGGAACAGTGGTACTGGTGCTCGCCTGCATTCTCTCAAAACTCCCTCTCAAGTCAGCTCTATCATCTGGTCACCGCACAAAAAAGAAATCCTCACTACACATGGATACCCGACGAATTCTATCATGGTGCACGCATACCCATCGCTCGAACGTATTGCGGAGATACGTGACGCGCATGACTCCCGGGTGCTGTACACGGCAGTGGGACCTGCAGGCGATGTCGTGTGCACAGGTGCAGGGGATGAAAATTTGAAGTTTTGGAGGATATGGGAGGGTGCGGGTGTGAAGAAAAAGAAAGATGGGAAAGAGAGATCGAGTTCGACGACGAGATCGGGGATTTTGTCGATACGGTGATTGTACCGCCACATTCTTGTGGAAGTTTACCTACCCAGTGGTTGTGTGTGTAGTGAACCAGTGAACATGATTCTATGGATGTCAAACACGCCGTGACGCTTGAATATTGGTGTTTTGAATACCACAGACGCAGCAATACAGTAGATTATACTTTCGGCTAATACAACTTCGTTAATTTACTTCGATCATTATAGTCATCAATTCCAGTCACTTCTTTATTCTATTTTCGTAGCTTGAACAATCTTCCCTTCCGGATACGGAATAAATATGTCAGCATGAATATCGCAAATACCTACATAGAATCGGTTTTGGATGAGAGAATTGCTTAGGAAGTCAAAAAAAGAACGCACATTAAACACTACGACACCCATTAAGATGCCCAAGTTTCGCCAGCGGTGCGAATACTCGACGTGGAAACTAGTGAACATGAACTGATCAGTAGTGCGGAACGGGCAGTAAAGGCATCCAACAGTCGCGGCGGGGTTGGTAATGTAGCCTCCAGCGAAAGACGTGAAGGGGCCCATGAATGACGAGCAGTTCAGTCCACCAGGAGGATCGACCGAGACTAGTTCTTGTGACGCGCAGTTAATCAGTTGTCTGCCCATCACTGAGAAGCATCCTCAGTAAAAGTCATCATACGTCAAATAGGGAATGTCCTCACCTTGACCGAAGAGGCCCTCGATGAGGTACGTGAATGGTGATACTCTATACATCCATATCCACCAGCCCAACGCACGGAAAGGCTGCAAAACGCCATTGCTTCAGAGGTGTTAGCGAGTGTATCAACGGTAAAGACGAGCGGAACCTACAAGATGATGACGAATGAGAATAGCGTGCTGAACAATATCGAGGCGATTACTGCGCTGGGTGCCATGGATGCGATTGCCAGAGCGATGGTTGTGTAATACAGAGGGAACGCGACGCCATACATAAGGTATGTGTAGCCCGCTCGATCGGTAGAGTAACCGACTGTCCAGTACCAACAGAGGAAGAAGAGCGACGAGCCAAGGATATTCCAGGGAATCTCGACCAGGATCTGTGATGCAACGAGTGCGGTCCAGCTGTACATTCTGCTTGGACGTTCGCGGACTTCGTAGATGGAGCGAACGTCGATGTAGATTGATTGTAGTTGCTGCGATAGGGGAACACAGAGAATTGTTGCCATAAAAATCGCCTGCATTAAATGAGTGCATGATTTGCAGACAAGTAACAAAGAAACGTACAAAGAGTTTGTTCTGTGTTCCTTGTATTGTGTCCGGGGAGCGGAAGAAAGTAAACCCGACGAGCAAACCACCTGCGAGGTTGAGAATCATCTTTGCGATAAGGTATGTCGGATTACGCCAGTAAGCTTGGAAGTTGCGCTTCGTGAGGGCGACAGCTTGATGAATCCACGAGGTAGCAAATTCACTGCGACGTCCCGTCGCAACCGTTGGCTGTGCGCGACCATTGGTGTGTATTTGTTCAATTTGTTCTTGAAGTTCCACAGCTTCCTGAGATTTCATCCAAATATCATGCCAGTCAATTGAAGTGGTAGCAGTTGCACCAGCACCAATGGTGTCCAGCATATACTCAGCACTTGGATAGTAATATGATTATGTTCGAAGTAACATAGACGAGGTGACTTACGGATTAGCATCTGCGTCACAGTGCGGGGCTCCGTTGCGCTCAAAGTAATCCAGCATAATTGAGGATTTATCGCCAATGTCACCGAAGTAGACAGTCTGCCCACCCTTGCGAAGAAGCAGTAGCCTGTCGAAGATCTCGAATAGCTCGGCAGAGGGTTGATGAATTCTGGTGCAAATATTAAGCACTAGAAATGTTCCCGTGCATGTAGCATAACTCACGTGCAAAGAATCGCCTGCCCGTTGTCTGCGAGTTCACGAAGGAACGTCATGATTGCCCAGGCTGACTGGGAGTCTAGGCCAGACGTTGGCTCGTCGAGGAACAAAAGCAACCTGGGCTTCAAAGCTAACGTCAGTACAGATCGAAAGTGTGGCTTCGAAGCATTACCTTGGCTGCGAGCTCAACCCCAATGGTTGTGCGTTTCCGATGTTCAACACCCAATGACCCAACAATGGCGTCGGCATAATTCTCAAGTCCGCACATTATGAGGCACTTGTCCACGCTATACACATGTTTCAGCCATGCACGAACTGTGATAAGATGAAAAACATACTGTGCCTCAAGTTCCGCAGCCGGGACAGATTGAGGTTGTCGCAGACGAGCAGAGAACAGAAGAGCTTCCCGAACAGTTGCTTGGGGCAAGTGAGTATCCATTTGTTGACAATAACCTCTGCAAGGGCTGATCAGCTAAAGCTCCTGACTGCACCTGGTTGACTAACGTCTGAGCCTGGAAATCCGCAGGAAGGGGCTGCCCGTTGACGAAGCGTTCACCAGCAACGACTCCGACGTCGACTCGTTCAGCTAAAACATTTAGCAACGTCGTCTGGGATAGGAAGCTGAACGAAGGGCTCCAAAGACAAAAAAATGAGACGAACCTTTCCGGCGCCCGATTCACCCATGAGAGCAGTCACCTTACCAGGTGCAACGTACCCGGAGACATCATCGAGCAAACGCCGTTCACCGCCAGATACCGGTACGGTGTATTGAATATGCTGCCAGGTAAATATGTCGTTTGTGGCTGGTTTTTCCAGAGTGACCTTGCCTGTTGTGCCTGCGCTACGCGTGGGCTCGGGGGGCTTCTCTTCATCTTCCGGAGTGTTAATAGCTTCCGCACTGGGAACGCCTTTCTTGAAGAGCGTAACCGCAGTATCGAGCGCTGAACTAGTATTGTACTCCGTAGCAGTGAGCAGAAACGCGAGGAAGCCAACGCCGAAGGCACATATAATACCGTAGTTCTGTGGAGGATAGTGTCAGCAAGGACGATTGTCACCAGAACGTCAACTTACTTTCCACAGGTTACTATACGAATAGCCATATGACAAGCTCGCAAACCTGTTGCCGTCTACGGTGGTCATGCCGGGAAGTGATCCTACAGTCGTGCAAACCTGGTTCGCCAGAGGAACATTTTCGTAACCTGGACCTTGGGGAACAAGCGTGCTACAGGTGCCGTTCAAAGTATGGAACTCATTCATCAGGATGGACTCGAAGCCGTAACGAAGAGGCTGCATGGGGGATGTTAGTTCAGACCACAAACAGAGAAAAAAGGTGCCTACGTTCAGATATGTTATCCATCTGAGCCCACCGGGGATACTCGGACGGGGAATGGTGTAACCAGTGTACAATGACACAAGTAGTACAACGATACCAGCCATGGACGTAGCGCCAGACTCATCCTTGAAACTGGCTGCGATGAACCTGAAGAAAGCCTTCATGACAGTGGTCATGGTGAAGACGACCAAGAAAAATATGCTTGCAGACCAATATGATTCAGCCGCGTCGCAGATATAAAATTACGCGTGGCACTCACAAGAACTGGGATACCGTTCTTTGAAGACCAACCAGGAAGTAAAGAATAACACAGAAAACTGCCTGGGTAGTAAATGTGATTGGAATGTCTACCACTGTGTGAGCAAGAGCTTCGATAAAGGGGTAGTACATCGCTGCTTTGTGGTGACGTAATACGATGGGGCGCTGCGCGAACAGGGCAGGAATCTCTGCCATCGCAGATATTGCGCCGTAGAAGAGAGCGCTGCATGATGTCAGAAATGGTACGGCCCATAGACTGAACAAAGAAACTCACAAGAACAGGATACCTCCCCGAGAAAAAAAACCAGAGGTTGCATCAGGCAAATTCAGGAAAACTGTCCCCATGATGATGGCTTGGAAAATTTGGGCACTGATCCGTGAAATAGGGTGAAAAGGGTGTCATCATAATCATTGTATCGAAACGCACCATAGTTGCACCGCCTGCGAGGTGATGTCACCCTTAATAATTTGCACACGGCGAATCATCACAGCCCTGACTTGCATGGGGATAGATATGGTGTATGAGTTTCTCTTGGGTGCATGACGAGAATGCTCCATTAATGCGCTCTGCCTGTATGAGGCTTTCCGGTCAGGATTTCCAACATGAAGTGCCCGATACTCCTCGATCGTTTGACGGTTAAGATGGCCAAGTTGTGATGCCTGGAAGTGAGTGGCCATTTGGTCGGCGGTTATGGGCACTGTGCCTTCGAACCCTGGCCTAATTCTCCGGCCGATTGGGTCTGTAACTGATGATCAAGAATGTGAGAAAGAATGCTGTTGTAGTAAGAGAGAAAACGTGCCAGCGAGGAGGAAGTCTGCTGTAGTCTGTCTGTTATGCGGTTCATAACCCATATCGATAAAATATTGGCGGGCAGCTTTAGCTGGCCCAAAATACGCCATTCTACCTTCAGCGATGACACATACCTTGTCGAAGAGGTCGTAAAGCTGCTCTCCGGCTTGGTAGATGGACACGATGGTTGTCAGGCGTACCATGTCGGTACCCAAGCGCAAAGCTTGAACAAATTCAAGTGCTGTAGAGGCATCGAGTCCACGGGTAGAACTACACATCTTGAGTTAAGGGAAGAACAGCCAACCACAGTCAAAAGCTCACTTGTCCCATGCGTCAATCATACTTCTGCAAGACAGTGCTTCTGCGATGGAGACTCGTTTCTTCTCTCCGCCTGATACACCTCGAATAGCCGCATTTCCAATGACCGTTTTCCGAACGTGCCGGAGACCGAAAATTCTCAAGAGGATGTCCAAAACTTCCTCATTAAATTGTTTCCTTGATTGATTGTGGAGACGAGTTTGAGGCGTGCGAGTTTTGATGGCAAATGATATGGTCTGCTCGACGGTCAAGGTAGGGAAGTGAATGTCGTCCTCTGGGCAATATATGACGTCTCCACGAAAATGCTTCCGGAT
>Ga0153976_1000189_pt1 | contig 20236 bp, 22 predicted proteins | sample TSGA060MetaG_FD_104717 | JGI IMG/M metagenome (GOLD analysis project Ga0153976, IMG submission 104717) | Attine ant fungus gardens microbial communities from Georgia, USA - TSGA060 MetaG | ecosystem: Host-associated > Fungi > Mycelium > Unclassified | place: USA: Georgia, Yuchi Wildlife... | reverse complement strand
CCTGCCCACCACTGAATGGGGTCGCAAAGCTCAAAATCCTCCTGCGGCAGCTTCAAATACTCCTCGAACTCATCTGTCGCTATATTCGACTGCTTCTTATACCTTGCCGTGAAGTTGACCTTCGATGGCAACTGGTCATTGACACAGTCTCGGCGGCCACTGGCAGAGGATGACAAGGCAACATCATGCGCTATAGCGCGGCCTCTTGAACTACTGGCTGTAGTATCAACTCTGTTACAGTGATACTACACCCAGTAGTTCAAGAGGCCGTCAGTCTTAACTAAAGGTCAAGGTGAGCTTCGGATTGATGATGAGTCAGTTAGCTAGACATCTTCAAGCACCTTTTCGACTTCCTCGATAGATATCAGGTGTGAGATGTGGCCATATGTTCGATAACCTTGGGGCAACAATCACTGCACTCAAAATCATCATCAAACCACGGATAATCATGATGATTTCGGGTTTCCGAGCACTCGTGCTTGCCGGTGCGGCTGCACCACGCAAGCACGTCAAGACGCCAAGTGGGAGGCAGCCTTCGGAGCATGTGAATAAAATACCGTCAGAGAAATGACAAATAAATCAGGGAAGAAGAATAAGTGAACATTCGACGTTATAACATCTAGAGTAAATGAATCCGTCTGCAGACCATTTTTGGCCCTTGGAGAAAATCACAGACTCCAACATAGGATGACCGCGCAGCCTCCTGTAGAATTGCGCGGGGTTTTTCTCGTCAGCGAATTATGCTAGACGTTGCTTCTATGCGGGAGAATTGCTTTTCATTGGGGGACGATGTGTGTAGCCAAAAAAGGAATGAGTTGTAGATCGAAGCGGAAAACCATCCGGTTATCATTTATCTACTCAAATAGTTATGGGTGTGGGGACTTTCACGCAATCCAGTTTTCAAACCATCCCCAATATCACCACAACCCACTACTAGATACAGAGTCATGCCCCGCGCTATCATTTCTCCTTCAGTCCTGGCCTCCGACTTCGGGCAGCTCAGTGCAGAGTGCAAGAGGATGATTAAAGGTGGAGCAGAATGGCTGCACATGGGTATGTCGGATTCATCTGTGATTTTTCAGCAAGAAATTAATTCCTCTCATCATCTTCTCAACCCTATGTAGACGTCATGGATGGGTAAGAAATGCGACTTAATCATTGTATATGCAATGTCAAATCTTGTTCCAATCCAGCCACTTCGTGCCCAACATCACGATGGGTTAGCGTGCCATCACACTCGTTTGCCTGCGTGCAGTAGTTCTCACGTACACCACAGGTGCACCAATTCTGTCTTGCGTGTATAAAGGCGTCCCGGGAATATTCATGGATTGCCATATGATGGTTGCGCAGCCAGAGAAAGTAAGCTCCAATTATAACATCCGATCGACAGAGCAGTGAATCGGCGTCCGTTTCAGTGGGTAGACGACATCGCAGACGCAGGTGGATCCTTGTACTGTTTCCATATCGAAGCAACTAGTGAGTCAATTTCGCCTTCGATCTGTGTTCTCCTCAATGATAGCCTTCCGCAGCCGATGCTGTTTCCCTGATCAACGCCATTCATGCACGGAACATGAAGGCCGGGGTGGCCATTTCCCCTGACACTCCGTCAACAGCTATTACAAATGAGATAGGCGCAGCAGCGGATATGCTTTTGGTTATGACTGTTTACCCTGGTATGTCATGGCATCAAGCGTAGGTATGGTCGCCTCACATGTGGGCACAGGACGCGGCGGCCAAAAATTCCTTGAGCGGTGCGTCCCCAAGGTTGCGGAACTGCGCGCACGCTTCCCCGAAAAGGACATCGAAGTCGATGGCGGTGTCGGTCCTAAGACGATCGATGTTTGCGCTGAAGCAGGTTAGTTTTGTGACAGAATCCTCAGCCTATAGTCTGACTGGCCCGCAGGAAGCAACGTCATTGTTGCAGGAACTGCTATATTCGGTGCCCCAAGCCCGGAGGATGTTATTGCGTCATTGAAGGCCACCGTTACTACCGCTCAAATAAAGTTCTCCAAGTAGATGCCAAACTATATATCGCACGATGTGTATTGCAAGCAATTAGATGTCACCAAGCAGTCATGTCCCTTGAGGTAGCACAGGTTATGATATTAAAGTAAACTACGATTGGTCCGAGCAAGGCCCTTCTGGCTTGAACCAGAAAGGCAGTAAGCAAACTGCTTGACAAGTCCGAGGCGAAGAGATCGTGAAGCGGTGAAGGTATGGACAGTGAAAGGACTGAAAATCAGAAGCGAGGTATCCAAACTACTTGTTAACTGAGATCAGAGTTTAATCTAACACTAACAAGGGTTGTAACTTGCAATCTGTGCATTTATGATATGGGGTCGTTTCAAATAACGCGTTAAATATTTGGATTATAAGATTGGAGGGGTGGCGTAACGGTCACCATTGCAGCCATTCACCGTACATATTCGGTCTCTCTTCACGGATGTAGGCCTCGAACGTTCTCTTGAGGACAGTGGCCCAATCTAGATCGCGTCTGTCATCGGCGATGCGATCGGTAAAATCTTCTGGATCAGTATCAGGTTCTGCAGCCGCACGGGCAGCTCTCTCGCCGGCTGAAAACCTGGGTCCTAGGTCAGGCCAGTTGCGTGACGGATCAAATGGCTTCCACCTGAGCAATGATTGAGAACGGTATGACATCAAGCAAAAAAACAATCTACTCACCAGAAGTTGTGGAAGTGATAAGAATAAGCACCTAGGAAGAAGCCTTCAAACCCTAGAGCCTGAGGAGCAGCACTTGCTTGTGTAGGTGTGTCAAAGAAGTCCGAGAACCTATGAGAAATGAATGAGTAAGCTACTGCTAAGGAACAGGAGATGCATGCGTACTCTTGGAAGAATGGCTGAGGTGGTCTTTCGCGTTGATAGTACTCAGTATTGAGCCACGCGGAGTCAAACAAAGCATCGGGAAGGCGCAGTAAAAGACCCTCTAAGTGAGAATCTTTGGTATAGCGAGATACCGTCATGGGGTGGAAATCGAGGCCATTCTTTAGTGCGGTGCGGAACAAGAATGACCCAAGGGCGGAGTTCTTGTTCATGCGCAAAACGGCCGTGTTGTACTTCTCCAACCGCGACCATCTATATGCGAACGCGCCTTTCCAACCCCAAAGCTCCTCCCAGTCCCGCAAGAAGATGGTGTCTGCATCAAGATAGATACCACCAAACCGATGACAAAGGACGAATCTCGCCATATCCGAGAGGATAACGGAGAGGCGATCATACGAAGACGACGATTTCGAACCAGTGCGGTTGAGCATATCATCTTCGTCGGGTTTATTGTCACCAGTGGATGAAGGTTTTGCGGAACCATCGACATCTGTGCTGTTGGTCGAATCCTCGACAGTAGTGGTAGAGACCTCGACAGCTTTTGACGACTGCTTCTCGGGAGGTACATTGATAATGTGTCCTCCTGAGTTGAAAAGGGTTTCCTTCAATTCGCGCCATTCATCCTTGAGCTCCGGGATACCGTCAAGTTGGTCGGTCGTGTTCCATAACTTGAATTTGATGACGTCCTTGAAGCGAGGATGCAAGAAAGGCGCCGCCCATGGATTGGTCTTCAGTCCTTCATACATATCACTTAAAGCGGAAGGGTTGGGAACAGACGCTGCAGGACCAGGGTTGATCCACATCCAGAACTCGGGGCGACATACATCAACAGTTTCGCCATCCTTTAGATGGAGACCGACATTCTGCGTGAAGAGGAAGGAGAGTAGGGCGAGATAGGGCTTGTCGGTGAATGGGCCAGTCCAGAACATGTGGAAGAGACGAGGGTTTTCAGGGTCGCAGGGCGTTGGAAGATTCGAATAAGGTGTGTGTTGCAAAGGGGCACGCAGAGGTAGCTGTGGCTCCCAGTCCACTCCGGTCTTCTTCCTCAAACCTGCATTAGGATCCGTCTCTCCGCCTGAAACTAGTGGACGGGGTGGAGGAAGAACGTTGGAAATAGGAACTGGGAGGGGATCTATGTAGGGGTCTGTGAAGTTCCCCTTTTCTTGTTCCATGTAGATGTATTTCCAATCGTCCGTGTCACCACGCCTGAGTCTTTTACCATTATCGAGGCCACCTCCTACGCGTAACACTTCCAGACAGTCGCGCACATACTTGGAGAACATTAGCGGACGAAAGACAATATAGACATAAAGCGTACTTTGCCTTGTGAGAAATCGCAATTTTCCATAATGATGTCGAGGTCGGCGACACTGCCCGGTACAGGACGAGGTGGGTATGCAAGATTTGGGGGGCGGCTTTGTACATCAAGATAAACGCGTCGTGGGCCATCTCCGCGTGTGGTTGTAGCCACGGGGCCCGGAGGAGGCCTGAATCGTGAGGGTATTGTTGGAACCTTTCGTGGAGGAAGGGCAGGGTTGAGCGGAGGAGCACTGAGGCCGATCTGCTCGGGTACTGGGGAATTTGATTAGCGCTGATGATGACGAGGCAGCAGAATTGACGCACTCTTTGCATTACTGGGATAATGCCCGCTTTCTATTTCCCATTTCCAAATTCGCTGCAAATCTTCTCGCCCGAACACGAGCGTAGAAGACTCGCCAAAGTTGGTAGTCCATTGTTTTTCCTCTGTGCCAAACCGACGCGCAAAGGAACATATCGTAAGAATGGAAGCAATTAACACTACGCAAAGTAGCAGAGGCCCTCGTCTCCGCCCGAAACGCGAGACACTGATCTGGTGTACACGACCTGGGTTGGGCATGATAAAACGAAGTCGACGCGAGCGCACGCCGGGGATTGGAACTGAGACAGGCATCGTCCAGGACATGGAGCGAGAATGTCGATGCATTTTCTCGTGGACAGCGGACGAACTGGAAAAGGTTGGAAGACCGCTGGTCAAACGGCCCTTGTCTGGGTAGCCATTTGCACGCTGCGGTGAGAAATAATTAGAAGACGCCATTCCGTCCAGGAAATAGCGAAGGACGACGCTGGTGAAGGCGGCGCAGATGTCGACAGGACTTTTTAAAGAATATTTAAAGCAGAAAGAGGCAAACGAGCTGCGTACAATATTTCAAATCCGTGTGAATTTATTAAGACTAGCCATTTTTTATTAATTGGTGGGAATTATTCTTGGCAAGCACAGTGAATGCTCCAATTGCCATGTTGATCATGATCATATCATCGGGAGCCTAAGTCCTGCGGGCGCAGGTATGCTCAGCCTTTCAAGTACCCCCGAAGCCGAATTATTACAACAATCACAAAACGCACTACACCATCATGCTGGCGACAGCGTGTTTTTCTACAATACAACAAGTAAAGTTCGATTTACAATATCAAAAGTTCTGTGAAAACACGAATAGCATCAGTCCTGAAACTACGAAGCAAAACTGTCAATAATATATGCATCGAACTTGTCAAAATATCGTCTTGAAATCAAAGGTTTGAAGATCGTCCCGTCACCAGCGCAACCATTCGCCATACATATTCGGTCTTTCTCCTCGAATGTATGCTTCAAAGGTTCGCTTCAGTACCGTCGCCCAGTCCAGGTCACGTTTGTCATCGGATATATTGTCACTCCAGTCATCAGGATCTGCATGAGGGTTGGCAGCAGCCCGTGCAGCCCTTTCGCCACCCGCAAATTTAGGTCCCAAGTCCGGCCAATTCCTGGCAGGATCGAACGGCTTCCACCTTTGACAAGGGTTTCAACAAGAGTGATAATCGAGAAGGAAATGTCCTCACCAGAAGTTATGAAAGTGGTACGAGAATGCTCCTCTGAAGAACCCTTCGAATCCAGTGACTTGTGGAGCAGCACTATGAACTTCAGGAGTATCGAAGAAGTCAGCAAAACTACGTGGATCGTCAGCGATAAACGCAGTCAGAGTCATCCTCAACGTCATACATACCCTGCGAAAAAGGGATGTGGTGGCCGTTCCACTTGGTAGCCTTCCGTGTTTAGCCACGCTGGGTCGAACAGCGCGTCTGGGACGCGTAACAAAAGGTTCTCCAGGTGTGCTTCTCTGAGATACTTGGAGACAGCTACTGGATGAAAATCCAAGCCGTTCTTCAATGCGGTTCGGAAGAGGAAAGAACCAAGGGCAGAACCCTTGTTAAGATGGAGCACAGCAGTGTTGTAGTCGTCGTGGTAGGACCACCGGTAGGCAAAGGCGCCTTTCCAGCCCCAAAGCTCCTCCCAGTCCCGTAGGAAGATGGTATCGGCATCCAGGTATATCCCGCCATAGCGATGAGTGACGATGAATCGCGCCATGTCAGACAATATCACAGAGAGCCTGTCGTACGTCGCTTCTGATTTCGAACCAAGGCGGTGAACCATATCGCCAGTCCCGGATGAACTAGCACTGGAGCTTGCTGCAGGCTTGTCTGCAGGTACGCTCACAGTTACACCCCCAGAATTGAAGAGAGTTTCCATCTTCCTCCACTCGTCTCGCAGCTCTAGGTTGTTGTCAAGCTGTTCCGTTGTGTTCCACAATTTGAATTTGATAACGTCCTTGAAACGTGGGTGAAGGAAGGGTGCCGCCCATGGATTTGTTTTCAGCGCATCATACATATCTGTGAGCGCGGACGGATTGGGGATGGCTGCTGCGGGGCCCGGATTAATCCACAACCACATCTGTGGACGACAAGCGTCGGGCTCTTGCCCCTGTTCTAGATGGAGACCAAGATTTTGGGTAAAGAGGAAGGACAACAGCGCGACATATGGTTTCTCGTTGAATGGTCCTGCCCAAAACATATGGAACAAGCGGAGCTTTTCGGGATTGCAAGCAGTTGAACGGCTTGAAAGCGAGCTATGCTGGGCAGGGAGCGGAAGTTCTAGTAGAGGCTCCCATCGAGCACTCCTCTTCTTCGTCAGTCCTGCATTGGAAGTTTGACGTCCAGTGGGGTACGGTCCTGCAGGCACTGCAGGCGCACTCTGCGTGGGGCGGGGACGTTCTTCCTCTGGTCGGCCCTCTTCCGTAAAAATGTATCTCCATCCATCCAGAGACCCTCGTCGTACTCTTCGACCGCCATCCAAACTAGCGGTTGCACGCAGAAACTCCAAACAATCTCGGACATACTACGTGCGATCGTCAACATAGGAGTAAAATCACCACAAAAAAAAACACACCTTGCCCTCCGAGAAATTACATTGCTCTAGAATTATGTCTAAATCAGCAATGCTTCCAGGTATCGGTCTAGGTGGATATGCAATGTCGATAGACTGCTTCGTATTTTCGAGATATACTCTACGGGGACCAACTCCTCTGGTGATGGTCGTTACTGGACCCGGAGGGGGCGTGAACGGTGAAATGAGTGTGTGTGCCTTTGCGGGCGGCAAGGCGGGATTTAAGATGGTAGATGTGAAGCCAATCTGATCGGGAACTCGAGAAAAGTCAGTCATAACACCGAAAGCACGCGTTTGCCGCTTACTCTTGCCATTGCTGGGGTAATGTCCGTTCTCAATCTCCCACTTCCAAATGCGCTGCAGATTCTCCCTCCCGAACACGAGCGTCGAATCCCTGAACTGCGGCGTCCAGTGAGACTCTTCGGTACCCAACAAGTTGAGTAGGACCACAATAAGAAAGAGACCTGCAAGAAGTGCAAGACATTGGCAAAAACCTCTTCGACCAACTCTGAACCCGGATATGGGATTCAGGGACCTGGAACGTATTCGACGCGTGTGACTTGGCATAGGTACTAACCATGTTCGGCCACTGGACTGGAGATGAATTTTTTCGCGAACGGCAGAGGAGTAAGACGGGAGACGAGGGGAATAGTAAGATCGGTCGTGAGCGATATTGCCACGTTGGAATGCGGAGAAATTAAAATATCGAGCCGCCATTATGTTGGGCAGTATTTTGTATCAAGTGGGATGGCCAAGTTGCAAACGAAGGGAGGGCAGGAGGCTGCAAACCTCAAGCGTCAGTAATGGAGGGTAAAGAAAGTATGCTAGCGGGCATAGTGTAATCTGTAAGAAAAGATAGTATTGCCGGTATCAATGACGCACGGGTGTTGCATGGTGAGAAGTTTGGGAAAATAAACATTCTACCACGGGGATTAAAGTTTGTACACATCCGCAGATATAAATATCAGCCGTTGCACTATTCCAACCACTTGATTGTACATTGTATATGTCATACTCGTAGAAGTTACAACAAAATCTAAGTCCTTAACAGAATGTAGTCAACTTTCATTTATCTAGTTTGCTCCCAAGGACTGCATTTCGAGATCGGCCGGGTCAGTGGGGACAGACAAGATGCGCATAGTGTTGGTGTGTCCAAGACCACCTTTCCAGCCTTGGACGGCGATGACAGTAGTTCCTGTCTTGATGATGTTCAACGCGAGCGCGTTCTTCAAACCGAACCGAATGCGGTTGTCAACCTGGAAAAAAATCTTAGTTTCGGCTGATGATCACTGATCGGACAGGGCAAGCCTACATCCTTCTGCCATTGACTCTCAGGAATCCCACGGGGCTCAGGGTACCAGAATGGATAACATCCACGGTGGAGATGAATTTGGCGGGCCGTCTGCTCATTACGAGTGACTTGATAAGGTGCATGAGATCAACGTTAAATAAGGGTTGGGTCGAAGGATTCTCACCAGTAATAATGGGTACTCTGGGGCGGTACTTGGAAATCAACCGAGCTGTGTTTCCGCTTGTCGACAGCACAATGATAGCGCTTGCATTTTGTTCCGAAGCTGCAGCAACCGCAGCAATTGCAACAGTTTCCACAGTCTCAGTGGGGCGAGGCTGGATGCCTCGAAGCTCGTCATACAAAGGTGGGTAGCAAATTGCTGCCTCAGCAAGTAAACATGTCTCCGCCATCATAAGAACTACGAACCAGCGTCAATTTCGGTAACACACTCGCACGAAGAATACCCACCAGACTCTACGGGGTAACTTCCCTTTGCAGTTTCTCCGGATAACATGACACAATCAGCACCGTCAAGAACAGCGTTAGCCACGTCACTGATTTCAGCACGAGTGGGCCTCGGGTTGTACTGTGCATGATTTGAGCATAGCTCGAAAGGTAAAAGGCCTTGTTAGCACGTACCGTCATCGACTGTAAACAATATCTATTGAGTGAAAGCCCTGCTGCACATTGAACGATCCACATACCTCGAGCATCTGAGTGGCAACGATGACTGGCTTCCCAGCGATGTTGCACTTGGCAATCATCATCTTTTGTGCCAAGAAGACCTGACTTGCAGGAATCTCGATACCGAGATCACCACGAGCAACCATAACACCATCAGTTTCGCGCAAGATCTCGTCAAAGTTTTCAACACCCTGCTCGTTCTCGATCTTGACGATAATTTTGATGCTCGCACCATCCGGCCCAAGAACTGTACGGATGTCCCGGACGTCCTGACCGCGGCGGATAAATGATGCAAAGATCATGTCAACACCGTTCTTGACACCAAATCGTAGGTCCTTCTTGTCCTTTTCAGAGAGAGCAGGAAGATCGACGTCGGTCTTGGGAAGGTTCACGCCCTTGCGAGAAGAGAGGGTGCCATTGTTCACAGCGCGTACACGAACATTGGGGCCCTCGATGGACAAGACGAGTAAGGAGAGGATACCTAGTCAATTGTTAAAAACGATGAACAATTCAACGAACCCCTAAATAAACATACCGTCGTCGATGTAGATCATCTTGCCAGGAGCAGTGACCTTCGGCAAGTTTTTCTGTGATAATGATATAAGTATGAAGCACAGAAGCGAGTATCAAACCAGCGTACGTAGTCAAGCCATAAGACCTTGTCATCGCAAATCTCACTGTACTTGTCCTCGGTTGAGACGATGAATTCATGGCCAGCCTTGATGGGCAACTGAAGAAGTAGAATGACGTTAATAACCCTGCGACTTTGGTTCGAATGATTAGATGCGTACATCCTTTCCATCTCTCATTACACCCGTGCGGATTTCGGGACCTTTCTATTACCAGCGAAATATTAGTACAAACCTGTGACGTGAATACGGGAGAACCTCACTGTATCTAAAGCAATCGCAACAGGCCGTCCAGCGGGGTCCTCTGTTAGGTTTAAACATCAGATAAGTGTAATTGTATTTCTAAACCGATCGCAATTACCTGCAAGCATCTTCCGTGTGTTGTCGATGACGCTCTGGTGGTAATCATATGACCCATGGGAGAAATTCATGCGAACTTGAAAGGAGGTTGAGTTGAATCGATATTGTAGAGATATGACATTGCCACTGACCGACATTGACACCAGCACGTCTCAACGCAGCAAGCTTCTCGACGGTGTTCGTATTTGGACCTAGGATGAGCAATCAGAATGATGAGTTCGACCAACAAAAAGATCACGCACCGATGGTGGCGATGATTGCAGTCTGCAGGGTCGAGATCAGATGAGATGAACGCGGACATAAAGTTAGGAGTACAACTAACCTTGCGAAGGAACTTGGTGTCAGCGGTGGGTTGTGGAGCATTAGAGACGCTCAGAGTAGAGTTCCACTCGAGCTGCGATCGGATACCATCGTAGGTGAACATTCTGTCAGTCTTGGAGATGTTGGAGAGGAATCGATGAGGTGGATTTGAGATCGCGCGCTGAAACAAAGAAGAATAAATATCAGCAAAGGTTGCGGATGATATTGCAAGTCTTAAAGCGGCGGTAGAGAGGGAAAAACAAAGGGAGATCATACGATCTTGGGTTGAACTTTCCTTAGTCGACTTACCTTGGCTGATACGTGCAGTTAAAGGGAGATGACCGAGGCGGTGTTAGTTACAGTAATTCGCGTCCCCCAAAGTCTCCCCTTATGTATTTATCTGTTCGATTCATCATACGACATTCCAATTCATCAATATCCATTAACTTTTCATTGCATCGGACCATGCGCCAGTCCCCTCGCACTCGTGCGGCCGCTCCTACCATGCATTAGGCCGCCGTCCATACACGTTTGAGACCACTCAGTGACTATAAGCTAGCAAATACATAATTAAATATGGACCCCCCTCGTGCATTGACAATACTATATACCTGACAGTGCCTGGCTTACAGATAATCCACGCAAGCGAAAAATGCAGTACAAACAAAGGGAAGTTATGGTAGACAAAGTACTAGAGTTTAGAGTTTAAAGCTTGACGACAGCAATGACCTGAAAAATAAGACACAGCAAACAAAGAGCAGCAGGCAACGAGAATCAACGACAACATATGTGAATACATGTTACATTACTCTTAACGTCCAACCATGCAATCCCCCATCGGCTGCAGCCGCAGCTTGCGCAGCTGCAAGCCAGTTGGCATCCGCCGACCCTCCTGTTGCTGCTAGAACACCACCAGGTGTCATCGTCCCCAACTCCATAGTTTGGAAGACATTTTCGCAACTAATCGTTCGTCCGGAATGATAACCAATACCATCCGAGGGGCGAATGAACAACAGGGGCAAATTCCGACCAGCGATGGAGGGCGGCGGGTGTGATGAACCATTGCCATTGGTCCCGTCAAGCGGTGCTCCGTGTTCATTGTGTTCTGGGGACGTTATAACGCCTGGAGTTATCACATCCTCCTCGAGTGCTTTGATGATCTCGGCCAATGAAGGTAACTCCACCGTCACAATTGTGTGCAAAGGTGGTTGGCTTAGATACCGCGTTGCGGCGTCGGCAGCGACGCCATCACTTCCACTCACTACCACCTCATTAGACGGACCGGACATGGCACCGCCGAACGAGGAAATATTAGTCAATGGTCCCGGAGGAGTAGCTTGATAGAAACGGGCTCTGAGAGGACCAAGGCCGCCTAAATACACGGTCAGCGGCATCTGTGTGCGTGTCTTCGGGTCTTCATAGAAGAAGTGTGACACGGTCATTTCCAGTATGTTGTTCGCTGGCCTGTATACGGGTGCAGTAAATAGTGTAGGAAATGGTGTAATGGGCATCTCAGGTATTGAACTGTTATGTTGCCCGAATGCGTCAAAGAATGTGTACTGGAACTTGGCTATATGTGCCTTATTAGCGCAATGCAATGACTCATTGGCAGGTACCTACAGATGCCCACAATCGTCCAGCATAGATAGTCATCTACTTCATCGGTCAAGACTCGAACGCCATCTTTCACCTCTTCTCGTACGCGAGGCGACTGGAAGATAAGGGGATGCGTTCCACCTTGGGCCGGTGTGCCCGGAGCCGACGGGGTAGAATTCGGAGCACCAGGTATAGGACCGGCAGCAGACAAGTAATGTCTCGTACCATCTTGGTTTACTCTCTGCAGAGCAATTTTCTGCATCTGACTCACGGGACCCCCATCGTCACCAGATACACGACCTTTGTCTACTTTCCGAATGACGAGGGGTGACGTGGCGATATTGGACAACGTGTCCGATAATACGACTTCGCAACCGTATGTAACAGGTTGCGGACCGCCTAAGTCGGGAATCGTGAACGTGAGTATTCATGTATAATACTTTCCAGTCACGTGAGCACATACCATTGGTGAGCGGCCCCTCATCAGGGCGTCGCACTACGTTCACATTGAACGCAGACCATGTAACATTACTTGCACAAAGCTGAGTGTTATCGATGGTCATATACTTGGTCCGTACTGTCTGTGAATTGATCCTGTTGAAAAGGGACACTGGACCTCCCGCCAAGATACACGAAGAGATGTTACGCGTTTTGGCTGTCTTCTTCGAGGGTTTAGATATAATTGTTACAGGAGCTGAATCAAAGGTGGCCCAAATACGTCCAGGTGTTCCGTCAGCACTGCTCTCGCCTGACAAAGCGGAAGGAGGAGGTTCTATTATGTCCAGAGACAGCTGGAAGCTTTTTGCCTTTGCGGTGCCCGTCACGTGCAAGAATTTGAAGCTTCCAGTCATATTGTTGTCCAAGTTAGTCTTTTGGTCCAACGACCGTTCACCTTGCTCGGACACAACTGACATGGCAAGTTGTTGGGACCGCATTTGCCATACCGGACCTTGAATGTGAACGACAGGGGGAGGACAAAGGAAGCGTTTCTCGCTGCCATATGACTTCTGGGCAACAGCAGCGTGCAAACACATGACGGTGGTCATTTGGAGGAGAGGATGCTGCGACACATGCTCACGGATAGCTCGACGCATTTTGGGTTGTGAATCTTCAGGATCGGTTTCGTCCAGTTTGCGCTTACCGTTCTTGCCATTTGAAGACTTAGGTTGGACATATGAGTGTTACGCGATAAAGGCGTCCAGTGATGCGGTTCTACTTACTTGACCAATGGCGGATGCGATATGAGGCGAGGTGTGCTGTTGAGGGGCAGAAGCTTGGACAGGGGAGATGCCCCATGGATGTAGTGCATCAGCAGTGGTAGAATCTTTTCTGTTTGCGGCAAGTATAGCTTGTAGAGACGCGTTCGGATCGGGGTTGGAAAGCATAGAAGGAGGCGCGGAAGTTACTGGAGGCTGGGAATGTTGAATGCCGTTGATCGAAGTTGATTGGGGGGATTGAATATGGTTGGATTGCTGAATCTGTTCACCATTTTTGTTGGCAAGTGTATGAGAAGGAGAAGAAGAGTTAGAGTTTACAAGTAAATCCAGAGAAGGTTGTGTAGGCGACGCTGGTGGTGGTGACGACGAGCTATTTGAGTTTGGGTGAAGCTGCTGTTGGAGGGCAGCGTCGGGCATTTGGATATGTGGGGAAGAGTAAGGATGGAAAGTCCTCATAACAGTTTCCCGCCAGGGATAACGATGTTGTAGCCAGCTGTGGGAATCGAGAGGAGAGGTGGGAAAATGAGGATTTGGAGAGATTTCAACAAGACTAAGACGTGCGAAAAACAATACCAAACACGTGTTACCGTGGGAGAACAAGGTATAAATAAATACAAAGGACCCCAAAACAGACGGTTTCGGGGGGCCGTTCCCTACTTAATCTAGTCTACCATACTATACTTGACAGAGCACGTAACGCCAATTGCACAGGCCACCACTTGCTCCTTAACTCCGACTCTACAACAACAGGTCTATCTTGTTCTAGGAACAGTTCACCAGCCTTATGCGATTGCGTCCTTGATTGAGGCCTCGAGCTTTCAGCATGCCGAAGCCTGCTAAGCCCGAGGTAAAGCGACTCATGATCAACCGCTTCATCCTCGGCATACGGAGAATATAATTTATCCTCAGAAAGATGTGCATCTTTTGTCAAGAAAATAGTATCTTTGACACGAAACACAACAAATGTCAATCAAACTTCAACTATTGCGCCACTGATTGGATTGACTTACTAAGTATTGATAACACGCCCATTTTATCTTCTCCCTTGATAGTTTCCTCTATGACGTTTTCCGCCGCCCGTGCGAATACGACGGGACCTGGAGTGGCAGGTAATGGTCCATCATCGTCCTCTGACAATGAATAAATGGTATGCGGTTCATCTCGTCCTTGTTCTTGCAATAACCACTCCCAACGTTCCCCACTTCCTCTTGGAGACGCGGTATAAGCCGGAAAAAAGCCTGCAAGACTGAAGGGATCCTCTCTGTCGCGAGTAGTGGCAAGCGGTGAGGCGGCCGTCAAAGAAGCGCTAAACCTATACTGGGAGGATGTGGGTAATGATGATTGATGTGAACGAGGGATAAAGCCATCTATAGTTGACTTTGCCCTGGCGAGATGGGGTCGAGCGTGATATTCGAGAGGCTGAGGTTCTGTGTTGGAACGACGTATGGTCATGGTGGCATGTCCTCTGGAGCTATGGGGAACTTGGGTGCATATATGAGTCTCAGTTGCCCCCAAAGAGATTTTCAAACTCCGCGTCGCTGAATGTCTATAGGGGTCAAGTCAAATGACCAATCAAGTGCATGGGTCCAGAACATAACGCAGCCTTTTATCATCATACGAGATGTATTATAACGGTCTACAAATGCGATATATGCAAGAATGTAGATTGTGACAGTAACAAAACAATATTAGTGTGGATGCAGCAGCGAGGGACGCGTGTGGAGACAAACATAAAAATGAGTCAAACAGTCCGTGAAGTCAAACGGTAAATGTCCAGTACATCTTGAAAATGAGTGATGTTCTGCAGCCCGCAATGTGATCATATCAGAAAAGCACACGCCCAGATGCCGGGCCAAATCGCTCAACTCGGAGGGTCACGAGGGAATCCAGCCGAGGAACGACGTCTGTCCATCGCCAAGTCTCGAGGACGACCGTGTCCAGGGAATGGAACAGTTGCGTTAACCTCAGCCCTCAACGCACGAGAGTCTCGCTTTGCACCAGGAGGACGATCAGGTCGAACTCCAAGTTCTACATCCTGCTGATGTCGTTGCCAATCTTCCACCCTCAACATTGATTGGCGCTTCGATGACGGTGATGCGACACCGCCAATCGCAGCGAGCTTTTCAGCACTAATCCCCTTGCTTCGACGGTTTGGATTCTTGTCGTCATCAGGACCCGTCTTGCCAAGACCGTCCTCAGACTTGCGTCGCGCTATTTCCTTCTCTTCTCGCGCGAGCTCAGCGGCTTGCTCAGCTTGCCGCCTAGCCACTGCTTCCCGCTCATTTGCCTTTGAACGCTCCCAGCGGCGCTTCGCAGCCTCGACATCTGCACTTTGTTTCTCAGCCTCCGTAAGGGGCGCTTGAAGACCCCGCATCTTCTCCCGATGCCGTTCTTCGAGTTCCTCGAAGGTTGCAACACGCTGAGGTTCTGGCCTCTTTGGAGTTGGAGTCGCGATGCCTTGTCCGCGAGGAATAATAATAGGAACATTGCTAGGGGGCCCAGGCGCAGCTTTCAAAGGTAGAGTGGGAGGGAGCACGATCGGCACGTTGCTTCGCTCGGGTCCAGTTGACTTCGAATGAAGAAGATAACGTTGAGAAGGGGATATAGCAGCAGCAGCAGGAGTGAATGGCTGAGATAACATGGCTGGGATGGCGCTGCTGGTGTGTGGTTTGAACTTCCTCGTGCGCGCCGGTGAAAGCGCAGAAATGGGTACATCCTCATCAGATGTATCTTTCGCGCTTGTTTCTACACCAGTTCCAGTTCCAGAATCCAGCTGATTCTCCCGGCGTTTGCGCTGGGAAAGGGCTTCAGCGACAGCTGGCGAGACAGCTAGGCGTGGTTGTGCAGATAGCGATGAGGTCGTGGACACACGGCTCGTTGGGATGGGTGCGGTAACCCCAGATGGTGGCTGCAGGAGTTTACGGTCACGGACATACGAGTCCCAGTCCTCGTCCTGCAGAGGAACGCTTGTAGGACGGCCAATAGATGCGCCAAGCGGAGGCGCATCTATAAGCTTGGAAAATTCCATAGACTGCGCACGATTGCGTGGATCTGGCTGTCTGGGTGGGCGAGTGTGTGGACGTGGAGCAATGACATTATCAAGGTCATAGCTGAGGGTGCGACGAGAGATCAAAGAGATACGACGAGAGCGAGAGTCGTCCGAATCAGGGCCAGGTGTCTCCGTCCTGAGTGCATCGATTGAACGTCTGATGGTTTGAATCTCAGCAAGAAGCTCCTCCTTGCGGGCGAGGTCTTGCAATTCCGATGATATTGCTTTCCTCACTTCGCTGTGTTTAGTGTCGCTGCTCTCGGGTTCATTATCGGTAATGAACCCAGAAGGAACATCCTCTTTGATGCCAAGACCAAGGTCGAGTGCAGGTAAAGCGCCAGGGCCTTGAGGATCACGTGTGACACGCTTCATCTCGTCGTCAGGTGTAGGAGCGGCCATGAAGTCAGATACTCCAGATATATAACGGCCACGGCCACCAACCAATGTGAATGTTGAAGACTGCCCCTCTTGAGAACTTCTGGGGAAATCCTTCATTAGGGGTGTCCCAGAATAACCACTGCCGGTCCGGCCATGCATTCCAAATGAAGGGTGATCGCGTTCCCATTCCTCTTGCTCCTTCGAGAGCTCGGCAATTCTACCAGAAGCGCTGAGTTCGGCCTCCACATCCCGTTTTTTTTCTTCCTCAGCAATTTCTTTAAGTTTGCGTTGCAATACTCTGAGGATGCGGAGTTGAACAGCACCACCCATGAGAGAAATTGCTCCAATCAGTCCGAGTTCAATTTCCATCGTCTGGGATACGGGGAACGCGATGCCGTTGTTAGCGTACTTGGGAAACAGGGAAGTAAAACCTAAATTCCAAACATAGAACTAACGTTGTGTGAGCGAACGTGAACTGACTATGAGAGATTTGCAAACCTCTTTCAAGCCAGATGTGGTATAACAATCCACGCCAAGGATAAAGGCGGATGAGCCAACGAAGGCGGTCGCAATTAGAAGCATGTGCCAATGAAGTTTTGGAATCGTACAGAGGACAAATGCGATCACACTGCATGCTGGATTGTCGGTTAGCTGGGAATAAGTTCGGCCATAGAAAGGACACGTACATATATACAGAATCCATCTCATGCCTACAGGAGTGATGAGGCCGCCATTTTTGAAGCACTGTATCCAAAGTCCAAATGCGAACCCTCCCCATGCACCAATAAAATACTTGGTAGCCTTCCAGAAGAAGACTGAGAACGCGCCGCCCATGATACCGGCAATGGAGCAAGCCAAAACGAACATGCCTTGGAGAGTGTTATTCGGTGGATTAATGGCGGGAAGAATGCCGAACTTGACAATAAGGACGAAACAGACTAATGAGAGGGTATAGAATCCGATGAGGAAGAATGAGGTCCTACGTGATGTAAGAAACTGACAGACGTGGAGAGGGAGAAGTTACCATCTATTCTTGTGCCCCCAGAATGCACTTGGTAGTCCGGTTAGGATGAAGATCGCCCCCAAGACACCAAAGGCTGGAGTGATTCTAGTATCTAACATGATGGCCGAGGTCGGTGAAGCGGAAGAAGATGGGGAGGAAGAAGATGAGGAGGATGAAGCAGAAGACTGGAGAGTTGCGGTCGCATTGAACACTGTAGGTAGGACAGTGATGACGGTGGTTGCAATGTTCCCTGAGTGACTGGTGGATGTCAAGGTGTATGAGCTAGTTGTCAAATAGGTCGTAATGCTTGCAGAGACAGTGGGAGAAGGGGCAGTGGAATTTGTAGATTGAGCCGAAACATGAAAAATGAGAGATGATAAAAGAAATAGAACAAGAGGCCATAATACACCCGTAGGTGGTGCTCTCGCCATAGTGCACAAGGAGCGGTGAAAGGGACCACCGAGCTGCAGAACCTATAAGGTTAGAAAAGAAAGACTAGAGGGGCTGGGACACGCCTAACCACGCCAGGCGCCGCGGTGAAAGTCAGCCACCACGAGATTATTTAGGGCTCACACGGCCGTGGACCTATTTGGACCTATCACTCGTTTTGATCCGCAATGAATATTTGAATCCGCGCTCGACGTTCAAACATTCACATCACAGAAAATTCAGAGTAATTGGCCTCGGGTAAATAAAATGCAGGAATTAGTTTCCAGCCCGACTACAACGACCCAGTACCATGACATGCAGTGGAACCTCGTCTCCCGCCCACTTGGAGCTGCGATCGTTCCACATCTCCTATGCTGTCACTTGAAATGCTCCAGCTTTGTTACCCGAATACCAAGCTTCTTCAACGTTCCACATCTCCTATGCTGTCACTCGAAATGCTCCAGCTTTGTTACCCGAATACCAAGCTTCTTCAACGTCATGCCCATCTTTTTGGAATCATCCCTGACGGCAACTTTGCCTTTCTTGCCTTGCTCCTCCCTATGTCCTTCCACGACGCTAATAACCTTCCCTTGTCGGCCAAACCGCCCCACTCGTCCTGCAACATGCACGTAAACATCTCCCGCGCGTCCTTCCGGAAGCCCAAGAAGAAAGACGTGAGTCAGCGCAGGAAAATCGATTCCTCGTGTGGTCGCAAGGGTTGATACAAGCAACGTGGGATTCTCATCAGGAATGTCACTGTTCTTAGATAGAAGGTGTTCACGACCAGCTTCGTTGTCCACGAGGTCCAGCCCGTGGGCGTTAACTCCAAGTCGGTTGAGCTCAAAAATGACTCGTCGGACGGATGCTGTTGCAGGTACCACGAGAAGCGCGATATTTGGAACGTCGAGAGCAAATGTAGCTGCCACAGCTTCCAGCATGCCTGGAGTAAAAGCAGGAGGGGCCTGCAATAAATCTAGTTACAACTCAAACTATCAGCAAACGAATAACAACACGACAGCTGGTTGCACTTACCCATGTTAGTCTCGTCATCGAGCGGTGTCTCATCATCTTCATCGAATATGAACTCGTCCTCTTCGTCCTCCGCATATGAGTTTGCGTTCTCAGAGGAGTCAGACGGTATGGCTCGAGCTTTGCAAGCACCAGGTATATTGTTCACAGAGCCATCCTGTGATACCACTAGAACATGGTGTGCGATGGTGCGATTAAGACCATGGGCCGCAAGCGAGCTGGATGAGGCTTTAATCAGCTTCAGTACTTTGCCTCTTCTGAACCATCCGAAAGCACCAAAGAATGCCGTCCTCAACCGATTTCGCATCGTTGCACTGAGCATGATCAATTGCGGCCGATGAACTGGGGCCAGATTCACCTCCAGTAGTCGCTTCCGGAAGGAGCTGGAAGCATTGGTTTTCGTATTGGAATAAAGTACGTCCAGTACAGTTTTCAGAACGGGAGGATGTCTTTCATTCAGCCGTTCTGCCTTTTCTTTGGCATGCTTCGAGCCTTTCTGAGGTACCGTTTGCAGAAGCGAGTCTACCTCATCGACGACGACAGTCGTTAATGTGGATAACTGAAGGACTTCAGCCTCCCTCCGAAGTACATCCAATAATGCAGTTGGTGTGGCGATGAGTATATGTGGAGGATGTTCTCGAAGCACGGAGATTCCAGAGGATGAGGGGTTCACAATCGCCTCAAGGATCCGAGGAGATGAGCTTTTGAGGTTCTCGGGTGGCGAGCCGCGGACAAGCACTTGGGCAATCGAAGCGAGCGCATATGGTGCAGGTTCGCCAGCAGACGTTAGCATGTGGTGCAACCAGTGCAAAAATTGGTACGCAAGGTCGCGATGGGGGACGATCAAGAGAGTCGTAATGCCCTGTTTTGCATGACCCTTTCCCTTTTCTGGATCATATCTTGAGATCCTTGGTTTGCTCAAAAGTCCGAGAAGCAATCCAAATGACCTAGAAAAAGCGTTAGTTTCAGTCACAGCATTATGTGAAGGAGGTACCACCCACTTTCCAGTGCCCGTGAAGTCCTGCAAGAGAATATCCTGCTTACCGACAACAGCGGATATCAACTTGCGCTGCATTGTGGTGGGTTTCTGAACATCGGGGAAAGCAGCGCGGAGAGACTCAGCAATTGGCGTGCGTACTCCGAGAGACTCGAAGGTTATAACATCCTGTTCGTCGCTGTGAAAACCATGTGCTGTG
>Ga0153976_1000187_pt1 | contig 20367 bp, 20 predicted proteins | sample TSGA060MetaG_FD_104717 | JGI IMG/M metagenome (GOLD analysis project Ga0153976, IMG submission 104717) | Attine ant fungus gardens microbial communities from Georgia, USA - TSGA060 MetaG | ecosystem: Host-associated > Fungi > Mycelium > Unclassified | place: USA: Georgia, Yuchi Wildlife... | reverse complement strand
TTAAGTGCTGCTCTTAAGGAGATCAAAAATTCCGCTCCAAGTTGACATTATATACGACGTTAACGCATCATAACTCCTACAATGGTGGACAAACGATCTTTGGTCAATAGTGAATCTTGTTGTTTCCTCAAGATCACATTCCAACGTCATAGGTACACGTTGCAAGTCGGACGGAACGTCCCATCCCGTAACCTCCGGTCCACAGTCTATGAACAGGTCCCAAGATGAGCTGAGAAGATTCTCAGGATCTTCTAGGGCAAGTCCCGGCGTATATTTCAATACATGGCAAGGTGAATTTCGATCAATGATACAAATGATACATTCTCATGGCGTCACGCCACACTTCGATGGACAGCTGTTGAACAACCTTAAAATCCTGATCGCATTTGCAAACAAATGCGGGTAACGACGACCTCTCTTTCTTCTGCGCGCTATCTTCAAGTCGACAATGTCTCTCTTATTCTTGAAAAAAAATTCCTCCAAGTCTGAAGCTCACACATTGAGACTCTCGCCGAGAGTCTCGGACCCGGCCGGCGTCATTCCGACGACCGATGAATACGGAAAATGACAACCACAAATCGACGATATCAAGCAAATCCGCAGACAACATGTGCGAGAGATTCGCAAATCTAGACCCTGTAATTTTGTTCCTTTTGTGCATCGTCTCATAAAGGCGCTGCTGAAGCTAGTCGTTGTTTCCAGGGCCAGGTCGGAATTCCCGGTTAGCTCACTCTACAAGACCCATAAAAGTTACTTTGGCATCGAATCTATCCCCCTCCCCCTCGCCCCCTCTTCATGTTCGTGTCCCGGAGGTCATCTGTGTCGGAAACGACTTCCCTTTTTGAAAACTCTCCCCCTTCCTACCATAGCATTGATGATGTCCCAGAATCAGAGGCATGCTCGGATCCCCCACTTCTTAACCAGTTTTCAAAATGGGATACCTGCTGGATATTGGCAGGGCTTTGGTCTGTGGTGCTCCTGGGCGCATTCGATGGTCAGTGTAAATCAACTTATTTCTATTCTAACAATTCAAAATCCTGCCAGGAACCGTCGTTGCAACGTTGCTTGCGCCCATCGGAAGCGAGTTTAATGCTTCAAACCAATCATCGTATATCGGGACTTCATATTTGCTATCAGTGTGCTGTTTCACCCCCTTATATGGTAATTTTTTAGGCAAATGAGGGAAGAACCACACAAGCTCAGCCATTGTCTACAGGACGCCTCGCAGATATACTGGGTCGGAAGGGTGCGATGGTGCTGGCATTAACACTCTTCGGTGAGTATTTTTTTTTTCGCACAATGCAATCCATCCACCCAAAGCAATCTTTCCCACAAACGATCGATTGAACTTTCTTAATGTCAAATTTCCGAGAGGATCCTGTTGACCTCTCCTTGATTGCGTAGGTTCCGGCACTATCCTTTGTGGAATCGCTCCATCCATGAAATTTTTGATATCTGCTCGGGCATTGGCCGGAATGGGTGGCGGAGGGTAAATCTTTACTTGATCATATTTCTCAGGTGTTCAATTTCAATCTCGGTTTCTCAGCGTTATGACAGGTATTTTTTACCCTAAAAACCCGATGATGAGCAACAGGTTGATCAGCGTGTGCTTCAGTCTCGAGCATAACCGTTTCAGACTTCATCCCATTGTTAGTAGTTCGAAGCTTCCCATGAGTTTGCCATCTCTGACCATTCTTTTTTTCTCCTACAGGAAACAGCGGGGACTGTATCAAGGGATGGCAAACATGTAATCTGATTTTTTGCTTCATTATGGATTGGCGGCTCACGCAATACAGATTGTTTGGACTCGGTGCAGGCTTGGGAGGTCCTCTGGGAGGCTGGGTACATGATACATTTGGTTGGTAAGTGCGTCAATCCTTCAACAAACTTTTGGCTCACTTCGCCGCAGGAGGACTGCCTTTTTCATTCAGGTAAAAAAATTTCTATCATATCGTATCCTGCGATCAAGCTGACGCCAGACCGCAGGCACCAGTTTTTGTTTTTAGTTTTATTCTTGTCATAACCAAGGTCAACATTCGGCTACCCTCCGGGATTCGGAACCAGTCGTTGTCGGAAAAATTGCAACGGATTGACATGCTTGGTTCAGTCACTCTTGTTGGAGCTGTTGGGTTTCTTCTACTTGGATTCAGTCTCAAAACAACAGAGGAGCTTGCTTGGTTTCACCCTCTCATCGTTTCGCTCTTTGGCTCTAGTATCATCTCCGGGTCGGGATTCATTTATGTTGAGAAATACTGGGCACCTTATCCAGTAATGCCACTTCGTTTAATGACTCAGCGGACTCCACTCGCAGTCTCTGTGTCCAACTTCCTTACTAGCATGACGGCCTTTTCCATGGTAAGTGCCAACAGTATTCTTTATTTAAGCGTTTGATTTATTCGTCCTTTTCAGCTCTACAATGTACCGTTAGTAAGTCGATATCTGTTCTGAGTCAGCTGAAGACCATCTCACTGTGGCTACCAAGTATTTCTCCGCGGTCAGACTCGAACCAGCCGCGAAAGCTGGTGAGAGTAATACTAGATCATTCCAAAGTGCCATTAATAATGGACCATCTTACAGGTCTCCATCTTCTACCCCACTCAGTAAGTCCTATTTTAGTTGATACTACTATTTTTGTAATGATCAAATGTTCCTAGGTCGCAATCTCTACAGGAAGCGTTTTCGCAGGATGGTCAGTATATACATCTCAACCCGGGCCGTTCCTGACGCCTGAGCAGGTTGATGAGACGCACTGGAAAACTTTACACACTAACTTTAGTTTCATCATCACTGACCGTTTTTGCGAGCATCCTTGTGTGCTTGTGGGGACCTGATACTTCTGCCTTCCACTTATGGTTGGATCTATTTCCGCAAGGTTTTGGAATGGCAAGTTTTATTACGAGCACCCTCATCGTGAGTATTGATCATCATTTTTCGGAGAAACGTTGGAAACCAGTAAACAGGCTATGATTGCTGGGGTTTATCGAGAGGATATGGCCGTTGCTACCGGGAGTAAGTCTACAAACGTCTAGATTTCTCTGAGGTATCGTTGAATTTTGCCAGTTACCTACCTATTCCGCACGACTGGCCAAGTGCTCGGAGTTAGCTTGAGTGGTGCCATTCTACAGGGTGTACTCCTTCAACGTTTGAGGGTCCGGATATCTGGGTCTGATGCAGATAAGGTATGATTTTTTCCCTTATGAGCGAAAATTTCACCCTTGCCAACTTCTTTTTTATGACCTTGCAGATTATTTACATGATACAGTAAGGACTTTTTTTTCTTTCTTTGCCGCGTTGGCATGACAAGAACTCACTCCCCCGTCTTTCAATAAGACATAGTACTGAAATTATACCCAAGTTGGATCCGCTGACACGACAAGCAGCAATCGATTCCTATGCCGACGCTTTACGTGTCGTCTTCATTTGCCAAGCAGCAATCAACCTTTGTGGTTTGCTTGCTTGTCTACCAATTCAAGAAAATGCACTTCCGTGGGTATTGGGCTATTGTATTTCAAATTTCCAAAAGAGCTATGTACGCTTACCATCGTGGGCTTCTAGATCTGCACCGCTGAGGAGAATTCCAGAAAATGAAGAGAGTCATGGTCATTAGAAGGACGAGGTTTGCTGCATACATGATGTACTTTAGTCAATTGATACCTGCTGGTTTCCCCCCTTGTGATTGGATACTCTTTTTTTCCTTTCAAATGATATAATTCATGTAGGAAGAATCAGTTGTCGGAATCTCTGTTCTGCTCGTCGTATCGAGGGATAGACAAAATATAAATTGACTCCGCAAAACGATAAGCATTCTCCGCTAGGTTTTTTTTTTTATCTCTGCAAAGAGGCTTGCACACACTCTATAAGTTTTACGGATGCTTTTCCTCTATCCACCTCCGTGGCCGTTTGATGATCTTCACAGGGCCATCCGACATCATTGGCTCTTCTTGCCCACTGTCCATGAGTCTGTCCTTGTTAGCTCTTGCCGGACAAGGCAGAATGCTGGACGCGGAAACGGTAACAATGGAAGCAATGAACGTGAGGCAGAAGAGTGAAGACACAAAAGCACGGCGTTGAGTCAGGCGAAGGACCTGGTGAAAAGAAAACATTCTTTAGGGGTCTGCTTTTGAACCCCCCCTTATGATAAGTTTTTTTGTATGGTTCCCTCGGCATACGCAGCGGGTAAAGAAAAGAACATACTTTTGTATGCAGAATCCATGACCCAAGCTGACTAGCTTGGTGAATAATGAAGTGTAAACTATGGTGGACACAGAATACAGACCCCAAAGAGACCTCTCTCCCGATTTGCACCGTAGGAGTTTATTTGGTCGTGTTGATCCCCATTACTCTCGTTGCTATAAACTAACAGAATCACTCATCACGAAAAAAACGTCGGTCATTCAATGGGTGGCTACATTCGAGTTCTTCGAGATATGAAAGCTCGTCGAGGGTTTGCAGACAATGAGATTATTCGTCGGGCATATTTGTATATTGCCAGGAATGAAAACCTACCTCCTCAAGCCCGTCACCAAGCACAGTTACAACTCAATTCTTTCGATCGGTTCACTCGCCCTACTAATGTGAAGAATCGGTGCATAGAATCTGGCAGAGGACGAGGGGTCATTGGGGAGTTTGGTCTTTCGCGGGTGTGTTGAGTGTTGAATATATATATACCTTTAACAAGCACTCACCTTACTGCTCAGTTTCAATTTCGCCTAAAGGCATTGAAGGGAGAGTTGCCTGGTGTACATAAAGCCACTTGGTAATCTGTGGTATGTCTTGATCTTCGTACTTAAGACCGAGCTGAATGGTATGCAAGCAACGAATAGGTACAAAATTTCATGTCAGATCTTATGTCAAACGCTGCCAAGGTCCAATTCATTATATATTTATCCTCTTAGTAATACCAAACTCTCTACCCAACAAAAATCCGTTAGTGACATGATCCAGGATTAAATACAAAGAGACTACGCAAGAAACAAGCCTCAAGGCACCGAGGGGACGGAATCACTTCCGGTTAGTTCGCTAAGATGAAACTCCGGTTCTCCTCGTTCCTTCCGCCAGCGATTGGTAATGTTGAGCGTAGCTGGATCTATGAGAAAACTGGGCCAGATTTCTCAACCAACAACTCATGCTTCCCTGAAGCGTCAGACTCACCTATACTGCCGAAGGAAGGGTTCACTGATCTCCCAGTTGTTGTGGGCCAACACATCGTCTCCGTGCAACATGATACTTCTCCGGTAATCGATCAAGCAATCAGGAAGGCTATAACGAGCTGGTGGATGCTCAGCAATGCCATCCAGGAATTTATGTAAAACATGCTTGCCTCGTAGGAGAATCATACGGTCCCGCAATTCCGGATGGAGGATATTATCCATGACACTCTCTAACAGAAAAGTTGATCAGTACAGCGATGAAGTTGAACATACACAAGGGACTCACCATGTGGCACCGTTCTCCATTAGCGCGTCAGCAACCTGGTCAGCACAAGCGAAAAAAGATACTTACTTCTGAACCAAAGTTGGGCGTAACGACAACGGTAAACAATAATTGGGATTGCGTTTAAAGTTATCGAGATGATACCTGGAAATAATTTACAATGGACTCCCCATCAACCGATATCCACATACTGTATGAGTTTATAGGCTTCATTCTTGTTTGGATCATCATCAATGTCCAATTCATCAGAATCATTTGAAGTATTTGTGCCAACTTGCTGCTGCTGTGAAGAACCAGATCTTGATGATGAATCAAAGGGAACTGCAGAAAGAGGTGATTCAATCGTCATGTTGACGTTAGAGATGTAAGACGATTTAAAAGGCTCCGTATTGGCGTCGGGGACTGTATTGTACGAAGACGAGGTGATAGGTGGCGACTGCTGCATGTATAAAGAAGAAGCGCTGTGCCCTTTCATTAGATCTGAGAACATTCCGTTATGTTCCTGAGGTCGTGTCGGAGGGGCATAACCGGTAGGTATGGGGTGATTCATGGAACCGAGAGGATAACTATTGGATAGGTCGCGCTCAGGCTCATCACTTCTGGACTTCTTGCGACTGGTTGCAAGTTCGTCTTCCACTGGGCGTTTCGGAACCTGAAGCTGAGGAGTGGAAGAGCTCGCCTCACCCGAAGCATTGCTTTTTTTACGGCGCTGATAGCCCTCCCATGCCGTATCTGTCTCAGACTTATTGACAAAACTGTGGAAATCCGCAGGCTCCCAACCGAGCTTGGAAATAAGGCCTCCAGTTCCTTCACCAATGAAACCAGCCAAGCTGCGGATTAAGCCGCGAAGGGTGTGGTTCTCGGCCATGAGGTCTGCCCAGCCAATGAGAGTAATTTGGAGCATGATGGACAGAAGAACCCGCCTTTGAGAATGTTGCGCATCTCTCCAAGAGCCTCATCTTTACCTCCAGATAGAATTTCAACGCGGGCTTCTAGATCACGTATCTTATACAAAATTTGAGCAATGTGAGACTTAACGTCAAAGGGGTGGTAACGGACTCTTTGTTGTTTTCTAAGACGGAACTCACGCTGAGCTATACGGTTCTGATCACGTCGGGCAGCCTGCGAGCTTGCGGAATGGATAAGCGTAAAGCAGATATGTTGGGAGAGGGCAATACTTTGGGTTTTTCTTCCTGCCAGGTTTTCCAGGAGGATTCAAGATATCACCGACATGAGACTCGAAATCGAGGTCGGAGTCCTTGGCTGAGAGGTCGAACAATTGATTGGTAGGAAGGACGAAAAAAGCTTACATCAATGTCACCAGAAACACTGCGCTCTCTTACGTCCTTTGATTCGAGCATGAAGGTCAGTCAAATGAGCTTACGAGATGATTGACTCAATCATCCTGCCGGCTGTATTTCGGTACAAACACTGAATAACAGAAAAAAAACAGACAAATAGCTCTTTTTCCCCAGATCTAGATATCCCCTCCAAGACTGAGTCATAACCCCAGAAGACCCCCTGCCATGAGTTTCCATCTATCGCGCCTCAAATTGCACCACTACACTCATTGAACACAATGTCTGTAGATACATGAGCAGATGAACTTACTGCGTCTTGTGCGTTTTTTATACATGATCCGATGGCCGCATTCCCGGCAACGGATGGGCTCGCGAGGTTTTATTTCATTTTTCGCGCTACAGTCTATGTTCCATCGGTGCTTTACTAAAAAAAAAGGGATTGACGCTCTGCAAGTACGCACCAGCACAAATGTACTCCATATCTTGTTTGGGGACAAGGCTATTGTTGATACCATAACCGCCAGCATTCCCCGGTTGCTGCTGGTTCATGGTGGATGGACGCAAGAGCTGTTGTGATTTGTTTGCATATTGTTATTTGCTAGTCGTTGTCTGCGAGTAGTTTCTTCATACTGACAACCAGAGGAAAGATAAATCATGACAACGAAAAACCAGGTAACTATATCCTTCGATTCAACAATCATCACTGGTGTTGTCTGCTGCTATTCCGCACTTGGTTGTTTGCCGACAAACTGATTGCCATCTTTAGCTTTTTCTTGGCTACTACCCGATACCATCGGATTTCCTAGACTTTTTTCTCTTTTTTTTCGCCGAGCGTTCTGTCTTCTTTTAAACACTGTCCAGAATTGCATTCCTGAAATTGTATGGCTGCTATTCGACCTTCATGTTCATTCCAGCGATAACATCTTGTCATAAGGTTATCGTTCCAGAAAAAGCAACATGCATCTCCTTGCCGACAGCATAGTCTTACCACAAATAATGTCTCGAGGAGCCGATAATTGTAATGGATCCATAATCATGACAACACGAGCGTGGCACCACCGTGGGTCGTTTCTAGGGCACTTTACTTCCTTTATATGACCGGGTCCGTTGTCTCATATCGTTTATTTCCCCAATGGCGTCTCTTCCTTCTTTCATTGAGCTTATGGGATCTCTGGCTCTTGAGCAGACATCCCATTCACCTTCATCGGATCTTTCCCTTTCACCAAACTCATCCCCTTCCTCATCACCACGACTCAACGGTACTATAGTACCTTCAAGGTCGAGATCAAGTCCATCTCTGAGGAAAGTCTCTTCCCGAGATTGCTCTCCTAGATATTCTCCTTATTCTGTGAGTGAACTGCTTCGGAACATCCCTTAATAGCAACTCGTTCATATCCCAACTAGTCTTACACACGAAGAGGGAGCGCTTCTTGTTCATCATTTTCTGATTCGGGTTCTACAGAACGAGTAAGCAATTTGCCAGTATCTAGTGGAAAGAGACAGTTAACGCTTTGTGATCCAGTGTTACCCTCCTTCATCGCCATCGTCTCTTCGTCCTAGACGATCCTCAAATCGATTGACTATCAATATCTATGGCTCAACATCTGACCTCCCTGCGAATACGCCAATCTCCGGTTACCTTCGTCGCAAGACTCCAGGAGCCTCACCAACGTCGCCTGGTTTCCCTCGTTCTACGGCCTATGTGTCTACAGACATTGCCCTTCCAATCTTACTCTCATTTCCAAGCCCTACCAGCACCGATTCCTCGTCCCCTGATACGTTTCAGCCGGATGTGACTTTCCAATCCCAACAGTCGGACAAACCTATAGTCATTACCGAAATTACCGACGTAGTCCCTTCAGCTCAATCTCCCTTGATTCATCGTTGGCATTCTGGTGTCAGACTTTCAACGCCGTCTTTTTCTCCGAGGCTCGAACATATGAATCAGTGCCGCCTAGTTCCTCGTCTCGTTTAAACGTTCCCTTACGCATAATCACTGCTCATTCGCTTGTAATGTCTCCTGTGTCTCCTGTTCTCGGGTTCCTTTACCTCGTTTGATCTCACGTGAGAGAGAACTTTTGCGGTTCGGCTACTGTGGGAACTCGCTTTTTCTAAACTCAGGACATTCAGATCGCTTTTGGACTATCTGTTGCTAGGGTTTCACTTCCATTTTTTTACATTGTACTTATTGACACTGTATCGACGCCACTTGTCACCGAGGATGCTCCTGTTGCTTCCTTCCGTTGTCTTCTAAGAAAGCACACACTAGTCTGACTCGCTTCGTTCAATACAATAATTGGCTTGCGACTTTTATCAAAACCAGTATGAACTGGAAAACTACCCACCAGGGCATTGAATCACATCAGTCGTGATCGTCTTCATGCGGTCCAGGGCATTGGGTTGCCATGTCTTCCTGACTCTCATACTCCAGGCCACAATAGAAACAATATGCATAAGCTGTCCGAAGATGAAGAAGCACGAGATGCAGTCGGTCCTGTGGCTTATTGACTGATGTCAGTCTTGTAAAGCAGGCAAGAAGCGAGTGACCAACCAACCTGAAGGCGTAAGAACTGGACTGCCTCTTCCAAAAAGTCAGGATCATATTCCTGGTTCACCTCAACAAGTTTCTTCTTCTGTTTTTTTAACCTGGTACCGATATCACCATCCTCGTCCTCTTGATCTCTCTCGGTCAAAGTGGAGAGTGCGTCCGCTTGCATTTGCTTACGGAGACGATCTTGCATCGTATCTGCAGCGCCCACCACATGACCATCATGTCCGTAGTGCAATGCAAGGGCTTCCATCAAACCGCTTGGAAACGTCTCTGGCTTATTTGGATCCAGCTGCAAGACATTGAGCTAATATAGGCCACTTACTTATCAACATTCTAGTGCTTCAGATATAGCCATTTACATACCGTTTTACCAGCTTTTTCATCAAGAGTCGCACACGTTAGCTGTGCCGGTCCTGACATGTAGATTCACAAGACGAAACAGAAAGAGGGCGATGATGAACATACCTAGTTCAGCCTCTGCCTTGCGTTCCTCGTACTCTTGCCTTGTACGATCGCGGAACGATCTTTTGGTCGATTCTTCTTCCATCTTCGCCATTTTTATGATTCGATCATGGGCATTCGGGGAACGAACTCGCTTTGTAGTCCCTATACCTTTCTTCCCTGAAATTGACTTGAGCTGCGTAAATCGTCTTCAAATCGACAGCACACATACCCATCCATTCGTTGATCGGTAGAGGCTCAGTCTTGTGTTGGGGCGGTGAAGATGACTTTCTAAGTAGTCCTTCGTTCCCCAGGTTTTCAGCCTGTCGTCCAAGAGACTGACCGGGAGTGAATCCCATTTTCATCATCATAGCAAGAGCTTTGTTTCCGGGACCATTTCCAGCCTCTTCTTCTTGCGCTTTCTCGAAGAGACTTTTGTTCAACCCCTCTTCTCTTGATATGAGCTCTCGTTGACGCTTGCTTTTTCTCTGGTTACTTGCATTCTTCTCTCGCGATTTCTTGGAGGCTTCTCTCCGAAGTTGACTATATGTCTTTGGCGCGGTCGCTGTTTCCGTAGGATTCGCCAAGAATTTGGCTGAAAGGTAGTCATCATTGTCGGACATTGAGTGATAGCTCAGTCTGTTTATGGTAAGAGATGGCAAAGACAGAATCGTATTCAAGCCCTCAACGAGACTGCTACAAGTTGCAATTAAAACAACACCAGAGCACAGACTGCTAGGTGCAAAAAAAACAAAGGCGCCTAACAATCATACCAAAATCATAACAGGACGTAACAAAGTGAGGAGCGTTCACAATGAATTAGGTCGTTATAAGGGATCACTAGCATCATACGGCAGGAGTGGCAGTGTCATCGATGATACCACCATGAGCGACTTCATCCTGGCTGTCCTCATTGTGAGTGTTCACAGCGACCTTGACAACAATGGGTCGACCGCCAACTTCCATGCCCTGAAAAATTTCCATAGCCTTTTTCTGCTCTACTTCATTGCCAACGTCAACAAATCCATACCCTTTGCTCCTCCTAGGATTACCCCAGCGCATGCGAATGATGCGGGCAGAGATCGCTTTGATTCCGGCCTCGACAAAAAGAGCTAAAAGGCCTTCGTCCGTAATATCGAAACCAAGATTGGCGACAAAGAGCATATTTTGAGAAGGATCACCGACGGGATCTTGACCCACAGGACGACGATAACGCCTGAACTTCCGACGATAACTTTTAGTAACAGGGGCCTCAGAGGAAGGCTCGGCAGGAGCCGCCTCGCCCTCTGCATGAGCACCGGGTTCAGCCTCCGTAGCAACCTCAGACCTGGCCTTGGCCTTGCGCTAGTACATTGAGCAATTATTCAACAAAAACAAGCGCAGAAATGACTCACAGCAGTCTTCTTCTTTTTCTTCTTGGGCTTGACTGCCTCATCAGTGCCAGAAACGGCTGCCTCTGTCTTAGGAGCCTCCCCATTGGCCTCTGCCTCAGTGACTTCCCCAGGAACGGCTTTCCCGCCACGCCTACCGGTTCTTCTCCTGAAGAACCTACGCTCTCTCCTATCTTTCTGATCGGCAGGCTTCGCAACCTCGACGATTACTTGACGACCGTCAAGCTCCTTCTTGTTGAGCGTCTGAACAGCCTTATGGACAGCCTCTTCGGTCCTCAAGGAAACAAATCCGTATCCTGCGGGATTTGCACCACGTGTGATAACCTGAACGGATAAACTGGATGCATATATGCACTGGTTAATGTGAAGGGAATATATAGGAAAAAGCTTACACGTCGAAGTCAGCAAAGAAAGTCTTGAGCCCATCTTCGGCTGTAGAATACGCAAGATTACCGGCGAAAACCTCAAAGCGTGATAAGTCGCGGAAATTGTTGGTAACAAAAGAAAGGAAATACCTTGAATCCGATGTCTTCGACTTTGTCTTGCGCAGTCGGAGGCACGCCATTCTCGATGATCTGGGCGTTGTGGGCATCGGACATGGTGTACTTGATGAACTGGTGAGCTTGCAGTTGTGAGGGCGGATGAACTTGTTGAACCGGTTTTTCGTGTCAAACTTGAAGGTTAAAGAAAAAAGACGCGGTAGGGTGACTGGCTTTTATGTAAGTAAACATGGCAAAACTTGGCCGGATTGGGGCATGTTGGCCTCATGTTTGGTGCAAGGACGTTTAACAAACAGGGGCTGAGGACAAAGAAGACAAATAGAAGACAAATTACATCAGATGGTCGCCATTCCAGATGACAATGTCAGCATTCAGGGTCCGTGCATCCCGGGATTAACCGAAGACACAGTACAAAGTCGGGCGCCCGTGCGCTAGCTTGGCAACGTCTTTTTCCTCTCTCTTATCTCGACGTCCTGGGCCTCCTCCTGGCCGTTCCATTCTTTAGACTCTCCCGTTCTTTCAACCCCCTGATACGCAAAGTCAAGCCATGGCTATTCTTAAGCTACTAAATCTTGTCGCAATTTCCTGTCTTGTTGTCATAGTCTCCCTGGCTCCTACTCCTGCCGGTGCTCTTTCTGTTGAGATCCACCATCCCCGCCACAACCCGCATCACGTACTTCATGAAAGTAAGAGGCGCGCAGCCTCCTCCAAGCGCTGCAAACCACGCTCCACCTCTGTTCCTATGCCTACCTCAACATCCAGTAAGATCTCAACATCCATTAAGGTCTCAACATCCAGTAAGACTTCATATGCTTCCAAGCCGACGTCTTCGAACTCGAGTTCTGCTGGCGGAAATTCTGGTTCTGGTGGTGGCAAGGTCGGTATCGCCACGAACATAGGTAACGATCCTGCCCTCAAAAACTTCAAGACTGCAAAGGTCACCAAGTAGGTTTTCTTAGCCTTCCTTGTGACTATATTTAGGTTAATTTCCCCAAGGTATATGACTTGGAGCCCCTGGTGCATTGATTCTGCCAGTGAGGTTGGACTTGCGTGTTGTCCCATGCTGTGGGGTTGGAAGCAAGTTGACGACTTTGTCAAACTGGTTAAACCTGGTTATGCGCAATATGCTTTAGGCCCAAATGAGTATGCAAATGTCTTCAAATCTGTCTTTAGCCATCTCAACAAACCGCTAGACCAAATCAATCTGGCCAATCCGATATGTCCCCCGCAGATGGTGCTAAGCTCTGGCGGCAATACATGAGTCCCCTCAGCAGTCAAGGCTATTCCCTCATCTCCCCTGCTTGCACTAATGATCCTTCTGGCAAGACTTGGATGAAGGAGTTCCTTGCTGATTGTAAAGATTGCCCTGTAAGCGTTCCTGATCCATTTGGGGTTTCACTGACTCATGTAATACCATAAGATCAATGCATTGGCTGTTCATATATATGGTACCAGTGCTCAGGACTTCATAGATTACGTTACCGACTTCCACCAGACATTTGGTTATAACATATGGGTCACTGAATTTGCTTGCCAAGATTTCTCTGGTGGCGCACCATGTAGTTATGACGAAGCCTTTGCTTTCATGCGTGAAGTCACCTCTTGGATGGACAAGACTCCATTTGTTGACATGTATTTTGCCTATGGTACGTGATGGAATACAACAAAAGCTTGCAGATCCACTAATCGAGTTATCACGAAAAGGTGTATTGTACAATATGGGCAATGTCAACGTGGTCAATCAGCTCCTCGCTAGCAATGGACAGCCCACTGCACTCGGTAAACTCTACATCGGTTCCTGAGAAGTCGATCTATCCTCTTTTGCAAAAAGGGATTTTAAATGATCTGACTCACATTATACCCTTGAAAACTATCCACCGTATCTCTAGTGGTCTATCGTTCCAGCATTTGGATAACATTGATGCAGGCCGTCTATCGTAGTTCTTTCATGCTTTATATCCAGTTGTCCACTTCTGTTGCATTGCTGGATTCAATGCTCGGATATCATTATATAAACTATAATATAACTGGCTTGGATAATCTAACCTGGAAAACATTTATATCTTAACTTGTCCCGTAGGGAAGCTCAGGATGGTCAAGCATCTACCTTCGTCTATCAAACATTTGTTGAGTCTACGCAATCCACACTCGTGGCCCAGTCCGCCAATTTCAAAGCTGAATGAGGTTTTCAAGAAGACTTTCTGTGATGCTCAGTTGAAGAAAGCAGAGACTGGTTGGCTAGTATTGACTGTTGGTCCCCATCTCCACACAACCTGCAAATGGTTGATGAAATCTAGACATGCACCCTGCTCACGGCCAATCGACCTTCTGCCGTTGGCCATCTCTATCGCTTCGTAACGCGCGGGATCGAAGGACAGGATCGTCTTCATATTCCAAGTGCAGTAAACAAAGCCGCTCTCATCCGAGAATCAGCACTCAAGAGTGTCATTTTTGTGGGGGTCCCCCGTGTGTGTCTGATCATACTGGTAGTGAAGCCAACAATACCTACTGACATGCCGCCATCCAGGTGATCCTTTCACTCGCTGCATTACATGAAGTTTTGGATGGCGAAGTCAAGCATGATCTAAGAACTCAATCGCGCAGGTTCGTGTTTACCATTGACCTTGGTCTGTCGCAGCATATCAGAGATTCTAAAACCTCGCTTCGGAAACAACCTTGCTCATTAGAGCCGCAACGTCCGAGAACATCGAATCAACCGTGAAGCGGGGCAGGGTTCTTTGGGACTCGATTTACGCGCCTCATGCAGATAAGCTTCATGACAAATTAGGGTCTTACCATCCGGACTTTATCTGTGAGTACACGTTGTCCACATCCTGATGTTGCCCCTCCAATCGCATGCCCGAAGAAGTGCTTCATTTGGGCTATGTGGATACCTTTCTGATTCCCTGCTACTCTATTACCCAGAGATCTGGTATTGATTCGCTCTTCAGCTTTCATAATCCAGAGCTATGGAACAGTCCTCGCGCCCTTATCGGGGCGCACAAAGACTTACTCTGAAGACTCCAGCCTTGAAGATCTTGATCAAGGTAATCTTAGTCGAGCTTTGGGCTCTGTTATCGGAATTGCAACGCTCCGTTCGGAGGGAAGAGTAGGACCTCAATTAGTGAGCCATGCATTTGGGCTGCTGAAGGCTCGATATGTAAGGGGTCAAAATGAAGAGGATGCGTGGCTCTCTAGCGATGAGGGTACTGAATGGGTAATTCGAACTGTGGATGAAATTCTCGACGCTATCTCATCACAAACGGAGGGTAATCACACTCAAGTGAAATTGTGAAGCGAAAGAAGGTTGGCTTCTATTTCTTAGCTGTTCTTGGTGTATCAGCGATTAATTCATCACTTTGCCTTGCTTTGACTCCACGTGGGAGCAGATAGTGCTATCTAAGATTTCCTTCACACAATCGATGGACGGAGATATCAAGTTGATTTTGTCCTAATGTATTCAAGATACTGCCCCGAAAGAGCTAATATACAGTAACATCCGTTTCAAAAAAGGGTCCGACCTGCTTGGATACACAGACAAAATGACTATGGTACAAAGATCCGATGCGATGTGAAGAAAGAACATGCCGAGATTGATCAGAAACTGAGTATGAAATTACAAATTCCAGGCTACACAAAACCGGAAGAGCATGGCGGTCAGAACGACCATATTCATCATGGGCGGATGCATCTTTTACACGAGTTAACCTCTAGGATACCTTAAACGGCGTAGAATACTCACCACAGTTCCAGCTCCAGCGGTTGGAATGAAATGAAGTTCACCGTAGGCAACACCGATCTGATAGTGTATTGGGCGTGTCGGGTGGAAGAAAGCAATTACTATATCATTACCATCTTGTAGCTGGAAGTTTGAATCAGGACTGATAAGCAGGCAGTACTAATGGATTTGGACCAACCAGAATGTCTGCGTTCGTAGGATTCGGACGCCATCGGTATTGTGAACCATCAGGACCGTTGAAGACGCGAGAACCCTGATTATACCATGACCCTGAGGACGTGCAACTATTGGATTCAGAACCGCTTACGTTGACTCGAGGGTCTGGTCGAACAAGATCTGACATAGGAAGTGTATTCTGGAACAGATGACCTCAAGTAATTGAAGGGTCGTTGGGAGCCAAAGCCGACTAGCCTTTCCAATGGTCATACGACCAAGACCACCGTTTTCCGCCCATTCCATCTGTGCGACACGGTCTTCCTTGTTCGGGCGGATGGCTCGCCACAATGTTGTAGTGCTCTGACCATTTGATGTAACTGACGTCTGGAAAGCAGGTCTTTATACTGTGTTGAGCTTCGAATGTGACAACGAACTCGGAAGCGGTAACAAATGCCCCATGAATTGAAAAGCAGACTTTCTCGGGGGTCTTGATTGGTCCAGGACAAGATGTTATTAGAGGCTGTCGTCATGCTGAAGCAAAGAAAGTAGATGTTGCTGGACGAACAAACCCTCGTCGGAAACTTATATACCGTGAGGGATGGAGGTCGTACAAGTTCTGCATTGATTCCAAAAGATCGACAACGTGGGCATATTGCGACGGAATAAAAATGAAGGCTAAGATGAGGACACTTCAAAACGTGTCGGCGCAGAAGTCAAGGATCCCAGCCTTGGTCTGTGGAGCAAAACTCCGATTACGAACTGCTCGTAAGACCGATCAATAGTCCTTGAGGTGCCAAAAGGGTGCTTGAGCTCGGAGTTGGTGTCACAGGAAGCCCAATGTCGTTTGCTATAAATTTCGTCTGCTCATTGATCGCCATGGAAGAACAGAAAGGCTATGGGATAATTCATGGCGTTGGCTACTGCTGGGATCATACACGAGGTATCCTGCTTTTGGAAGCCGCGAGGCAGTAGTAGATCTGGTGCTACCTGGCCTCCAACGTGTAACCTGCAACCGGGATATCGGGTCGACATGGAGTGTATGCCAGGATCAAGCAGGATGTATTGCTCCCGACTGAGGGGCACGGAAGACAAAGAAGATCGTAAAAGGTCTGCAGTCCTGAGATTTTCAATTTTGAGATTTCTAGAAAAGTGGATCGTACTGTTTTGTCGAGGTGGAGAAACTGGGCGTTATGCAAGCGCTCACAAATCTGATATCTTTATCTCTTCATCAATCAATTGAAACTCCATTTAGATTGTTTATTGAGCTCAAACAGTACCTGTTGACGAACAGGGATATTGGGAAATACATATCTAATTCTCAAGAAGACGATGAAATAATTCGCGAACCTTGCACAACCGTAGCTCAAGTTGAGCGGGCTCTATGTCCTGAGGGGTGTATAAAGGCCAAGTCTCGAAAATGAATGCTGAGAAGCAAGAACAGACGTTGAGAATACCGGCGGAAAAGAGTCAGGGATGACCCACGAACCTAACATATGATCATGGCACGACCTGAATCCCATGACTTCGGGCGCTGCCCACAATCATTCTTGCGACTGATTCTAGTGGCAGATGCTTCAATTGCTCATCTGAAGACTTAATCTTCGTGATTTCATACACATGTTTCAGACTTATAGTGCCCGTAACTTCGTTCCCTGGTTTACTGGCGCCTTTCTCGATTCCCGCAGCCTTTTTCAAAAGATAAGATGCAGGTGGCGACGTGATGGTGAAGGTGAACGATCGGTCAGGTTGGATGGTAATCAGGGTTGGAATTGGAACACCAGGCTCAACGTGTGCAGTCCTTGCGTTAAACTCTTTGCAGAAATCCATAGACTTGACTCCACGGGCACCAAGAGCTGGGCCGACAGGAGGCGTGGGTGCCGCCTTGCCTGCAGGAATGAGCAACCGCTAGACGAAGGAGTCAATTTTAGGCGAATAACTTAAGCCTCATCGAGTGCCAAGTTTGACATACTACAGTTTGGGCCGTCGCTTTCGCAGCAGCCTTGGACATGACCTAAAAGGGAAGGACAGACTGTGAGAGACGAAAAACACTCGCGTCTGATCACCTGACTCGATGACATGACGTGATTTGTCCAACTAACCTCGAAGTCCTACCCTCACAATGAAGTCCGTCCCCAGTCTCTTGTCTCTTCTTCTTTTCGTTGCATTGGGTACAGCTGCACCTCATGAGCTGCAACTGTCTTTAGAAGTACACCCTGGTTTTGATATTGATTTGAGTACTCAACGCTTGATCGAATTTAATGATCATCAACGCGTTTGGATGACTGAGCTTGAGAAGGTCAGCAACTTTCGAGGGTATACAATATGCATCTTATGATTTTTAGATTCAAACCAGAGCTCGTGGTATCAAGTTCTTCGATGTGTAAGAGTCATTCTTTTGTCTCAGCCTCTGGTTCGATTTCTCCTTAGTACAGACACCCAAGATTTAGAGACCTTTAGCCAATTGAGTGCGAACAAACGTGAGGTTTTCAATGCACCAGTAACATGGCATCATTCTATCGGATGATAAAGATATAGCCTCTTATCCTTCTCCAAACGCGACGGATAGGGTGAGGTCGATCTTGAAGACCTTGTCCACCCAAGGACCTCAAGAGAATCTAGAACGCTTCACTGGCTTCCGCACTAGATGTGAGTGCCAGCTTAACATTGAAATAGGATGTGTCCAATCTCTTCTCCTTAGATTACCGTAGCGAAGTGAGGGTTTAATTGACTTTCCGGTTGCATGTTCTTACCATATTTTCAGTCTGGTAGAGAAAGTCAGCGATGGCTTCTTGCAAAGATTCGGGAGGTATTGTGTTGACTGTTACCCTTGGGTACAAATAATAAGCCATGGTTTTTAGACAACAGCTCAGTGTGCTTCTGAGTCCCTCCGGAACCTCATCACCCTCGACGAGTTTTCCCATCCTTGGGGACAGAATTCTATTGTGAGTTTGACTGTTCACGAGTCGGTTACTTGCTTGCCGATATCCATACCAGATTGCACGAATAAATGGCTCATCCACTCAAGATGATAGTATTATTATCATTGGAGCGCATCAAGATAGGTAAGAAGATTCAGTTCCTGTCTATGACCTTCGATATCTCAAGTCCAATAAGCACCAACCTGTGGCCTTTCCTTCCGGCACCCGGTATGTCCAATTTGTGCAACTTCGTTTCCAGCTAAATTTTTCATATCTGGAAGGTGCCGATGGTAATTTTTTTGCGACTATTACTGTCAATGGTCTCTGAACCAAACACTTGTAGATGATGGATCTGGGAGCGTCACAATTCTAGAAGCCTATCGTGCTCTCCTTGCGGCTGATTTTCGACCTATCCGCACGACAGAATTTCATTGGTACTCAGCCGAGGTTCATACTACTCTTGAGAAAGTCAAAACCGCTCTGATCCTTTACTACAATAGGAAGGAGGGCTTTTGGGGTCGCAAGCCATTGCCAGGAAATACGCAGCTGATGGCGCCCGTATTCTTGCTATGACTCAAGTAAGCCTTCAATTGCGTCATGAAATCAAAACTGATATTGGTATAGTTCGATATGACAGCGTGGGTCAAGGTAAGTGTTGGGGCCCTTATCATTTTCATGTCGCTGATCCTCTCGCAGCGCGGTAGTCGCGAAGAAGTTGGAGTGATCGTCGACTATGTGGATCAAGCGTAAGATTTTCGCTTGGTCATCCTTTACAGTTGGGCTGACTTTTAGCTGACTTTGACTAGTCTCACCCAATTTAACAAGGATCTTATCTCTACGTATCTGGACATACCTTATGTCGAAGTAGGGTCACACTTTTATTACTTGACCAGATAAGAATTAACTGTATACAGACTAAATGCGGTTATGCTTGTAGTGATCAGTAAGTATCTTGTTATTGCCGGACTCAAGTTCTCATCAACCGCCTAGTGCTTCATGGAGCAAGGCAGGATATCCCTCAATCTTCACTATTGGTAAGTGCTAGCCTTTCTCCATCTCTGCTGCAGTATATCTTATTTCTTGCAGAAAGTAGTTTCGAAAATTCTAACCCTCACATCCATTCCTCCGACGAGTGAGTCTGATCAACTTCATCAGAGATGTCCAGCTCACCCTTTTAGTCGCATTGATATTTCCGACGAATTCAGTTTTAGTCACATGCTGGAATTCTCCAAACTCGCTGTCGCCTTTGCAGTTGAGCTTGGCGAATGGACTAAATCGGAGTGAGGATACCCATATGTTTTCCAGCTAGCCCAGTTTTTCGTGGCCTATTGTGCTTTCCCTGGTTTGTTTGGGCAACGAGTCAAGAACGTAGGCAATAAATATATGGACATCATTGAAACGTTATACAATCATTCGACCAGTCACCATACTCGTATACCATTCGCAAACCATGTCCTCTGAAGTTTCATCCTGAGTGATCTAGTCGCTCACCAAGTAGTGATTTAGACTCTGCCAGAAGCTGCTTGATGAGAATTTCATTTAGGAAAACAAACACCAAGGCGAGACTTCATGATAAGATTTGTTGATGTTTGAACATGTAAGAAAGAGAATTACCAGGTCGCGTACATCCCACCCTGGATTTCAAAAATCATTTGTCATTTTGTGTTGCGTGCTGAGTATCCTCGAGACCCATGGACTGCAGACCCAGACAAGGGACAATGCTTAATACTGCAGTAATAATGACTAAATGTCACGTCATGCCATCCTTGAACATTGCTAGAGGTACACAATAGTTCAATAAAATGAAGGAAGGTATTTTGTCATATATATGACTTGTTTTATAGAGGGCAATGAACGTCTGATTGAATCAACGATCATGAGAAGACCCTGGAATGGAATTTATTTTATGGTGCTTGAGCTTTGATTGCAGGTAGATG
>Ga0153976_1000185_pt1 | contig 20406 bp, 28 predicted proteins | sample TSGA060MetaG_FD_104717 | JGI IMG/M metagenome (GOLD analysis project Ga0153976, IMG submission 104717) | Attine ant fungus gardens microbial communities from Georgia, USA - TSGA060 MetaG | ecosystem: Host-associated > Fungi > Mycelium > Unclassified | place: USA: Georgia, Yuchi Wildlife... | reverse complement strand
TATTGACTGAAGATACTGAAGGAGAAAGGGATGAAAACAAACACAAATATGAGTGTTTATTGCCAAAAAAAATTCTGAAAATACAGATGAATATCATTATGCCATCAATTGACTATATACACCATAATCATTCTTTTGTACTACTATAATCAATTGATAGCAAAATGAAATTCATCTTTATTTTCACTTTTTTTTGGCAATAAATATTCATATTTGTATTTATTTTCATCCTTTTCTCCTTCCTCTGTCCTCCTGATGCCACTCAACTACTCCAAGTGGGATCAACTTGAGGTCAGGCTCTTTCGGCATTCCATTAGTAACGATCAGTTTACAAAATCGGTATTGCGGTTTAGGTGTCTGATGATTCAGACATTGAAGGACACCCCAATGTCGACCACAAATCGCTTGTCAGGTATGTAGCTTCCACTATACATTCCATCGGATCTTATTTTGATATTCAGATGGCGTCAGCGTGATATTCATGAGAAGCGTGAAGCCCGGAAACACAAGATCGCTCAGCTGCAAGCTAATATCGATTGCGACCATGTTCTCCTACCTCGCATAACAGAGATAGCCAACAAATTAGCGGACCCGTCGATCGATGCTGTATCTTACTTCAATTCTCGGGTTGAGAAACTCGAAAAGGAGCCGTCGAAAGATTGTCCCCCGGGCAATGACTCGTCAAAGTCAGAACAGACCTACGACGGAATGCTCCTAATCTTGCTCACAGGCATCACAGAAGTGGTCAAGAAACGCATCCAAGAGTCAAACACTGCAGAGCTAGAAAAACAAACGCGATTAGCTAGGGAGCTGGTGACTGAGATGAACATGCACGTAAAGCAACTCGCCAAGTCGATTGATGATAAGAAACAAGAGCTAGAAGAGGAGCTCAAAGAACAGAAAAAGAAAATCACTAGTGATGATATCCGCGAGGGTTTCACAAGCAAGGTTCCATGCTTTCTTTTGTAACTCGATCGTTGCTGATTCAGACTGATAGTATGTGCCGCCAGCACCCGAGCCTGCTCCCCTATCCAAGCCCCAAAAAACAAAAAAGGTTACAGAGACGACGTATGAGGTTCTCAACCCTCAGGCTTCTTCATCAGCTTCTGGTCCTGTGTCTCCGACCAGGTTGGAAGATAATTCGGATGACGAGGAAACTGGATTACCGGAAATGACCCCTATGTTAGAGGGTTTCTCGAAGATTCCTGTTGGTTCATATGAGGAATCCTGGTCGTATATCCAAGATCACAAAGGTGTCTACGTCGAAGGTGCTTCTGATGCCTTGTTAGTTGCTGCTTTCACTGCCGAGAGAGAAGGCAGGAGAAAATATTCCAAACAATGTGTACACCAAAGTCTTCTATTGCAGTACTGCGAGAAGCTCGGAAAAGATGGTCCTCGTATGTTCTTCAACAAGTAAGCAGGGGGATTTTGACTGTTACATCGCTCGTTGATCTACTTGTCAGGATGAGAACTGGTGATAAGCGCGCCATCGAAATATTCCAAGCAGATTTCAAAACTACCTACAAGCACTTAACCGACCGTGTCAAAGCTTCGACTGCGGGTCAAGAGCAAATTCAACTCTTTGCCGAAGATCCATCGTCTACCATCAACTTTAACGTTCCTGATGGACCTCCTCCGAAAGATCTCGTACTTGAGGGTCCAGGAACAGAGGACCTTGATATTGAAGAAGTTCAGAAGGCGCTACAAATGCGTTGGGACGTCTTCAGCGGCTTCCCTGAGGAGATGAAAGACGCCCTGCGGTCGAATGACCTTGAAGAGGTGAATAAGGTCCTTGGAACTATGGACGTTCCTACCGCAGAGGGCGTGGTCCAGAGCCTCAATATCGCAGGTATTCTGAGCTTTTCGGATGGGGATATAAGGGATCAGACTGGACGAGAGGCAGTAGATGCCTGATCATCTTGCTTTGAGCAGTGGAGTGATCGTTCTATGTTCCCGGTACAATAAATAGACCAGTGGTGCACGTCGTCGTCCTTGTTTACTCAGTCTGCTCTCAAGATTTGAAAGTAGACCAGTCTCGCTTTTCGTCTGCATTGAACTTTAACTCACACTGATAAAGGGAGATCTACCTAACAGAAACAAGCTAACTTCCGGTTGTGACTATCCACAACTACATCAGGAATAATACAACCCGAAAACGTGCTTCATGGTTTCCGGAAGGAGGTAAATTGGGGTGACTGGAGGCATTGATCAGGTGCAATCTCCAGAACTGACAGTGGAGCCAACCCGATGAACTTCGAGTTTCCGAGCTTCCAATCAACCAGCTCCTCAGGAGATGGAAGACCTGATCGGATGAACTAATTGGAGGATGAGTTTAACTTCGTGCGAGTTTCCAACAATCACGTTGACCCGGGCAAAGCCATAGATACGGCTAAACTCTCTGTATTTGCGCTGATAGGATGCCTCCTTCCTGTGCAGTGGCTTTAGTTGTACCATTCTTCGCTTGTATATAGTTCGTCAACACGTCGTCCCTATTTACTAAGCTGTAGGAGTGGAACAAGGCTAAAGCATGGATGGTTTGTAGTGATAGATTCAAGTTACATGTCAAGATTTTTCTTTCCAAACTGGATGAAGTCAAGCTCAAGCACGAGGCAGGCGCATATGTTGGCGCTCACCTCTCAGTCAGCAATAGAACAGGGGTATTTGTGAGATATCAGTGGTCAAAATGTTGAAAGCCACTTTCAAAATGCATCAGGGATCCTGTTACTTGGCATTTCCGAGTGGCGCGCAGTCTTTATTTAGGCTGCTCAACATTAACAATTGATCAACGGACACACGCCGCCTGAATGCTACTCCCACTACCCCTTCTTCTCTCATTACTTGTACTATCAGCATATGCGCAACTCAGGACCCCACTCGAGCTCAACGACATCACTCCTTCTGCATCTCACACCTCGTTCACGATTCCAACACAGGACCAAGGAGAGCTAACCATCTCCATTGCTCTTTGTTCACCCTCTTCTCCTCAATTTTTCATCACAAATGATACCGAATCCACTGAACTGCATGAAATCATAATCCAGGATGGACTAGGGAATTGGAAGGGTCTGTTCCCCACTGGAGGTGTGTTAGATGTAGAAAACTTACCGCCCGAAGCTTCGTTTGAGGTTGGCGTTTCTACTTCCGGTCTGTACCTCCTCTCTTGATCAAGTTCTTTGCTCATAGGTGTATTAGGTCCACTGCATGAAATTCTACCTGATTATCCATTATTCGGTGACTCGACCAGTAACCAAGCCATTATCTTCTCTCCTGTACTTGCTCCCCCGCCTCCACTTGACACACCCACTTATCCAAATTTCACCTTTTTATCTCCCAACCCCACCCTCCCCACCCCCTCTACCTCTGGCTCGATACCTGATACAACACTTATTGCATTCTCTACGGCCAACAGGCTGCTTCTCCGGACGGCATGTTTTCTGAATTCGTCAGTTTCAGCAAGTGGGACAATCGTCAACTCGTCCTTGTGGCTTAGAGACCCCGAAGACGGCTGGCGTACAGAATGGTCGCTGAGTGACTTAAACCCTCAGACCAATTATACCGCGTTCGTGGTCCAGGACGCTCACAAAGTGTCGGGTCCAATCTTTTTCGTAACCAAATCCGCGTCATTTTTGTGTACACTTGCTCATGCGCTGCCGTTCTGCCCGTCAACGGCCTATGCCGTACCCCTTCCTCCCCCCTCTTCGTCTTCTACAAACAATTTCCCTGTCTATGACACTGCCAACGTTCCTCGAGATTTGTTCAATCAAACCATTAACACACTCACCAATTTCACCATCTCGCTCTCTACTTTTGCTTGTGGATCAGACATGTACTCACCTTTGGTCGGATGTGATCATTGCCAACGGGAATATAGAAGATGGCTCTGTGCAAACTTGTTCCCTCGTTGCTCAGAACCTAGCCCAGAAAACCTCGCTTTTATCACGCCAAATCCCAAAAGCATGGGGATAGTCAATGCTGGACCTGGTCCTACGCAAGCAGTACTTTCTGCTCTGCTTCCTGTACCTTCCCAACCAGCTACGACTGGTGACAGCTCTCCGTACATTCAAGCCCAGCATATGCGCCTACTACCCTGCATAGAAATGTGCACCGCAGTTGACCGTGCATGTCCACCTTTCTTACAATTCCGTTGTCCGAAGAATAGTTTTAATGGGGCTTCAACTTATGGCTTTGGTTATATTGATGGGGCAGATGGGACCCAAAATGGAGGGCTAGTGACAAGTGCTCAGGATCGCTGGGGAAATGTTTGGTGCAATGCTGGTTGAAAACTGATCACAGAAAACAAATGGGCCTCTTGTAATTGGAAGGATGGGAAGCTTATTCACAGAAACAAAAACCGCCATAGTACACCCGGATTTACAGTCTTCTGGCAATTCTTTAAATCGTCTTACAACGATACCCACATCTTCCACTCCTACAGTCGCCATCGCTATCATCATCATCAGATTATACGGTATTCCACTCACTCAAATAATTGATTTCGATCTACCACTTTTGATGCCATGATGATGAGGGTTGGGCAGAAGGAAGAGAGTGGAGTCTGAATTGCAAAGAGGTTTTAGTCTGGCGATGGTATTGGAGGAGGGAGGGAGTTTGAGATAATGAGCTCTTATGACCGTTCGAGGTTTCGACAGATGCGTTTTGCATCGGGATGGATCCTTTACACAGTACTTTCGGCATTTTTGTATCAGAAGTCTCTCTCACAATAAGTGAAACAATAGGGACAGAATAAGACATTAATGGTCTTTCTGTTTACTCATGACATGTTCAATAATAGCAAGGTCAAGTAAGAGGGAGTCAGGTTGTAGAGCATTTATGTCAATGGTATTTCTTACAGATTCTCGTTGTACTCATATGTGTAATACGGTAAAAGATAGAATATGCTTGAGTTGTAGTCCCTAGGAGTGATGAGATGAGATCACTCATCCTTGTCTTGTATCATCATGCTTCCGGTCGAGGGAGGGCATTCTCGTGCTCAGTCTCCTACAAACCTTGCGGCCTCTACGCTGAAGATATATCAACCATATTTCGTTCCTACAGATCTTGAACACCTTACTGACAGAACGCGTGGAAGGTTTTCTCATGGTCAAGAAGACAAAAACCGTCAAAATGCGGTTGGCTTCCTGGAGACTATAGGTGCTCGTATCGGATTGTGTGTGGATCTCCGACAACCTGGCTTCAGGAGCTCAACCTCACTATGTTCCTTATGCAGTCCCAGGAAGACGATTGCTACGGCCCAAATACTTTACCATCGATTCCACTTGTTCTTTCCGAGGAAGGACTTCAACTATATTGTGCGTCCTTCTGCTCAAGATGCGCTCAGGTGCATGGACTGTTTCCTTTGTGTAGGATGTCTGCCTTGGGGGACTTTTTGTGTCAACAAAGATGCATGACACCTTGAAGAAACCCCGGGAACTCTTGGCTGTGTCTTATGCTGTCCGTTTTCCTGACTTGTCCGCGAAATCCAAACACCCAGGTGGAGAAATAGATCTAGACTCTATGGATCCCCAGGTTGGTAACTCCGTCAATGTTATTTTCATGAAAATCCATTTTTTTTGGCCAGGTGGTTGAAAATGATCGACAACGGTTGCTAACGGTGGAACGATTCATCTTGGAGAGCATTTGCTTTAACTTCACCTCCCGCCTACCATTCCCTTATGTCATTAAAATCGGCCGAATACTTGGAGGTGAGGTCTTGATTTGATATCGTCGACCTTCATCTCAGACCTATATTACAGCAACTAAACTCCTCACAAAGTTTGCTTGGAGATTGGTGATGGACTGGTGTGTTGCAATAAGTAAACCTGGACACAAGTTATCTAACCAGAGACAGCTATCGCACGTCCCTGCCTCTACAATATCCGCCTCATTCTGTCGCGCTCGGCGGACTTTTTGTCGCATGCTTTTTGTCATCTTTCGAGCAACCCAATTCAGATGATCCAGAGAAGCAGATCGCGGAAGAGATAACCCAGAAGCTGAAAAAGAGAGGTGACTGGGAAAGAAAATTCCAGACACAAGTAGAAGATATCGAAGGTAAAGTGAGCTTCTCCTAAAAAATAATTCAGACTTTAACTCTGGTCTTCTTGTGCTGCAGACATAACACATACTCTTCTAGACCTCATTATTCAATTCGTTCAAAACTCTTCGCTGTCCACTTCACCCAGTACACCGTCATCTCCTTCTCCTCAGTACCACACACCCCACCAACATTCTCACTCAAGTCAATCACAACCGTTACCATACAACTATGACCAGCTCATAAGAATGAAGATTACTATGCGGCAAACGGAACATCCACCTAGACGTCGTCCCTCGTATCTATCTTGGGATAACCGTGATTCCTGGGATGTAGGTTATATTTTCAATCCAGAAGAGAAGAAAGAGGCTACCGTTAGGTATCGGTTTACACCCGGCGACAGTGAACTTACTGCGTTGATGCCTGACTGATAAGAATTTTTTTTAATTCATCAATTTGTTACACAGTGCTCGAGCGCAGTCCGTACTCATGATAGGAATTTTTTTGCTAATATATGATTAAAAGGAATAATTATGTTGATTTTCGTCAATGACTCCTGCTCATCTATGATCGGACTTTTTGCACGTTGCCGAATCCCTTACTCAGGATATTAAGCGCCCAGTCATCCACGTCGCCAAGGGTGAGAGATGAGAATCCTTTGGAATGAGTGGGTGTCCTTTCCTCTCAACTGACATGGTCAATGAGCTCTCCTAGAGTCAAGATTGGTGCCAAGCTGACATTCCGTGCTCTTATACCCCCTGCGGACAAGCGCATTCCTCTGACTCTAAAAAATGGGATTATGCCCCTGCTGTGTTATCTACCACTCGTTTTCATGGCCTATCTTGCTCGGAGATCTGATACCTATCTTATACGACTGCTGCTTCTACCTTTGACTATCTGCGCAGTTTTATGCGCCGCGTACCATTTTGTGTGGACACAACCTCTTCTAAATTTGTATAACTGGGGACACAGTTAGTGCAGCTCTGTCTGCCTGAGTTTTTGACTGTTTTCTCATCATTTATCAGGCTTCATGGCAGCAATTGCGATTTCAAAGGCGATGGAGTATGCTTTGACAAGAGAGGGTATGCTCAAAGTTGGGGAGTCTCGACCAGGAGTATCTAAAGGAAAAACGAAAGTTGAAGCTCTTTCAGAAACCACACAGAACGGCTTCCATTCGGTTGAAGAACCCAGTCAACTTGTAGAATATTTGCCTTGTTGGCTTTCAGATGCACTAGAGCTCCTCACCTCCATTCGGGTACATTATTTCAAATTCGGACAAAACACCTACGTACCACGAATTACTCGCCCTCTTGATTCCAGACGCACTTTTCTTATTGCTACCTTCAAGTCCTTCATTACTTCTTACTGTGCGTTTGATTTCCTCGAATCGATCATCAAGCTCTTTCCTGGAGGGATTGGCACGCCCCTTGGAGGGAGTATGTTCTATCCCCAGCTGCCCGCTCCATTTCCGCGATATTTCGTCTCAACACTCGTTCACATCATGACCGGATTCGCCCTTCTATCTGGATTTGAAATGGTATACGACTTGTGCACGCTATTCGCCGTAGGCGTTATTGGAACATCTCCGATGGTTTGGCCTCCTTTGATAGAACAGCCTTGGTTAGCGGAATCAATGCATGAGCTTTGGGCACGAAGGTGGCATCAATGCTTCAGACAGACATTTCTCGTCTATGGAGCTTATGCAGGGAAATGGTTATTCGAAGTTCTGGCAACCTGTATCTTAGCCCCTTTTACTGTATTATGCTCTTCCGTCAAACATTCAAGAAAAGTAAAGGTTGCCCAGTTTGGAGAAATGGGCATGCTCCTTGGAACTTTTGTCGCATCAGGATTGGTTCATGAATGTGGGATGTACACAATGAACAGAGGATTTGATTTCATGCCAATCCTGTTTTTTGCCTTGCAAGGTCCTATTTTAATTGGAGAAAGGGTCTGGAAGGGAGTGACTGGGAAGAGGGTAGGAGGGTGGGCCGGAAGGCTTTGGGTGTACTTTGTCATGCTTGTCGTGGCTCAGCCAATGAGTGGGTTCCAGTCTTTCATGCTGTTATTCACAAAGTGCTGACAGTATAATGACTCCGAAGTCGACTCTTGGCACCGTCGTGGTCTAGGAGGGGGGATGTTGTTACCTCCAATGCTCAGCCCCACGAGAATTTTTGTGATACCATTGCTAGGGAGATTTGTGTCACGACTAGAATGATGAACTGATTTATCAGTGGATTATGATATAATCTATCGATCGGTCAGAGTTACAGCATTATCCTGTAATTCATAAGAAAATTGTAATTGGTAATAAACAGCGAAAACAGTGAGTGCACAGCACCGCAGCAATGATAAACAAGATAACGACAGCAAGTTATATGAGAAAGCAGGAACAGCAGACATGGACATTGGGATCATCGAATCATAATGCCTCATGAAAGTCGAGTAAACCTTGTGTATATGCTGCTGATTTCTCGTATACGACCGATTGCCGGAATCGCGGAGGCATCCCAGTCCTGAGAGCAGATGATGAGCCATAAAGAATGATGATAAGATAGAAACATACAGCAACACTCCTCCAACCGACTATGCCGACACATATATTATCATGATGGACTGAGGGTCCCCAGCTAGAACCATAACATCCAGAGATCAATGTCAGCTCTCTAGCGAGTTCTTCCAACAAAGGCATTAGCTCGGAGCTCCTATCGCGTCGAGGGCGAAGTGTGATGTAGATGAACTGTGTCACAGGGGATGCGATTGCCCAGAAAAAATCTTGATGTTGATTGAGGAGGACTTGTGTTATCTCGCCATGACCGACCATGGCCTCCATTATTGGTAGGGCGAAGTCAACATAGTTTTCGCATGCCATAAATGAATTGTGTTCTTCAAGATTCTTCCAAACTATTCAAGATATTTGAGGGAGAAGTGAGGACAACAACGAATTTAAAATCGTACCCATGAGCCAGACGCCTCTCGATGGGTTCTGCTCCTCAAAGCCATAGCGCAAACTTCAGAGACTGTCAGGTTTAGATATACAAACAAAAAAGCCAAGTGGCTCACGCGAGAAGACCCTGACCCTTGGAGGCCCTGTTCACCACATCAACTGTGCTGGTAGGATTGTCAGAGTAAGACTTGGAGGCGCTGAACCAAACAATTTCAGGAGCCAGAGATTCGGTCGTCATGGTAAGCGGTAGTAAAAGATAAAACGGCTTGGAGTGCGATTTTTTTCCTAAAAAAGTCTGAGCTCTGGGGAAATTGTTTCTGTGGCAAATGGACAAGAGTCGACAATTCAGTGCGGGGTGGGAGAAAAGGAAATGGAGGGACGACCCGAGATTCCTAGAAAGGATCTCTTATATTGCGATGGATCAGCGAATGATTATGCCCGAAGGGCAAAAATCAAGGCCGCAACAAAATTCCTAGATGAGTGAATGATAAGCCCTGCACAGCTTTCCTTGATGCAGAAATGAATTTCAAGGATCTGGCTCAAGCCCAGTTTGCACCGATGGAACTCGGCCTGTACACCTACCAGACAAAACATTCGAGTCCGCTGAGAGTTGCAACGGACGGCGTGATCAGGCCGTTCTGGCCAATTCAGAAACTCCGGTTTCCATAAATATCGGGCCAAAATATTCACCAGACATCGTGTCTGACGCAGAAGTGATCTAGTCCACCCAACTTCATATGAAGTACGGCTACAGGCTTTCATGAAAGTCAGATGGTTATCCTAGGCTGACATTCCGAGTCTCTTAGTCCTACCGGATGCCGAATTATGGAGCACTTTGCCACCTGATGACACCGGATACATGCGGGACCGGAGAAACCTGTGCACTGGTCAGAGATACTGATTGCAGGTTTGAAACAATTAAATCTGTCTCAGTTAGCGGTCCGCTATGATTCAGAGCACAGGTATAAAGATAACCTGATCATTGCTAATCGATCCAACTCTTTGAGGGACCGTGTGAACATCTTCAAGCCTGCCCTGAACCTTCTTCAGTATAATTCGCTTGGCGCGCTCATGGTTTCTTCGGAGTTGGACTCCCCAATCGCCGGTTAGTCGCCTAACGTAGGGACTGGTGTGTTTCAAATTTCTTACTATTGCTGGTTGTTCAACACTTTTTGTAGCGATTGCACTTGGGCGTGATGCCATTCATAGCCGCCATATAGGCGTGCAGACGTTCCCTTCAGGTGATATGAGATCGCCTGTAAGGATTTTGGATTACCTGGTGTGTTTTTTCCTTCCTAATGTGTATGAGTCCTTCATATCTTCGCCCAGTACGGTGATCAACAGATATATTTGACTTGGGTGGAATTCCCATGTCTTATACCACGACGGAGAAGAACTGGTTTTAACAAATTGCAGTGGAATCCGTGCTATATATGAGCTGTGTTCGACATGCTCAGGAACATTCAGATGGAGTGTCCTTCCATCCCACCATCCTATGCAAACTGGGGTGGGTTTGCAGCAGCAGAAGTAATTTACTTCGCGCATGAGAGTTGTAGAGGTGACAATCTCTGCGTATTTCTGTCATTGGCAGAGTTTTTAGAAATCAAATAACCCAGGCCATTTCCGACAATGTCTTGTGTAGCTCTCTGATGTTAGCTCTCTGATATTGTCGACTACATCCAATTGTCAATTATAGGATGTGGAGTTTTATTGGAGTCGTCCGAGCCACTATGAAAGCAATGATACCTCAAATAATTTGGGCAGTCCTAATGAGAGAGGTCATGGAGAATGGCACGAATGTCAATGTCAATGCTGCTATCAAACTCTCCTACAAAACAGACATGTGTTATTGTTCTTGTTGATTCCTGAAGAGGTACTCTGCTGGATTAACATTCAGAAGTCACAATTGTTCAGCTAATCCCAAGGATTATCAGTGAGGAGGTAAAACTAAAGCTATGGAATTAAATTATCGTAAACGTAATGGTCATTTGGTCACTTTTGCATCATTTGACAACTTCCTTCAATGAGAGAGTAAGAGACAACTCATAACGTGGAGCATCTCTAAACATGGCTGTCTATCGAAATCAGCTCTTTGGCTAATCTGGCAAGCAATTCATCGGATCTTGGATTTTGGGGAAACGATAAGCCATCGCCAGGCCTAGATTTTCCATAAGTCAATCAGTAACTAGGGATGATTGGTAGAAAGAAGCACGAACGACGATCCACCACATATAAGTCGGGATACGAGATGATGTTTGTTACGCCAGCCAAAGACTTGCGACCAATTCTTCCGCCAACCGAGGTCATAGGGTCTAATATGTCGATACGCATCTTTCACAAGTCTTCGTTGCTCATAGGATAGTTCAGCTTCTACCGGAGGACTAGAGAAAACACGACCTTCACGAGGGAGAGGAGGGAGATGGCGCAAGAGCAAGAAAGGAGTGGCAGACTCTAGAGTTGTTTGATTGGTTCTGTAGCGAGTGTTAGTTAGTAGACACGGGGTGAGATCAGATAAGAACCCACGAGACAAGGTAGAGGTGATAGCTCAAGAAGGAGCCAACCACGAGACTGAATACGATACCTGCAAATGTCAGAGCTACTTCGTGGATTGGTGTATCTTCATTCTGACGAGTGTGATCAGTAATAGAGTCCTCTGAAGCAACGATTTGACCTACAATATCGAAAGGGTGGTTCAAAGCATAAATCAAAGCCACTCCGGATACAGCTCCGATGTATAGGGAAAGGAGAGTAATACAAGTCAAGAAATGAATGAAGGCAGGATATGTACGGTGACCCTACATGTTCATCAGCTTCTTAATAGCTCAGGCCGAAGAATGCCTTACAATACATTTGGAAGCCAACCATGGACAATGGTGATCTATGAAAATGTATGAGATGTCCTCGTTTTTGTTTTTCAAATTCAAAGGATAGCAACAGACCCATTTTCAGTACGCATCGATCACATAAGCCGCAGTGGTGGGTTCTTTCCGGTTTAGGAGCCTATCCAAGCATGAGATTCTCACGTGCGAATGCAACGAGCAGTTGAAACCCTACCTCACACTTGTAGCACCAAGAACCATGCTGAATATCATCTCCAGATCGCATCAAGGCCTCTGTTAATTCAACATCGTCATCGGTATCGTGCAAGGATTTTGGCTTGGTAACGGATCCAGGATCGCGGACGACCAGTAAAATGAGAGAGGCAAAAGCGCATAATGTCAGGGTATAAGTAATCAATAAGTGTATCCCAAAGGCAAGATATTGCTTCATGGTCAAAAGATGAAAATCGACAAGCACGTAGAGCCAGGAAGGATGAGGCGCTAGCATAAGCAAAACCAGCACTGGATTTCACATTTAAGGCTGAGATCGCTAAGAGCTGATATTGTACATACCACATAGGGGGAGGTAATGATACCATTTTTTCGCAGATATGCGAGCATTAGGATGGTCAAAAAAGCTGGAATCGGAATTCATAGGGCTCATAGGGCTCCGTGTCTGCATATCATATTCGAAGTTGAGGAGAGGAATTCCTTGAGCAGCCATTGCATGTGTGTAAATCGTAAACTTAGTGTTGGGGACCCCGGACCCTGGAGATTGTAAATAGAACCGAAGGATACTAGCGTGCGCAGTCACGGTCGTTACGTGTCGAATACAAAACAAAAACGAGTCATTTTCGGAGGTATCCAAGGTGTCAACGGGTATATTTTGAAAGCATGGGGAACGTGCTTGAAAGGTGGATGCTTGTTGTTATTTTTTCTCCCCACGACTGGGACACTATGTGCCGTTTCACGTGCCAAGACATATCACATGCCAAGACATATCACATGCCACGCTCTTTGATTACTGGAGCGGCACCCGGCATCTATGTCTCCGGTATATCATTCCACGGAACTATTGGGGAAAGAGGATCGGCTGAATCTTATTGTCACCGTTCTGCCATAATTAACGAGGAAACCGTACCTAAACATTTATTACGTATATGTACGAAAGACTAGGTATAGTGCCCGAACTTGGACGTAGTTAGATTCCTGCCAATGGCTCCTTTCAGCAAAGCTACCCAGCTTGAGTCTTCCCCAGTAGCATTCGGGGAGAATGGCAGGGTCTATCGAGGCTCGATAGATCCAGAGTGGTTGGTTGTCATGTCGGTTTCTTCCCTCTTTCTGCTATTGCAACTTATGTTCAGCAATCTCACAGGATTCCACATGGAGGTGCTCTGACTTTCGTTTTCTAGAGTGACTTTAAGAGGCTAATGGATGATTAAGGATATGTGCTTGGTCTTATAGTGGAGGCTGCGATGAGATTCCAGTCAATGACGACGCAGAAAGATCCCATCCATGTCACAGCCCACTATTTGCGACCCTCGGCAGTTGGAATTTTTGAAATCCATGTGCGTACCATCAAGTCAGGAGAAGGCTTTACAAACATTGCAGCAGATCTCTTTCAGAAGGTAAGTCCAACCCTTTGGTGAAAGAGGAAATCTAAGTATTGTTGCGCAGAATACACTCAAAGTCACCACGCACATGATTTTTGGCTACAATGGCCCTGCAGCTGGTGATAAGACTTTATTGGCTTTGAATCCATCTTCCCCCTACGCTCGACGAGTGCCACTCCATTGTCATCCTTCAGAGGCACCCAAGCAACGGCCTCGTGAGGGCCTGAGGTACAGAGATCATATCGAATTAACAAAGGACCCTGAAATCCAAGATAGGAATCACCCAAACCACTCAAGCCGATCAAATAGTACTACTATCGGAGGTGGGGGGATTGAATGGGGAGCTTGGCTAGGTTTCTCTGGAAAAGAGGAAACACTGACTGCCCCTGCTCTTGCTCTCATGGTTGATATGTTCACCGATTCGCTGATAATGTTGCCTCGGAGTGAAAGAAAGGGTTTGTCTGCCAGGTGCGCCTTTTCACTTGATGGGGTGACTTCTAAAATTAACCTGAAAATACAATTTTATAGTTGGTTTCCGACCATGACGCTGTCAATAGAATTCAAAGCTCCAATTCCCAGGCCATCGGAATTCCATGCCTCTCGCACTGTCGGACTCTACTCCACTGGGAAGTTTATTGGCCATCCCCGAGGCCGGCATGAGACCTACGTTGAAATTTGGACTGCACCTACGAATATTGGAGAGGGCGAGCCCGTCGATGGCTGGAGAGACAAGCAGGTCTGCCTAGCTATTTCCACTCAGATGAATTTAGCCATCCCTTTCGACCAAGCAAGTAAAAAGATGGACAGAGAGACCACTAGACTATGATGCAATAAGTTAGTAGTGTTGTGTATAGACCGATTGTCGCCGACCGCTCTTAATCTGAAGGTAGAACAAACTACAATGTTCTGTGTTTTGTATTCAGGCTCGACTTTAGTCCGCTAAGCTGCTCCCAGATTCTGCAGGCGTGATTTGAACTGATCCTATATTATGACGACCACTCACGGAACGAAAGATATTGTTCGTGACCTCATGCATCTACAAAATTGTCGATCTTGTCCTGTTCGTTGTCTCTAGCCTGAGTCCATTCTAGTCCATTCTAGCACGAGACAAGGTGTAAGTAGAAAAATTAAAACATAATCAGCCAATCGAAAATAGGTGATCAATCTTAGAGGTAGTAGCCGAGGCATAACCCAGGTTTGGTAATGATTCCCCTGTCCCTCAATTGCCCGTTCATTGTTTGATCTCTTCCCACTCACAGCAATCGGAAGGGTGCTCTCACAGCCTTGCTTCGTACCGTTGGTCATTTACCTCTTGCTGTTATTCCATCGTGGCGAATCACTATCATCATGTCTCGCTCATTGACCACTGTGACAAGAGTTGTATCGAATACTCAGAAATCCGCCTCGGTGCAATCACTTGACCGTACTAAAGCACGAGGTCGGTTTTCCGCTTTTAACGTGTGGGTGCCTTTCAACTGACTCATGTATTAGGCTTTCATGGTACTCTTCGCCGGCCAGCGATACTGATGCCCGCGATGTCACCTCTCATGAATGAATGCAGTATCGCCAAATGGAAAAAGAAAGAGGGGGAAGCATTTGCTCCCGGAGATGTCCTTTTGCAAATTGTATGTGCTCATCATGATGTGATACCATGACTCATCTACTACTGGATTAAGGAATCGGACATTGCAATGATTGATGTTGAAGCGCATAGTCCTGGGATTCTAGGAAGGATAATTGTATGCTTGTACGAATGCTGAAATCACACCTTTCTGATTCCTTATAGTACCCAGATGGAACAACCAATGTGCCTATTGACGAAGTCATCGCTCTTGTCGCCCGCGATGAACGAGAGCTTGCCAATCTCCAGTCCATGAAAATTGATTCCTCTACATCATCTTCTCTCGATCTCTCCCCATCTATGAATGTCAACTATTCATATGATTTTCCGAAATCGTCACCGTTGTCGATCAGAACCATCCGCAAGGTAACACCTTTTAACAAAATGCCCGACATCGATAAAGGGGTTCGTGCGACTACACCCTTGTCTGCAGGTTTCACGACAGTCCCATCGAAGGCCGACGAGGTAAGAAAACTCAGTCAGACTCCTGTGGCACGATAACCGGACTACTTTTCTCCTAGGTGATTGGAAGTCATATTCGAAGGAAGATTGTCGTCAGCTTCAAGAAGAATCCAAAAACTCCTTATGAATCTGCTTGAGCATCTTTCCGAGCGTGCTAATATAATTGCCAGTCCTACGACAAGGCAACGAGTACTTCTAGATCCACAACAGTCTCTGAAGCAGATATCTTGTATAGTGTATTCATGTCATTATTGTAAAAAAGTGTTGAAGACTTTGCATTGATTACCATGGTTGTGAAACAAAGCTACTTTCATCGGCCACAGACTTGCACATTTGATTCCTTGCCAAGGGAACAGAGTAACTGGTGCCATGGATTGTGTTGCCAAACTGAACGATCACAGAGTTCCGGGTTAGATCAGATCACTGCCTTGTGTTAGAAATAGAAAACCCATCAATGAGGATGGAGTCGGTGCTACTATCTTTCAAGAGCAAAAAATCAACAAAACCTTTTTAACAAAGATCTACCACGAGACGATGCAATCTACTGAACCTGGATAATACTTTTCTTCGAAAGTTCCAGGGGGGAAGAAGGGTAGAAATATTGGTCTGTTAATAGACGACCTTTGGCCAAGCAGGAAGTGTCATTTTAGAAGATTATTTCGTGGGGGAAGTGGCCAAGTAAACACGATCGCTCGCTGCTCAGATTACATCTTCGTCGAGGGCAAGACACTATAATGATGTTCAGAAGTGCATTTCAACTCATGAACCAAGAATCTTACTTGGAAGTCGATAAATGCTGATGAATTCTCGGCACCACCGTCTTTGGCCTTTGGCGACGGCATCATGAACTGAAGGCTAAGAAGCCCATCATTATCAATCCTAAGAGAAGTTTTCGTAGAACTCTGTACAGCGCGCAGAGATTTTGCTATTTGCGAAAACCGATAGCTTTGGTCCCCAGTCAATTGAGATCTCTTGCAGCAGCCAAAAAGCATACCTGAAACTGACACTCTGTGTGCATTCGAACGATTCAAGGACATCTCTATCATTAGGATAGTCCAGCTGAGACAATACGTGAGTCAAGACGCTTGAAGAAACAGCTGATACACAGACCTCAGTTGTACCAAAGTTGCCTCCTGCCTTGATGCGTAAGATAGATTTGGTTGGATTGCGCCTCCGTGATTTTCCCGTCACTGGATCGTCTTGTGGGTCCGGTGGATTGCTGATAAAGGTTAGTTTATCGCAGGATGGGTCTAACTCAGAAAGCGCTTCTCTAAACCACGAAGACTGGAAAAGTTAGCGCTTGCTGCAGAATGCCAATTTTACATTTACCTTCAGGATAATTCTAAGAACTCTGCGTATGCTATGTGAGATCAGATACTTGCTTGTTTTATGTAGACGCACAATCGATCTGAGTCAAATCCAAAATCCAGATAAGGTTCAGGTTCATACGTCGAGATCTCGCACGTCGTAGTGGGACCAACAGCATCTTCGGCGCTAAATAGATGTAAGTAAGACTGACAACACCAAAAGAAGTACATATACATAAGCAGGGTTAGAGGATAGCCAGAGCCCATGTATGTTAGTCGCATGCCCGTGTGTTTCTCGGATGTATTGGGGTTCAAGGGTTCGATCCACCTCCCATTTTCATCTCCGCTTTCATGGTCGCTGTCCTCACTCTGTTTCTTCCAACCTTTCTTTCCCCCGACTCCTGATGACGAAACAGCAGTACCAAATATATTGAGGCAATCGAGAACAGTGTTAAGAGGCATTTCGAATGACGAGTTTTCTATTTCCTGGTCTTGGGTTGATCGCATTATGTTGTCATCGGGGGAGTTCTCCATGTTATAGACATATTCGTCAAAAATGTCAGCAAATATCCAGGCGGTGGCTGAACAAGGTAATCAAGGTATTCCGATTAGTGAAAAGAGCATTCGAGAGTCAGTGTATTTGGTATTACCAGTGATCGTTCTCGCCTCTTCCACCTTTACTGTCATTCCCTGCTTTGTAACGGTAACTGTAGCACGCTTTCTTATGAGGTGAGTGTTGCTCGTTACAAACGGGTCGCTGCGTTACATTATGGAAATTGACACCTCGTAGTATGGCTGCGAAATAACGTAGGTCATGCACAGAAGCTGTAAGCACCTGGAACTCCATTACTCGCGAGTTGTACGTGAAATCAACAGTCCACTCACTGGTAGCTGTTTTGCGGACATTGAATTGTCAAATAAGATATCGGTGATCAAGTTCGCGGTGTATTTGTCTTAACCATCTTGGATAAATAATTCGCGTTTACTAGACCAGTTACACATCACATGTCCGAAGCTCCTCATTGTCACTGAATTTTGTCACAAGTATCTGCGGATCTTAGTGATTCTTATCGACCCGAAGGACTACTTGGTATAGACCAACTGTTATACAATCATAATCATAACTTTGGAACCGGATCAAATTCAGCGGATCATCAAAACTTGTTTTGTCAAGAGGATAAAGGCAAACAAGGACCCAGGCCGGCTTGAGAGCATCCTGAAGAGTTTTCAATGAGTCCCAGTGTTCAGTACCATTGCCCATGCCTCTCGATCTCTCCTACGCCTCCGCCACCGCATCTACCGTCGTCGTCTTATCACTTCCACCCTCTTCATAATCTTTTCTTCTGTGAAGAATGTGACGCTGTACGGTGCAACCGATGTGTTGCCGTCGAGGTCAGCACGTATTACTGTCCAAATTGCCTGTTTGAGGTCCCAAGCGCAAGCGTTCGTGCAGAAAAGAATAGGTCAGGCGATCAGGCCTGTGCTGAACGCGAAAGTACTCAACCGTTTTGAAAAGATGCGCTCGCAACTGCTTCTCCTGTCCTATCTGCAACAACACTCTATCTGTTGTGTCCTCAGATCCTACAGAAACGTCAGATGGTCGAATGCCTATGACATACAGTGCCGCTGGAGAACCACCTTTCTTCTTATACTGCAATCACTGTAGATGGGATTCTGCAGAAATTGGGATCACGTTTGAAAAGTCAACTGGACTTGCTGGTGCGTCTCTTATCTGTCGTCCTTTCCTTTTGGAGGCAAATTATATCTTTGATACAGCACAACTGCAGAAGTATGAAGATTCTGCACCCGACGCTCTGGAATTTGACAGACTGAAAGACCACTTCGAACCATTCTTACGTGCATCATCGTTTTCCTCTTCCATCGCCGTTAATGCTGCGCATCCTGGTAGTGCAGCACACTCACATCACCTTCATTCTACCTCCATAACAGCTGCTGCTTCTGCCGCTTTGGCGCGCGATATCCCTGGTGTTGCCAAATATACTCCGATGTCGCGAACTGTGTCCGGGAGGGCCCATCGAGACCGGACTGTGAATAGAGACGAAATGCCGGAGTATAAGAGCCGTGTTGATATCACCTCTGTTGGAGCTGGTGACTTCGAGGTTGACTATATGCGAAAACTAAGGAATATCCAGACCGTCGGCAATGTGGAACAAAGATGGGGGATTAGTTGGGCTGGATCGTTACAAACCAAGCTAGTGGCACTTTACATTGTTCAAAGTAGATGTTGACATTTTCTTAGGGATCTAAGGCCCTTGCGAATACCTCTTCATTGTAAACGTTCTAAGCGTTGCCCATCGTGTACTCATATCCTCATCAAACCGGAGCAAAAGGCCCAATCAGTCCGTTACAAGATTAAGCTCGTCGCTGCTAATTACCTGCCAGCAATCAATGCCATTCTGCCCAACTTCCAAAAACCCACCGTCACCTCAGATGCTGCAAAACGTACGCTTATGAAGGTGTCTCCTCAGAGCATCGATGATAGTACTATACCGCCTGGTCTCGTTGCAGGGAAGACATATCCGTTCCACTTGGCCTTAACAAATCCACTTTACGACCCCATACAAGTTCGCCTTTCTGTTCAGCGAGTACACGTGACGACCGGCGAATCTTCTGAGAAAGCACGGAGACCGCCTTTCGCCATTTCTTTACCAACGTCCCCATTCCATATAGCCGCATTTGCCGAAGCTTGGGAATATGAAGACGATGACGACATGCAGGTTGACAATGATGACCACGAAACAGGTATGAAGAATCGCGATAAAGATGCCCGAGCCAAGACAAAAAATATTGGGGTGTTGGAGAGACGGGCAAATGTTACTCTAATTGGTGGTGAAGTGATCATTGGGAAAGAAGCGTGTGGTAGTGTCAAAGTCAGTTTGGTTCCTTGGTTTTCGTTTCCCACTCGATCTTATCTTCTCGTCAGTTTAACATGTTGGTGACGTATACCTATCGATCTGATGATCCTACGCCCTCTGATATCGACGGCAACGTGCCAAAAACCACGAAAGTGTCAGAAGTTAAGACGTTCGGATTTTATACGGTCGTCGATCTTGGTCCTATCGTACCAAGGGAAGAAACGAGCGGTATCTAGTGTGACGTGGTAAGAGGCCATCGGTCAAGATTGTTGAGCCCAGACCATACAATTTATCTCAGCCGATTGAAATTAGTTTAGATGTTAACAGGATAACCACTGCGCTCGACGTTGATAAAGAAACAAAAACAAAAAAGATCATATTTTGATTCCCTTTCTTTTAAGTCTATATTTTGATTCCTCTTGAATTGAAAATAATACAACTAAAAATGGTCTATATTTGTAATTACTTAACCTTATCTAGCAACACCGCTTTACTGCCAATTGTTCCCTGAGCAACCTCAGTGATTCCTAAATCTCATTATTATTTTTCTTCTCTCTCTGTGGGCAGTGCCCAATTTCATTTCACTATACGCCTGGTGCACGTCTCATCCACGACATTCTCGCAGTCATGGTCATGAGTGTTACAATCCCTTCACAGTCAGGATCGAGCCATGAAAATATCTCCAGGCCTCAGGCACATGCGTTGCCTAAAAAGCGGGGAGAGATAGGATATG
>Ga0153976_1000178_pt1 | contig 20617 bp, 24 predicted proteins | sample TSGA060MetaG_FD_104717 | JGI IMG/M metagenome (GOLD analysis project Ga0153976, IMG submission 104717) | Attine ant fungus gardens microbial communities from Georgia, USA - TSGA060 MetaG | ecosystem: Host-associated > Fungi > Mycelium > Unclassified | place: USA: Georgia, Yuchi Wildlife... | reverse complement strand
GTAATTGTGGCTGAAGGATAAGGTTATGCATCCGTGGGGAGTAATAGACAAATTTAGTACGATGCTCGCAAAGCAGCGGCAAAACCAGACATTACGGTAAACAAGGTCCCTGCCGACGAAGTCTGGCCCTTCCTCTAGTTCTAGTTATGTCTCTGTTATGTAACCCTTATCCACCGCAAGAAATTCACTGCCACTGCGCATCGCTATGCATTTAGCGTTCCGGTAATCACGGCTGACGTTCAAATACATAGTATTCGCACAAGGTCACAGCTTTGATGTAATCATTCCACCACCTCAACCGAAACCATAATAGGGGGTATCATTGAATTTATTGAATAGACCGACTCGGAGTGCCACACCTTAGGTACTAAGCTCCGCTCGGACTATCAATTTCCCAGTGCTCAGTCCCACTTCCATAGAAATACAACAATCGGGGTCAACGTTCAGAACGTTCATAAATGATCCATTCATTTATTGCACTGCCTGACGGTGCTCCCTGATGGTTTTCTATGTTACGGCACACTTCATGCGATGGCCGTGGTCAGTATATCCCGAAAGCGCTGGATAGCGGTATATGTAGCACGAACGTTGATCTGCATCCACCAAATTCGCCATTCACTGACACTAATCCCCTGAACATGACAATAGTCTCAAATGATCCCATTTATTGGCCAATGATCAGCTCCTTTCGTGACTGGAGCTATTCCTCAGTTGCATCCTTCATTGTGGTGTTATATGATTGGGGTGCGTAATATGCCTACCGACTCGAGTTTTGCTGAGAATCATAGTGTCGTATTCTCCAGCACTTACATTCGGGCAAGAGGTAGGTTAATGTAATCATAGGTGCAGATATCTCACTCAAACTGGTTCTATAGTTTGAACTGATATGGGTGAGCACTGGAGTCGCACTGTATGACAAGGACTGCTGATGATGCATCTTATTTGGGGCAGAGGCAACGCTGGTCCTTCATGACTGTCCTGTATCTCACTGTGAGTGGCTTATGGTTATATCAGTACAGTTACACACTAACTTCAAAATATGTTAGGTGCGATACATTGGAATACCATTCAATTTGTATGTTCGCAAGGCTAAGGAGATAAAGATGTGCTAATTAGGCATTTCTGATATCAGTCTGCAAGTGTTCAGTATGCCTTTGCCTCCTCACATACTGCGTTTATTTCTTCTGACCACTGAATGTATGTAGTAAGTCTTCCGTCCATCTCTGTGACAGATACCGTAGGCAGTTTGTACTAATGCCACCATTTCACAACACTGATTCCGCTGCTACATAGGGGTGAGTGAGATTGTCGACATATTTGCTGGTTTGACATAACAATTGCAACAGCTGTGGGTTTTGAAACATTGACTCTTCCGAGGATCACCGCTGACTGTGTTTTCAGGCGTTATTATGTCCGACGTGACAAACTGGATGGTCATTATTGTAAATGCCATGCTGGGTGGTGAGTTCCTCAAATGCCAATGGCCATGTCTCGATGGTATTGACTTGACTGAAATATCATTCAAGTCATCGTGATTGTTCGGTTACATGCCATGTATCAGGGATCCCGAAAGATGCTCACATTCCTCGTTTTGTTCCTCCTTGCTATCCAGATCGCCTGCGTAGTGATAATCGTAACGCAGAACACCGGCGGACACTTGTCAGGGTGTAAGCTTCAATTACAGATTAAATACTTGAGCGCATCGGACTGATGAGATGAATATCAGTGGAGGTCGTCCTCTCTGGCATCCATGGTTGTTGTTACAACATGGATGGAGAAGCCCTATTTTTGCTCAACATGACCTGGATATTGGGTGGAGTATGGGAGGCCCTTGCATTGGTTCTCGCAGTCTGGATTGCTGTAAAGCACTTCCGTGAACTGCCACGATCAACAACATGGTCAATCGGGGACTGTTTCACGATATTAGTGAAGACTCATGTATTTTACTTCGCAAGGTGAGGCTATAAATTGGCTGTGATTCAATACCTTTTCCCACTCGAGCTCCACTCTAGTTTTGCCTTTGTTACTTTCCTTGAGATCATCCGCAATTACACCAAAAGCTCCATGGCAGGTGAAGTCTATGCAGGTGTTCTTCAAATTATCCAAGTCGTGCAGATGTTTGTGCTGGGACCACGCCTCATCCTTGGAGTGCGAGAATATCATGCGAAGCTCGTGGCCCACTCCGACGAAGGAACTGGGATAGCTTCAATTGTTTTCCAGGAGCGCATACAGATTACGACTGGTGGTGGTGTGTAGTGCGGGAAATGCCGCAGCGTTGTGTTCTCACTTGCCAGGTCCTCAATAAGACATGTAGACATTTGTGAAGTTGCTTCGTCAAGATATGTATGTAATAGTAGATCTTCGTTCCGATATTTTATCGCAGAACCTACTTTATTTAAAATAAGTGCGTCTGGACACACCAACATCCGAATGTTAACGGTTGAGTCTTGACCAATGCTGAAAAAAAATGATGCCCCCGATGGCATCCCGCGTGAAGACTTTGTCCTCATGCAGCGCGCGGGTTTGTTCTTTAGATAATCATTTACTGCTGCCGGGCATCTTCCCTTGAAATACCTTACCAGTGTCTGTAGCCCTGAGACCATCGCTGAGACTTTGCATTAGTTCCTGCCTTGCAAGTATGTCCGTTGATCCAACTCCTGTCTAGTGGTCAACGAAGACCATCCTTTGTAAGGACGGTTCCTTTGGGTTTCATGTCTCTGCTGGACGCTGCAATTAGTCTGCGAGTTTGATGAGTAATCACTGTGCATGAATTTATACACCGCATCGTTATACCAGAGGGAAAACCCTTGCGCACGAACAAATTGTTCTCGAGATGGGTCTCCTTGAGATGCTTGTCGATAGTAGCTGGTCCAAATTACGGGTAGCCAATATACAAGGCGATAGGAAAGGCAATGGTGCAAAGTAGCACTACAAGCTGTAACGCCAACCAACTCAGCCTAGTGTGTTCGTGCGGCAGGAAACGAAGTGGAACGTGGGGCTTGTCCTTGGTCGCAGGCAAGACATAATCGCGAGCGAATTCGGCATCGGTGATTGTCACTTCGGTATTGAAGGTTTTGGAGGTGATCATGATGAGGGCTCTTGGTCGCAGATACTAATAATATCATCGAGGTAGGTTCCATCCATGTCGAAGACAAAGAGGGTAGTGAGCTCGCGTTTCGCAAAATACTTGAGGCTCTCGTAATCATACCTGGTGCGAAAACCTGAGCTAAACTTGCTTGTGTAATCATCCCAGAAGCCGGAACTGCGAATTGCTGGAGACAAGTCCGTCATGTGCGTAAGCACAACAGCCATGTCTTCAATAGCCAGTTACCTGAATCTCGGGGGGTTAGTGCGGTGGTGATCTTTTCAATGGACTCGAAACTACCATCTCGACCATCTCCAAGTCCAGTTCGTTAGTTCCAGAGGGAATTACGTAGCCGTATCATGCAAAGGAACGTAAGTACGTAGTAGTATACGGGTAACGGACGGTCAGGTGCGCTTGTGGCGCAGCACTCGCAATGTTCCGATCGCTTGAAAGTCCGCTTGAAGCTTGAACTCACGATCAACGGTGGCGACTCAAATGGTCGAATGACTCGAATCCCTCAGCCAATTGACTCTGAGTCAGTGTAGATGTGGCCTCTCTCAACAATTTCCAGAGTGGCGTTCGTGCGTATTTCAGACATGGACATGGAAGACGCTGATCGTGGGCTACTGCTGGAGGTGATGTGTAATGGACAACGCTATGGCAAACAACCAACCAGACCTGGTGCGACGCGCTTCTCCGTCGAGACCGGGTGATCGCAGCAATCAGATCTGATCGATATACTCATAATCGACGAAGCTGCGACAACAAACTGTCTAGAATGGTCTACTAGTGAGTGCTTTAGTTTTGGACGACTTCATCGTTGATGGTCATTTTACTATCAATTAGCCTTCAAGCAATACTGCATTGCACGATATGTCGCAAAGGGAGAAGAGGCTGTTGCTGCATGTGATTATGAGGGGGCCATTGCACTGTACTTAGCAGCAATCGGGCTGGCGGCTCCTCCCTCTTTGCGCACCGCAGCAGGGCAAAGTTCGGTGGAACACTGTATGCGGAGGCCATTATCGACGCGTAAAAGGTGTGGATGATAACTGTCATTCTTCCTAGCAATTGTTCTGATTGACCCGATGTATGGGTCATCGAACTAAACCCTGTTGGGTACGAACTAATGTATGCAGCGATCGATGGGACCAGTGTTATGACGAAGCAACCGAAGCCTTCAAAATCATGCTGTCCACACTGGACGATTCTCCTGCTGCACAGCGTAAGCCCCGATAATTGTTCACAAGTGAGAAAAAACTTAACCCTTTCTTTCTCCAGAGGTGCGCGAGAAGTATGTCAGTACATCTGACCGCGATGGGCATCGACACCTGTCGCCACATGGCATATTCATTATTCGCATAATCGGCATCATCTACCTGTCATCTACGGCGAGGGGAAGCAGAACCCACTCGGGCGGCTCCTGCAGGACATCGTGGCTCGTTTAGATGACATTACTGCCCTGGACTGGGTTGGAAGGCCATCCAGGCTTAATAGCTGTCTTCCAGCCGACATTTGTAAGGATTACCAATCGTTTACTGCCGGCATAACCCGATACTCCTCACATCGCGACCACAACCCCCACGCATTCACTACCCTCTGTCAAGCACAATACCCGATCCCTTCATTCGTACCTACCCTTCCAGTTCTTGTGTCTTGTCAACCCTTTCTTTCATCATTTTTCTTCCATTCGCAACGCCACCGCCGTCTACCTGTCAACAATCCTTATATATTCTCTCGTACTCTATCAAATACGATGCCACCGCCTTCAGCTACAACCCTTATTGATCGTAAACGAAGCCACTTGGTTTTAGCTATACCCGGACGACCCGTTATCCCTCGCAGTATAAGTAGAGCATGTACAGTCCTTATTGACATCGAATAATCATCAGATCACCACTATAATTCAGTCAGACAAGACAATGCATCATGTATCTCGTCTCGCTACATCACTAACATCTAAACTCCCTCATTACTCGTTATTCAGACGCACCTCGTTATCGACACACTCGTTATCGGTCCTCCTCGACTTATCGTTATTCCATCCTATCAAGCGGTCTGACTGTCCCCTTCGCACTCGCATCTTCCCAGCTACGCACGACGTAGCTAACTTACACATTACTTCATACTAAGCTGCTCCACACCCACGTGCGCTGCTGTCTCTATCTGAAGATAAGATCGAGGCATCAGTCTGTTCCTTTCAAACGCAGGGGTTGTGGAATTGGCTTCGGCATTGTACACCCTGCTCGACAACCTGTGCGCTCCTCGCTTCGCAAACTCCAGGTTACAGCTGCCTTCTATCGAATTTTCCATCACTGAAGTCAAACGGAGACGTGGTCCGCATCGGCATCCGTGTCTCACCTATGGAGTCAAGACAGATGGACTCCAAGCCCTACTAATCACCACGGAAGATAGGCTGATTCATTTTTGGCCAGCTGAGCAGACATTCTTGCTTGTTCGTCCATGAAATCGTTATGACCTGGACTGCCTGACTTTGCAGACGATATGCAGAGCGTGGCGAATTGGTCTGAGCCCACATCGTCGTTGGATGATTCGCAGAGCGCAGAAGATTGGTTTGGGCCCGAGTCTGCTCTGGATGATTCGCAGAGCGCAGAAGATCGGTTCGAGCCCGAGTCTCCGACAGGCGATTCACTCGCCGAATCTCCTGGAGCGAATGAGTCTATTGATTTGGACACGCGAACGTTGAAGTTGATTGCTCACCATGGACAGCCTTTTAGCGTACTCTTGCTAACGCAGCAACGAGGTGACGAGTATAAGAGACTCGCTTCAGTTTACGACATCATCGCAGAAGTCAAGGACAAGACCTCTGCCATGATGGACGTCACAACGCTAGGGATATTATAACTCGATCCATGTCGGAGTACAGATGTCTCTGACACAATTTTCATTCCTTCATTGATAGTTCTTGCGTGTGGGAGCACCAGCTGCATATAAGAATGAGTAGAATTGCAGTCGACCGAATCCATAGAAGTCAGTATCACCACATGGTCTTCAGGAAAGTCCGCTAATTCTAAGTTGAATTTAGATGGAGCGACGTTGGAATGGCTATCTTCCTCCTATAGATCTGGCTGGTATCGGCGACACGACCCTCCGCTTACATCTGGAAGATCCAGCTCGACTATCCTGTGAAACTGAAGCTATTCTCAGAATCATAGAAACTAGTACAACGCTCCTCTGTGCAGCGCCTCCTCTGACAGACAAAATACAAAGCTCATGGACTGTCCATCAGACGCTGGTGGTGATGCCGCATCAAGAGACAAGGCTTACGGACGACCCTAGATTGCGAAGGTATTTCATCAATCAACACAGGTCCGGACTCTGATTACAAGCCAATGTAGCTGCATGCACATGGAATTCTTGTACAGCCACGAAGATCTTATGGACAGTCGGATGGATCATGTTGTTCGCTGGAACATCTTGATGATCGAAGAAGCGGGTTGGAGGATCATGGCATTGACAGCGGGAGACTTCATGAGGCATTCGATGCACAACAACATAACGACTGCAGCAATCATTTACATAATAGAAACAGTGCATGCATGGCAACAATGTGGTACGGTTCGATAATCCGACAGGCCCGGGCTCAGGCCCTGGGCTCGGGCTTGATAAAACCTCAGGCCAGGCCCTAGGCCCTTGTAAGCCTGTAGTGCGGGCCCGGCCTGACGGCTTGAGGGCTTGAGGCCCGGCCCTGCACATCACTAGAGACAATATATGATACATGTGCCGCATGCATATAGCATGCCCGAGGTGTGATGGGGATATCGTGGTTCGTGTGTGATCACTGATATGAGATGTAGTTGTCGGACGTGGAATGTCAAAACGCCAGGTGTGTTCATTACAGATACAACCTCAAGGTGAGTCTTCTTGAAATCGTGTTCTAAAGTCTCGGTGCCACTTTGAAGAACATGTCAATTCATTGCAAACTGGTAAAGATACACGACAGTATGTAGTCTATTTTACCAGTTGGATTATGTCAGCATCGTGTCTGCAATAGTGGTCGTCGTCTTATTACAAAGGCAATTGTTCAACGAATGAAAATGAATTCCTTGAGTCACCAGGCCATACTCAAATATGATAAGTAAGTAGTTAAGTATATCCATGTCAGCATGTTTGAAAGTCCGTTCATGATTTACAACTTTGGAACGATTATCTTTCTCTTCTATGGGTCTGGCTAGTTACCCACAGCCCCACTGGCCTTGGCACTGTACTCTGCAGTGTGTTTGACTGGAGTATCGTCGGCACCTCAACAGTGATCCTCCGCTTACATCTGGAAGATCCAGATTCACTATCATGTCAAACTGAAGTTATTTTTAGAATCGTAAAATCTAGTCCAATGCTCTTCTGTGCAGCGCCTCCTCTAACACACAAAACGCAAAGCTCTAATCAGACGCTGGTGATGCCATCGAGAGACGAAGTTTACGGACGACCCTAAATTCTGATTGCATGATGAGCTGACGTAGCCATACCTGGAATTCTTGTACAGCTGCGAAGATTCTATGGTCAGTCGGATGGATTATTGTACTCGAGAGGTCCTCTTCACTTGATGATTGAAGAACCGTGTCACCCGAGTGTTCGGTATAATACATGATACAAGTGATGCATTATTAATGTCAAGCGCGGCACCTCGGCCAATAGACTGTGAATCGCATTCAAAGTCCGAAAATACTCAAACTTTGCCGCTCCGAATGTGATTCCCTGATTACGCCTGACTGTCACGCTGCACCCATGAATCATGAACAGCACACTGCAATGCTGTTCTATCAATACAGAAATGCCTGGAGTAGATGAGGAATGGTGTATTTGATATAAGTTGACATTCCCATGATGGTAGCTTTATGTGATCTGAGTGGATCTTGATTGGAGTGTCCAAAAATCACTCATTTTTAGGACACTTGTACAATGTTTCATCTCGGGAAGCCTCCACAGTGTCTATTTTACATTTTCAACTTTGTAGGCTCATTGAATAGATGTTAATGCTTATTCTCCGGCTGTTCCGAACCAAATATATGTGGAATTCTAAGCTTTGAAGTGCGATGTGCATTACGTGATTAATGATAGTAGAACGAGTGACATCATGGTGTCATTTGACTTGCATAGAAATTCCGTAATACATCAATCGAGGTTCATCAATACCCCACTGCACTGCCCAACAGTTTTCGCTGATTCTCCTTGATGGCTTTCTATGTCATGTCACACTTCATTCGATGGTCTCGGCCAGTATATCTCGAAAGCGCTGGATAGTGGTATATCTAGCACGAACATTGATCTGCGTCCACCAAATTCTCCACTCACTGAAACCAATCCCTTGAATATGACAATAGTCTCAAATGATCCCATTTATTGGCCAATAATCAGTTACTTTCGTGAATGGAGCTATTTCACAGCTGCATCCTTCATTGTGGTGCTATACGATTGGGGTGCGTAATATGCTTACCGACTCGAGTCTTGCTGCGAATCATAGTGTCACATTCTCCAGCACTTACATTTGGGCAAGAGGTACGTTAATGTAATCACGGGTGCAACTATCTCACTCAAAATGGTTCTATAGTTTGAATTGATATGGGTGAGTAATGGAGTCGCACTGTATTACAAGGACTGCTGATGACGCATCGATTTTGGGCAGAGGCAACGCCGGTCCCTCATGACTGTCCTGTATCTCACTGTGAGTGACTTGTGGTTATATAAGTACAGTTGCACGCTAACTTCAAAATATGTTAGGTGCGATACGTTGGAATACCATACAGCTTGTACGTTTGCAAAGTTAAGGAGATAGAGATGTGCTAATCAGGCACTTCTCATACCAGTCTGATACTGTTCGGTATGTCTCCTTACATACTGCGTTCATTTCTTCTGACCACTAAGTGTATGTAGCAAGTTCCCCGTCCGTCCCTGTGTCAGATACCGTGAGTATTTTGCACCAATGCCACCGTTTCGCAACACTGATTCCAATGCTACATAGGGGTGAGTGAGATTGTCGACCAATTTGCTGGTTTACATAACAATCGCAACAGTTGTGCGTTTGGAATCATTTACTCTTCCGGGGATCACAACTAACTGTGCTTTCAGGCTTTATTATATACTACATGACAAACTGGATGGGCATTATTGTAAATGCCATGCTCGGGGGTGAGCTGCTCAGACGCCAGAGGCAATATTTCAGTAGTATTGACGTGACTGAAATACTATCATTCAAGTCATCATCATTGTTCGGTTACAAGCGATGTATCAGGGATCCAGAGAGATATTCATATTCCTCGTTGTGTTCTTCCTTGCTGTCCAGATCACCTGCGTAGTGCTCAGCGTACTAGTGCAGAATACCGGCGGACATTTCTTGGGGTGTAAGCTTCAAGTACGGATTAAATACTTGAGCGCATCGGACTGATGGGATGAATATCAGATGAGTTCGTCCTCTTTGGCACCCATGCTTGTGGTTACAACATGGATGGAGACGCCCAATTTTGGGCGAACACAACCTGGATATTGGGTGCAGCATGGGAGGCCTTCACATTGTTTCTCGCAGTCTGGATTGCTGTAAAGCACTTCCGTGAACTGCCACGACCAACAAGATGGGCAATCGGCGACTGTTTCAGGATATTAGTGAAGACTCACGTATTTTACTTTGCAAGGTGAGGTTATAAATTGAATGTGATTCAATAACTTTTCCCACTCAAGCTTCACGCTAGTTATTCCTTTGTTTCTTCCCTTCGGATCATCGACAATTACACTCAACATTCCCTTCGAGATGAAGCCTATGGCGGTGTTCTTCAAATTATTCAAGCCGTGCAGATGTTTGTGCTGGGACCACGCCTCATTCTTGGAGTTCGAGAATATCACGCGAGGCTCGTGGCGCACTCCGATGAAGGAACTGGGATAGCTTCAATTGTTTTCCAGGAGCGCATACAGATTACAACTGGCGGTGGTGTGTAGTGTGGGAAATGCTTGCAGTGGTGTGTTTTTTCCAGGTTCTCAATAAAAGATATGTGAAGTTTTGTGCAGTTGCTTCATCAAGATATGTATGGACTAGTAGATTTTCGTTCCAATGTTTTACCGCAGAACCTACTTTATTTAAAATAAGTGCGTCTGGACACACCAATATCAGCGCGGGGTTGTTCTTGAGATAATCAATTACTGCTGCCGGACATCTTCCGTTGAAATACATTATCAGTGTCTGTAGCCCCTCAGACCATCGCTGAGGTTTCGCGTTAGTTCCTGCCTTCCAAGTGTGTCCATTAATCCTACAACCCTACTTCTGTCTAGTAGTCAACGATGACCACCCCTTGTAAGGAAGGTTCCTCTGGACTGCATGTCTCCCTGCTGGATGCTAAAATTAGTCTGCGAGTTTGATGAGTAATTTATGTACATGAATCTGTGCACCGCATCGTTATCCAGGAGGGAAAACCCTTGAGCACAAACAAATTGTTCTCGAGATGGATCTCCTTGAGATGCCTGTCGATAGTGAGGAGCTGGTCCGAATTATGGGTATCGTAGCTGATATAAAAGGCGACAGGGAAGCTAATAGCTCAAAGCGGCACCACAAGCTGTAGCGCCCACCAACCCAGTCCATTGTATTCGTGCGGCAGGAAACGAAGTGAAACACGGGTGTTGTCCTTGATCCACATAGTCGCGAGCGAATTGGGTATCGGTAATTGTCACTTTGGTATTGAAGGTTTTGGAGGCGATCATGACGAGCACTCTTGGTCGCAGATACTAATAATAACACCGAGGTATATTCCATCAATGCCGAAGACAAAGAGCGTGGTGAGGTCCTGTTTCACAAAATACTCGAGGCCCTCGTGACCATACCTGGTCCGAGAACCTAACATAACCCCGCTTGTGTAATCATCCCACAAGTCGACGGTCCCTGATGTGCACAAGCACAACGGCAATGTCTTCAATGGCCAGTTACCTGAATCTCGGGGTGTTGGTGCGGTAGTGATCTTTTGAATGTACTCGAAACCACCATCTCGACCATCTCTGAGTCCAGCTGGTTAGTTCCAGAGGGAATTAGCCGCATATCGCAATCATGTGGGATACAAAACACGGTCAGCAAGTGCGCATGTGGCGAAGTACTCGCAATATTCCATTTGAAAGTCCGCTTGGAGCCCAATACGAATCCCTCAGCTAATTTGAGTCAGTGTACGAACTGGAAACCACACCACATCGTCTACTTGACTCCTCCACTGGGCGTTTGTGTGATCGAGAGGCACAGATACATGCCTTCAAAATGAGCGTCAAGTACAGGGAGCTTTCGACATATAAGCTCAAGCATGCAAATATCAGCATGGAACCCACCCAAGATGTCGTGCAGACATACTTCCGTTATGTCATGTTGTCGCGTAAGTGGGAGAGAAGGGAGCCATTGTTGTGCGACATCCAGGACAAGATTGTGTATGAAGGGAAGCACATTGGCTGCATTGCAAAATTGCAGTCGTTCTGCGAAACTGCTCGTACTACTATCACTTGCTAGTGGATTCGCAGGTGGAGTTTGTGTGCTACCCTGCAGTTCATTGGCCTTTCCAACGGGTATTTCGTTACTACTTTTCAACTGCTTGCTTTAAACGTGCTTGCCTCATCCTCGCCAGCGAGGCGAGGGTTATCAGGAGTCTTGATTAGGGCATATCATCAAGTTTCTTCGCTTTATGTTTCGGGTGGGTGATAGCCCACGAAGGCAGGATCATGGGTTGGCTGGCGATAGCAGATGAATGGCAACTTGGCGCGCGAGGTTGGATGCGGGATGCTCTGCAGGACGGAGATGAAGATGATACAACAGCGGAGGCGAGGGAGGCTTGTTTGTGATCGTTTGCATCACCGTCTACCCTCTAGCATAGTTACGACCAGTCCAAGATTTTCATCGTTTGCATCTTCGCTGTTGGGATGACTGTGTGATACCCGATATCCTCTCAAGGACTACGCATGTTTGGTTGATCAGTAGACCTAATTGTCGTCTGTAATGCGTATAACTTCTCGTATTTCAGAAATGGACAAGGAAGAATCAAGATGATGATCGTGGGCTACTCCTAGATGTATTGAAGGGACAACTATGTAGCTTGCACTTGGATCCGCTATGGCAATCAGCCAACGAGAACTGGTGCGATACGCTTCTCCGTCGAGATCGGGTGATCGCAGTAATCAAATCTTATCGAGATATGGTAGACATAGTCGACGAAGCTGCGAGAACAAACTGTCTCGAATGGTCCACTAGTGAGTGCTTTATTTTTCGACGACTTCATCATTGATAGTCATTTTACTATATTCATTATTCGGCATATTCGGCATCCACCTACCTGTCATCTACGGCGAGAGGAAGCAGAACGCACTCGGGCGGCTCCTGTAGGACATCGTGGGTGGTTCAGGGGACATTACTGCCCTGGACTAGGTTGGAAGGGCATCTGAGCTTAATAGCCATCTTCCAGCCGACATTACTTCGTACAAAGCTCCTCCACGCCCTCGTACGCTGCTGTCTCTATCTGAAGATGAGATCGAGGAATCAGTCTGTTCCTTGCAAAACACAGGGGTTGCAGAATTGGCTTCGGCATTGTATACCCTGCTCGACAACCTGAGCGCTCCTCGCTTCGCAAACCAGGTTACAGCTGCCCTGTATCGCATTTTCCATGACTGAAGTCTAACGGAGACGTGGTTAGGGTCGGCATGCGTATCTCTCGTATGAAGTCAAGGCAGACGGACTCCAAGACCTGCTAATCACCGCGGAGGATAGGCTGATTCAGTGATTCAGTTTTGGCCAGCAAGGAGCAGACATTCTTACTCGTTCGTCCATGGAATCGTTATGACCTCGGGCTGCCCGACTTTGCAAACAATACGCAGAGCGTGGCAACTTGGTTTGAGCCCACGTCTCCGTTGAATGATTCGCAGACCGCAGAAGATCGGTTTGAGCCCGAATATCCGTCAGGCGATTCGCTCGGCGAGTCTTCTGCAGCGAATGACTCTATTGATTTGGACACACGAGCATTGGAGTTGATTTCTCAGCTTGGACAGCCATTGAGCGCACTCTTGCTAGCGCAGCAATGAGATGGTGAGTATAAGCGAATCGCTTCAGATTACGACATCATCGCAGAAGTCAAGGACAAGACTTCTGTTCGTGTCATGATGGACGTCAGGACGCCGGAGATATTATAACTCGATTCATGTATACATTGGGGGCCATGCCAGGGAATGATATATGGTTATTAGTTACGCGACCGTATCCTGCCCAGTCTGCATCGGAGAGCTGTGGGGTCATGCGCAAGAACTCAGTAAAGAGTGCTTGTGTTGTATTCGTATTTACTGTCTTGATGATAATGACCGCAGCGGCGGCAGGAAGGGAAGGGTAGATGCGGTATGTCACAGATGTAAGAATTGCATATGTTCCACCTCCACCACCGAGCAATGCCCAAAAGGGGTCAGGATATTGTCGTTCAAGTACTCTGTAGTGGAAAGAACAATTGTCATCTCGACCACATTGTCGACGCCTATTCAAAGGAAATAAGTTGTGGGGACTGAATTGATGATAGATGATTACCACCTAGACCAAACGTAGGAGAAAGAGCGCTATGTCCCCCTGCGAGTATCCAACCTCCAGCAGCGCCAACTGACCCTCCTATGCAATGTCCACCGACCACGACCATGCGCTTCGATTGCGTCATAGGCCTCGTGCCATTGAACGCCTGCACCGAGGGTAACAGCTGCAAGCGGATGCATGAATTGACTAACTATACGAAATGTGATGACTTACCATCGTAGCACTCATTCTGCGGCACGCTCTGGGGTAAAAAAGTGGGACTATAGGTAATATTGTTCATATAGTGTGTCTAAACGACGAAGGATCCTCTGGCGGCGCTTCTTCCGAGGAAATCATGCCTGAAACCAAAATCAGAGGGGCACCTAAAACCTAGTTACACACACATACCCAGTATTTTTCACGACGAGCTTCAAGTCACGCTGTACAGCGAATTGAACAGCATCTTGCACGTCCTCTGGAGTCGTGGCATTGACGCCAGGCCGTTCTCTGAATATGTCTCCTTGAGATGCATATAGTGATCGCCCTTGAAACTTGAGGAGCTGCTACAAGCGCTCCACAAGCTGTAGCGCCGCCTACCAACCTAGTCCCTTGATACAGTGGCGGTCGTGTTGCGGGGAAGGAAGTGTGACGTGTGCCTGGTGGTTTGCAGCAGACAAGAACTAGATTCTGCATTGATGATAGTCACTTGGGTGTAAATGTTCCAAGCACTAGTGCGAAGTGACAATTTCATGTCCTTAGGGAGTCGACGCGATCGTGCGTGAAGTTAGACGTTAGTCCAAGATGTCAACGCGTTTTGAAAGTCCGCTGCGGCTGCTAGAAAATATGTTGAATGACGATGCACATTGCATATGTCAACTTCACCACCTAATAGTGCTATGTTCACTATCATCATCATCATCATCGTAGCTGACTGTGCTTCCGCCAGTGCCATCATGTCTTTGAGCCCTCTCGTGGGCCGTGGACCTGCACCAGGATATACTGTATTCCTGGGCCCCGAGTCAAGGGAAGAATGGGACGTTCATGGGAATTAGATGATGGGATTTATGTCCCGTCTTCAAGTATGTTTCGTTTTGTTCGTGTCGTCTTTGACTAGAACTGGTTGTTTCATTCTGCAATTTGCTATCACGACTAATACGAGCCAACAACAACAAGAATCTGCGTGTGGTGTTCGTAACGCCGGGTGCATCAGGTCAGAAGGATATGGTATTGGACACATACACTGATACAGGAGAAATAAATATGTGCAGGCTCCAGTCCACCAGTAAAAGTCAAACAACCCTCTGGCGACACGTCCGTGTCGACATGATGCACATATTTGGGTCGCGGCATACCTTCTTGCCAATGACGCCGCACGTATCTATACTACACAGGGTCAACCCTGATGCATTCATGTATCGCCTCTATCTCCCACGATGTGAGTGTGGGAGGCCCATCAGCGGCTGTTTGAAATTCCGTGATACACTGATTCCTGTGATGCAGAACGCTCACATATCAATCGGGAGTCTGTACTACATTCATACCACACCCGATGGTTTTCTATATTACATACTCCACACAAAGTTTGATGATCGCGGTCTACAGTATATCTAGCACGGACACTCAGACTATCGATATTCGTCCAACAACATTGCCATTCCTTGACACCGATATGTATTATTGACATCTATTATGAGGACTGGCATTCGGACAAGAAGTAGGTCATTGCGATTACCGCTACCTCACTAAAATTGTTTTATAGTTTGAACTGATCCGAGTAAGCAGTAGGTTGACTGCTGGATAATGTATCTAATTTTGGGTAGACGCAACGCTGGTCCCTCATGACTGCCCTATACCTCAGCGTGCGTCGCTTTTCGTTGTGTAAGTGCAGCTTGCGGGGTGTGCTGACTTCAAGAAATGCTAAGTGCGCTACATTGGAATACCATACAGTGCGTAAGTTCGTAAGGCTAAGGAGTTGAGGATGTGCTAATAAGGGCATTAATGCTCATGGTCAGCCTGGTTATGTTATGTATGTCTCCACACACTCTGCATTCGCCTGTTGTGACCATGGGTATACAGCAGCTTCAGTTAAAATTACACACTTGAGTGCAATAAGCTGACGAGATGAATATCGGGGGAGATGATCCTCTCTGGCATTGATATGTGTGGTTACTACTTTGATGGAGACGACTTATTTCTTCTCTCGATAACCTGGGTATTGGGTACTGCATGGGAGGTCCTTGCGTTGTCTCTCGCAGCCTGGATTGCTGTAAAGCACTTCCGTGAACTGCAACGACCATCAACAGGATGGGCTGTCGGGGACTATTTTACGGTATTAATGGAGACTCATGTATTTTACTTCACAAGGTGAGGTTGTCAATCGAATGTGATTGATCCTGCTCACAGGTTAGTTTTGTTTTTATTTGTATCTTCGAACTCGGCTAATATTTGTCTCCAACGATCACAGCATGTCAACCCACGGCTGACTCGTCTGTATCTGACCGCTCATCGTTACAATAGGGATTAAATCCTGTGGGAACAGAGATCTATAGCGGTGTTCTTCAAATTGCAGGAGTCTTGCAGATGTTTGTACTGGGAGAGGTGATACCACCACAGTTACCCTCCGTTTACATCTGAAAGATCCAGCTCAACCGCCTACTATCAATGCTCTTTCAACTTAGCGCTCTTCTTTAGGCTGTCTCACAAAGGAGACAGAGGAGAGACAAGCTAAATCATTTCTCAGGAGACGAATCAGTAATCCGAACAAGTTAATTTGACACACTAGCGTATCCTGGGTATTGATGCAAGCTATTCTCAGAATCATAACTAGTACAATGCTCTCCTGTGCATCGCCTCCTCCAAATATATCCTCTGTCATGACAGTATAATCTAGAACACACATATGCGAAACGCACTGTACTGTCCATCAGACGCTGTTGATGGCATCGAGTGACATAGCTGACGAAACTTGCGCACAATCCTAGATCTACTCAAGTAGTTCTGTTCGCTGGAATATCTTGATGATTCAAGTTGAAGTTCCAGCAGTTCCCCCGAGTGTTCAGTACAATAATATATGATACATGTGATGCATATAGCATGCCTGATGTGTGATGGTGATATCGTGTGTGATATGAAATTTAGTTATCGGACGTGCAATATCGAAACGTCGCCGAGGTGCTGTTCATTACTCTAAATGAATTAGCGTGAGTCACTTCACTCGCATCTGTGCCGCGTTGCACAGAAGAGCATTAGTAAGAATAGCCTCCTCTAACATAAAACACGCCAAGCTCACTGGACCATCTAATCAGACGCCAGTGATGCCATCGAGAGACAAAGTTTACTAGTACGGACGACCCTAAATTGTGAAGGTATCTCATCAATCGACACAGGTCCGGAGTCTGATTGCATGATGAGCTGACATAGCCGCACCTGGAATTCTTGTGCAGATGTGAAGATCCTATGGTCAATTGGATGGGTTATTGTACTCGAGAGGTCCTCTTCATTGGAATATCTTGATGATCGGCGGAAGCGTTTCACCCGAGTCTTCAGTATAACACATGGTACAAGTGATGCATTTATGCTGGTGTGTGAAGTGTATTATTGGGGACGTGTGATAGCTATTTACATCATGTATCATCCATCGCCATGCATCGACCGCCTGCTGCCCATTTTGCGCCGATTGGCTTCCACTGCATCGTTATGCGTTTGGCGTTCCGGGAATCACGGCTGACCTTGAAATAGGTTTTAGTTCATGGGATGGATCGCGCTTCTCCGCAAAAGCTCACAGCTTTTAATCAATCCTTCCACTACCAAAACCGAAACCATATCGGGGTATCGATGAATTTATTGGATAGAACGAGTGACGGTGTCGTTTGACTTCCATAGAAATGCCGTAATATATCAATCGGGGTTCATCAATGTCCCAATGTACTGCCTGACGTTTTTCGCTGATTCTCCTTGATGGTTTTCTGTCACACTTCATTCGATGGTCGCGGTCAGTATATCCCGAAAGCGCTGGATAGTGGTATATCTAGTACGAACATTGATCTGCGTCTACCAAATTCTCCACTCACCGACGCCAATCCCTTCAATATGACGATAGTCTCAAATGATCCCATTTGGTGGCCAATAATCAGCTATTTTCGCGAATCAAGCTATTTCTCAGCTGCATCCTTCATCGTGGTGTTATATGATTGGGGTGCGTAATATACCCACCGATTCGAGTCTTGCTGCGAATCATAGTGTCGTATTTTCCAGCACTTACATTTGGGCAAGAGGTATGTTAATGTAGTCACGTGTCCAGCGACCTCACTCAAAATGGTTCTATAGTTTGAACTGATATGGGTGAGCACTGGAGTCGCACTGTATCACAACGACTGCTGATGATGCATCTTATTTGGGCAGAGGCAACGCTGGTCTCTCATGACTGTCCTATATCTCACTGTGAGTGGCTTATTGTTATATAAGTACAGTTGCATGCTAACTTCAAAATATGTTAGGTGCGATATGTTGGAATACCGTTCAGTTTGTATGTTTGCAAGGTTAATGAGATAAAGATGTGCTAATTAGGCACTTCTCATACCAGTTTGACAGTGTTCGGTATGTCTCCTCACATACTGCGTTCATTTCTTCTGACCATTGAGTGCATGTAGCAACTCTTCCGTCCGTCTCTGTGACAGATACCGTGAGTAGTTGATACTAATGCCACCGTCTCGCAACACTGATTCCGCTGCTACATAGGGGTGAGTGAGATTGTCAACTAATTTGCTGGTTTAACGTAACAGTCGCAACAGCTGTGCGTTTTGAAACATTTACTCTTCCGAGGATCACTGCTGACTGTGTTTTCAGGCATGATTTCAAACTACATGTATTACTGGATAGGCGTTATTGTAAATGCCATGCTGGAAGGTGAGCTCCTCAGATGCTAAAGGCCATATCTCGATGGTATTGACTTGACTGAAATATCATTCAAGTCATCATAATTGTTCGGCTACATGCTATGTATCAGCGATCCCGAAAGATGCTGATATTCCTCGTTGTGTTCTTTCTTGCTGTCCAGATCACCTGCTTAGTAATAAACGTAATGCAGAACACTGGCGGACATGTGTCAGGGTGTAAGCTTCAATTACGGATTAAATACTTGAGCGCACCAGACTGATGAGATGAATATCAGATGAGTTGGTCCTCTCTGGCACCCATGCTTGTGGTTACAACATGGATGGAGACGCCCTATTTCTAGTCAACATGACCTGGATATTGGGTGCAGTATGGGAGGCCCTTGCATTGTTTCTCGCAGTCTGGATTGCTGTAAAGCACTTCCGTGAACTGCCACGACCAACAACATGGGCAATCGGGGACTGTTTCACGATATTAGTGAAGACCCATGTATTTTACTTCGCAAGGTGAGGTTATAAATTGAATGTGATTCAATACCTTTTCCAACTCAAGCTTCAATTAGTTTTTTCTTTGTTTCTTTTTTCCAGATCATCGGCAATATCACTCCAAACTCCTTTGCAAATGGAGTCTATGGAGGTTTTCTTGAAATTATCCAAATCGTGCAAATGTTTGTGCTGGGACCACGCCTCATCCTTGGAGTTCGAGAATATCACGCGAAGCTCGTGGCCCACTCCGATGAAGGAACTGGGATAGCTTCAATTGTTTTCCAGGAGCGCATACAGATTACAACTGGCGGTGGTGTGTAGTGGGGGGAATGCGTACAGCAGTGTGTTTACACTTGCCAGGTCCTCGATAAGAAACATGTGATGTTTTGTGCAGTTGTTTCGTCAAGATATGTATGTACTTAGTAGAGCTTCGTTCCCAAGGTTTTATCGCAGAACCTACTTTATTTAAAATAAGTGCGTCTGGACACACCAAAATCATGTTAACCGTTGACCGAGCGTAAATAAAGTTGAAAAAAGTGATGTCCCAGATGGCACCCCGCGTGAAGACTGTCCTGATGCAGCGCGAGGAATGCGCGGGGTTCTTGAGATAATCAGTTATTGCTGCCCGACATCTCCCCTTGAAATACCTTTCCAGTGTCTGCAGCCCTCAGGCCATCGCCGAGGCTTTGCGCTAGCTCCTGCCTTGCAAGTGTGTCCATTGAACTTACTCCTTTGTAGTAGTCAACGACGACCACCTTTGGTGAGCAACGTTCGAGTTCGACGCAAGTACGTACCAGTAGGGACGTGCGCTTGTGGCGAAGCACTCGCACTGTTCCGAACGTTTGAAAGTCCGCTGGGAGCCCTTGAACTCACGATATCGATTCTCGAAATCCCTGAACTAATTTGAGTCAGTGTTGGCCTCTGTCAATAATTTCCAGAAGTAACCCGTTACTTGGATTCGCAGGTGGAGTTTGTGTACTACCCTGTTCATTGGCCTTTCCGACGGGTATTTTGTTACTACTTTTCAATCTGCTTGCTTTACAGTAAACGTGGTTGCCTCATCCTTGCCAGCGAGGCGAGGGTTATCAGGAGTCTCGACTGGGCCATATCATCAAGTGTCTTCGCTTTATGTTTCGGGGTGGGTGGTGGGCTGGTGCTCACGAAGGCAGGATCCTGGGTGGCTATAGCAGATGAATGGCAACTTGGCGCGCGAAATTGGACGTGGGGTGCTCTGCAGGATGGAGATGGAGATCCTTGAACAGCGGGGGTAAGGGGAAGCTTGTTTTCCTCGTTTCTTTCACAGTATGTGATCGTTTGCATCGCCGTCTACCCTCTAGTATAGTTACGACCAGTCCAAGATTTTCATCGTTTTCATCTTTGTTGTTGGGTCGACTGTGTGATACTCGATATCCTCCCAAGGACTACGCATGTTTCGTTGGTCAATAGACCTATTCTGTCGTCTGTTATTCGCTATGGCAAACCGCCAACTAGGACTGGTGCGACCTGCTTCTCCGTCGAGATCGGGTGATCGCAGCAATCAAATCTTAACGACGTATGGTGGACATAGTTTACCAAGCTGCGAGAACAAAGTATCTCGAATGGTCTACTAGTGAGTGTTTTATTTTTCGATGACTTCATCGT
>Ga0153976_1000177_pt1 | contig 20642 bp, 16 predicted proteins | sample TSGA060MetaG_FD_104717 | JGI IMG/M metagenome (GOLD analysis project Ga0153976, IMG submission 104717) | Attine ant fungus gardens microbial communities from Georgia, USA - TSGA060 MetaG | ecosystem: Host-associated > Fungi > Mycelium > Unclassified | place: USA: Georgia, Yuchi Wildlife... | reverse complement strand
TTTTTTTTTTTTTTTTTATTTTTTATTCTTCTTGGTTTTATTAAAATTTTTTGTATTGTTTTGTTTTTTTTTGATTTTTTTTTTTTTTTTTTTTTTTTTTTTTTTTTTTTTTTTGACACATGGATTTATAATAATTAGACGGCGCTACGTACCCTTTTAATCGGCGAACAGCCGAACCCTTCCAAGCTTCTTCCCCCGGCATGGCGATCAAATTTATCTTGCGATTAATAATTATTCGGAGCTTCGATTTTTATTCATTCCGTTTTTAAGGGATTGAATTAACTTTAAACCTTCCTCTGTTAGATGATAACCTTCTTTCATTAAATTGGCTACTTTACACCAATCTGAAAAATCATATTGTTTCACACCTAACACTGGATATTTTTTAAAAAAAGGTATGATTAAATTAGTAATCTCAGAATACTTTACCACTGTTAAAGAACAGCAATTATATCCGCTAGATTGGTAAACTTTTCCACAACCTAACCATTTAGATATCTGCCCCATTAAATATTTATCTCTTTCGTGCTGTTTAACACTAAATCTTAAAATTACTTGGTAACCTGTACGATGAGAGGTTGAATTTTTAAGGTTAATATCAAAACACCCTTCACCGCTTACAAAACCTGCTATCCAATTTGGATCTGGTAGGCTAGTACTTTTAACTAAAGGTCTTTCAACTGGAATAATATTAGTAAAATAAGATTTGAGAACTTCGGAAATACCTAAATTTAATGAAGCTTTTAGATTTACTACTTTATTTAAACCTTCACTAGTTAAATGACCCTTAGCATTCAGTAGTTCTACAATTTCCGTAAATAGAGAAAAATCTGCTGCTTTTTGTGTTAAGAGATTATATTTCAAAAAATGAGGAATTATTGTATTTACTATATCTTTAATAGATTTAACTGAATAAGTTGCTCTTTGTCGAGTTTTACTAATACTTATTGAACCAGTTCCACTAAAAAATTTTTGCAATTCTAATAATATATTTATATCTTTTTTGTGAAGTTGTATCTGAAATTCTGCTCCAATTTGCCAACCTAATTTATATTCCTTATCTTTTCTAAAGCTTATAGAAAAAACACCTTCAGCATCTATCAACCCTGTTACAAACCAGGGATTTAAGCTAAATTTTAGCGGTTGGGCCGAGGAAGTTAAAGTAGAAACTTGTTTACATAATCGTTTAGAGAGGACTTTGACTTGATAGTATCTTTCGAAACCCATTAGAGTACACCTTAAGCTTATAGCCTTGTTTGCTAAAAACCAACTACCGTCTACTCGTTGCTCTTTTACAGAAATTCTTTTTGGCTGTGAGATTCGAAATTCTGATTTAGATCCGCGATTGCCCATTAGATTTTCATCAATCTTATAGCTTGTTACTTTACATGAGTGATTAGTTCATCCGCAATGAATCTTTCGAATATTGTTTAGTACTATAAGCTTTAGGGTGTTTCCGGAGTTTGATAGTTCATTTCCCACTATTAGCGTGTTCCAAATACGCTTTGCAGGATAGGATGAGTCGACCATTAATGTTATCACTTAGGTTCTTTATCCTAAGTTTCCAACTTTCGCAAATTGGATCAGACTATGTCATCAACTAATATATTTATATCTATTACCCTTTTTTAAATTAACAAATAGGTAGTTTATAACTCATACTAGCAATTATGTAAGGTTTAATTAATTTGCTCAACAAAACTGTATCCTCAGAATTAAAAACTATTACCCCGATATTTTTTTGTTTATGGGGAACATTTTTAAACTCAAATTTTTCATTTAACTCTTTACTTAATATTAAGTTTTCCTCTTCACTATAACTTTGAGTATGTAGAATCATTGATTTTTTTATTTTTATTTTTATTTTTATTTTTATTTAAAGACCAGTCACCCAATAAGATAATCCAATAAGCTAATCCCCTTTCTGTTAAATAATTAGAGATTAAACCTTTGTTTATACTTTTTATAGTTGATTTACTTGTTGAACAGAATTTATAGTAAAAATCCCATAGAGAATCAAAATAAACATGAGAAAAAGTTTTAAACCAAAAACTCTTAATTAAGCCTTTTATAAAAAGATCTCCATTTTGTTGTTTTCGTTTACCTGGTTCAATCATAAAACAATATTTTTTAAAAAGAGAAAATAAATGAAATAAGAATTCTTCTTGAAGATAAACTTGTTCAAATTTGATTAAAGCATGATTGCTTACTTTATACATACAAGCATCACTAAGTATCATTCCTACAGCTATTTGAATTAATTAAGCAGGCAATTATTTATTGAATTTACACATATATATATTAGTAGTTGGGCTTTCGTGGTAGGATTATTGTTGACATAACTCACCTACTAGTCGTTGAACGTTCTATTCTCATACTTTAAATTTAAGTAATGTCGAAAATAGATTCGCTTCAAGTTATCTGTATTCATAATTTTATTCTTAGAAGACAGATTTTCTTGAAATTAACCCAATTTTTATTAAAATATTTCTATTTTAAGCGACTATAACTATCGCATTTTTTAATCTTAACCTTTCAATCAAGTTTAGACTATATCTTTATCCAGTGTAAGAATACATTTACAAAGCTTCTGGATATTGGCGTTTAGTCGTTGAGGTGGCTTATATCTTCACAAGCTGCTTAAACTTATTTAATTTATAAACTTCCCTGCTGATTGTCCAATCTTTAAATTTTTTACTTGTTATGCGCATAAACTTTTTTTAATCACTTATCAAGTATTTAAAGCTCTAAGGATGTTCCAGCAAATAGCCAACTTCTAATTTAATATTTCTATTAAAATTCCCCAATGTCATTTGTACTTTAAATTTTTATTATTTGTCTCAATATTTTTATTTATTTTACTACTTTTGCAGAACAAGAATTTATTCATTTTTCCATTTTATTTTATAAAGCATAGACTCAAGCATGTGAGGTACTAATATCTTTAAGTGATTGATTCAGGAGAAAAATTGAAATTTTTTAATAAGTATCTTAATTAGTATTTATGTAAGAACTATCTCTGCTAATTCTTATTCTTGCCTGAGCTAACACATATAATAAATTAGTTATTTATAAAAATTTGGAATATAAAACTAATAATATTATATATAGTAATGAGATATTGATGTTATAAATAGCAAATTAATAATTTACTATAAGCAAATATTGTTTGGTACAGACCCATTTAAAAAAAAGGTGTCAAACTGCCGAGACAATGTGTACTCTCGTCGGCAATTAACCTGTTATCCCTAGCGTAACTTTTCAATTTTGTTATTATAAAGGCTCTTTATCCTTTATTTCCATTCTTCACGGAATGGTTCAGACTATGTCTTCAACTATAAACTTAAATAGTTGTTGGGCTTTCGTGGAGGGGTTATTGAAAACTGATCTCACCCTCTAGTCGTTGAACGTTCTACACTCATACTAAATAAAGTACAGTTCAGAGTAGCTTCGCTTCAAATTGTCTCTTCGAAAGAGATATCTTTAAAATTAACCCAATTTTCACTTAATTATTGCTAACTAAGGTGACAAAAGTTAATAATAATTGAATGTGTAAGAAAAAAACTATTCGATTACATCACTATACTTGAACTTAATTACTTTTCCGTTTTCTCTTATTTCTTTTATAATACCTCTAGCGCTTCTACTTATTCTATTTCTAGAAATTCCTGTAGCTTAACTAGCTATTTGAATAGATTTAAAATAATTTAATACTTCATTATTTTCATTTAGCTTAACTACACCTTTGTTAATACCCTCTAATTAAAAGTCTAGATTTTAGTGATAAAACCTTTTTTATTTCCAGCTTTTCCTAATTTAGTTAAACTAATTTTGTACTTCCTCTGAAAAACTTATCCCCTAATTTACTACCAGCCTTTAGATTGATATTATATTCTGGTTTAATTTCATCCATATAATATTGTTCTCTTTCCAAAAGTAATAAAAATTTTCTTATCTCTAATTTAGAATGAAAAGGTTCAAATTCGATAATTTCTAATATTTTAAATTAAAAATTAATGTAACCATACTTCAAAAGTAACCAACCATTTAGTAGTTTACTACTACCTTTTTGTAGGTGTGCTTTTCTAGTAATATACTGAATATTTAAATATTCATTTAATCTTCTTTCTATAACTGCAGAACTTAAGACATAAATTTTACCATTAATCAAATTAGTAATGAGATACACTCCTGATTTATTTAAAATTAAGTTGTTTTGTAATATTATTTTCATAGTTTTAATTATTGTTAGCGTCTATCTCAGCCTTTAGGCTTTAATTTTACTTTTTGTTGTTTTTAATAAGCAACATAACTCTTATTTTACCTCTACTTAGTGAAAGATTTTACCTGTTAATTTATTATTAACTATAGAGGGCCTTTCGGCACACTAACGTTTAAACACATATTATTATATTTTTATCAATTGATCCCCGACTATTCCATACTATAGCGGGGGGTCACTATGCCCTACTTACGTATCTGTGCGACTTTTGAGTCTTTCAGTTAAGCATGCTTACCGCCATTAAACAAATGCGCAACCCTTCACTGGTTGATTGATCTCCATTCAATTTCTAGCTATACCTTTTGTAATTTGAAGATTATTTTATAACTATTTATTGCCTTAGCAAAACAAGTTAATTTATTTGTTAGCTTCACTTATAAGCCATAGGCAAAAAAAGTAAAGTATTAAATTTAATAAATATTTGGTTGTACTTTGCTACTTTATTAAAGACGACCGCCCCAGTCAAACTGCCAATTAGTCAACTCTCCCTCTTATTTCTTAATATAAATTAGAAAATATTTAAATGTAAAAACAAATAATAATTAAAAATCTATATTAAAACAGAGGTAAACACAAACCCAACCCTAACTATAAGGTTCCCAATTTTTCGTTTCTACTAAAGAATAGATCAATATGGTATTTTAAATAAAACAGCATAAGATTTAATCTTAATTCCAACATCCCTATTCTCTCTAAATTAGGGTTGTTCTAGATTCGCATGATAACTAACTACAGTAAAGCTGCATCAAATTATTCCCTCTCCTCTTTAATTATCACTAAAGAAAAGTAGAAAAGAAATGTTATCGCAGTGACTCTTTATTCACTACTTCCAATTTTCACAAATTGGTTCAGACTATGTCATCAATCGTTCATTAGCGAATGCCGGATGTTCGTATTAGGCTTATTGTTAGCGATACTCACCTATTAGTCGTTGAACCTTCGTTACTATTTGTACTCTTGCCTGTGTCCACCCATCCCCTAAGGGCAGGCAGGGCAAAGGTTTAAAATACATCACTAAATAACGCTTGGCTGCAAGTTTACTACTAAATTAACAATTATAGTTCTTCTTGCAATTTATCCAGTTTATTAAAAAAAGACCCCATTTAGCTAGGGTCTGTTGAGGCCCCGTTAAGTATTTCTACTTTAACATCCTCTAAGAACTGTACGTGCGACTTTCAACGCATACAGCTCAAGCCTTAAGCTATAAGTTTAATTTATTCTCTTTTTTCTAGACTTGTTAATATCATCTCTACCTGAATTCATTCTCGAGGAAAGACTAAGCATTTTTTCAAATCCTTTTTCTGTTAAATAATATTTCTCTTTTTTAAAAAGGTAAAATTGCTTAAAATCAATAAAATCTAAAAGTTTTCTAGTTAACAAAGTATAATCTTCGAAAAAGGACATAAAGCTTTCAGGAGTAGAATTATAATAAAAAGAACTATCCCTACAAATTTTAGCTTTATCTAAGGTATCTATTTCTTTTTCTGTAGGATCCAAATATCCAGCCTTAAAAAAATTTTTAATATGTTGAAGTATAAATACATCATGAGTACTTTGTGATATTGAAAGTCTACTTCTGGTTACAATTTTTTCTAACTCCTTTTCACCTTTTACGATAGAGGACTTAGTTATTAAAGAACCAAATGTACCTTCAGCATCTACAAAACCTAAAACCCAATAAGGATTTAATTTTACCTTATCTTTATTCAGTAATAAGTGGTTATATTGTTCATCAAAAGATCTATTTTTATTCATACTATTTTTAAGGTTTACTATTTCATTTAACCCTTCTGAAGAAAGGTGATCCCCTTTAGATACTATAAGAGCTGCTCTTTTTAAGCTCTCAAAATTGAGTTCTTTAGATGTTTGTAAAGGATAATTAGTAAAATGTGGTATGATTTTTGTAGTTATATCTTTATTACTTTGTACTACAAATCTCATACAGTCTTTAGAAGAGGGTATTACTTGCCCACATCCAAAAAATTCTTTTAATTCATACAACACACCTTGAGAATGTGATTTCTGAGTAACACTCAATCTTAAAGAAACTTTTTTTTTTAGTAGGGCCCGTACTAGATATTAAGGCGATAATAAAAGAACCTTCACCATCTATAAAACCTGTCACCCAATTAGGGTTTAAAGTTTCATTCTTTCTAGGTTTAGTGAAGTCTAATTCATTTAAATTTTTAAAGTTATTCATATTCATTTTTAGTCTTATTTTGTTTTAATTTTAAATTTTAGTCAATGTTAGCAGCAGACTTACAAATACATTAAATTAAATCAGGTTTCAATTAAAAAGGATTGAACATCTTATACATATCCAAATGCTTATTATTCAGAGCAGAGCTAAATTAACTTTATAAAAGTTAACACCAATTCAAAGTCAGCATCCTTTCAGATTAGTTAAAATTAACCTATCTTTGTTATTACAACAAAGCATTTGCTTTTTTGAATTTCCTTTACCCTCTAATAGTTATTCTTCTTCTCAGAAAAACCTCCAATAATTTTTGTTTTATATTTTAGTGGTTATTATAGGGCTTACCTAGTTTCTATTTTAATACCTTAATGATACACTTAGGACTCCACTATACGTAAATAGATATTAAGACCCATGAAGAAAAACACGGGAACGTCTTTCTACAATCAATATTTACGCTTATAACGTGAATTCATTTAAATTGCCCTTATGTATCTAGCTCGGACTTTTATAAAAAGGCTTCATGCTTTAAAATTACTTCTAACGCATGCTGTTTTGAGCTCTAATAATGGATTATTAGGTGGGTTTACACCACATTATTAAATTAAACTTATCTAGTCGCAATTTATTTTCCCGTCCCCCTGGAGGCTAGAACGCGCATCTGCACGCGTAATTCAATTTCACTGAGCAAGTTGTAGAGACAGTGAGACCATCGTTACATTATTGATACCGGACCTCATTTAACACGGCTAATCAAACTTATCTTGCAATTAAATAAACATAATGTTTTATATTTTTTTATCCTCTTTTTTAATAAGGATAGAACCTCTATTTAGATTCATGCCAGATTTAATTTCTAATATTTTATTTAAAACTAACTGAGATGATAAATGTTCTTTAGTTTTGATTATATAACAAACCTTTTTAAAATATTAAAAATCCATACTTTTCATTCCTAGTATTGAATATTTATCGAAGAAAGGTATAATAATATTTAAATTATCATAAAGTTTTTTAACTTGTAAGCTAGCACTGTTTTTTAAAATAGTAACCTTTTTGTCGGTTACTACTGAATCTGGTGATTGCTGCACTGTTAACTTAAAATAACTTGTTAGACTTTCTAGCACCGCTATATCTCTGACATGTAAATGAATACTAAATCTGGCAAATACTTCACCACTGATAGATTTATTCTCTGGTTTTCTAACTACTATATGAAAAGAGCCTTCTCCGCTTACAAAACATGAGATCCAAAAAGGATTTGTAATCCCTTTAAATTTATATTGAGGTCTGTCTTTAGCAATAACGTTAGGAAAAGCCAATTTCAAATTGGCAGGTAAACCTAAGTTAAGAGAACTTTTTAGACTTATTAGTTCTAGTAATCCTTTTTCACTTAAATGATCCTTAATGATTTCAAAGCATTTTTTAAATATTAAGTAGTCAGTTAATTTTTGTGTCAGTAAAGGATAATTGTCAAAATGGTTTAAAATAACAGGTATTTCTTTAATAGAATCTACTGCAAAAATAACTGTTTTACTACTTTTGCTAATATTACCTACACCTAAAGTATGTTTAATAGCTTCTAATAAAAAAGCATCTTTAATATGCAAAGTAATAGAGAAAACAGGTCTAACTCTCCATTTTGTCTTTAACTTAGCATTTGGCTGTATTTTTATAGAAAAACACCCCTCAGCATCCGTAAATCCAGTCATAAACCATGGTTCTATATTTTGTTTATTCAAATCAATCTGAGGTTGCTGTACTTGCGTACTATAAAATAATATATTGTTTAATTGTTTAGAAGGGATTTTGACTTGATGATTTCTTTCGAAACCCATTAGAGTACACCTTAAAGATTTACATTTGCTTGCGCTAGGCGCAGTGCTTTTTAATAATTCTCAACTACCGTCTACTCGTTGCTCTTTTACAGAAACTTGATTTGGCTGTGGGTCAAATGTTGTTAACATTTTATTAAAAATTTCTGATTTAGATCCGCGATAGCCCATTTCGTTTTCACTTATCTTATAGCTTGTTACTATACCTGAATGATTAGTTCAGCCGCTAAATACCTTTCGGTAAAAGTTTAGTACTATAAGCTTTAGGGCGTCCCCGGAGTTTGATAGTTTTTCCCACTTAAGTGCTTTCCCAAGACACTTTGCAGGCCAACTGATTTTGCTACCTTAGGCAATTCTCTACATATTTATATGCAGTTTGGACTATATCATCAAATATGATTATTTGCTCGATTAGCTAGTCTCTGAGGGATTTATTATAGATTTTAAGAAAGTTTTATTTATTAACTAACTAATTTTATAAAATAAATTATAACATTTACTGAAATTTAATAAATTTTTTTTTATATTCCCTGCTGATTGTCCATTTAGTATCTTTAAGATTTTTACTTTTCCTGTAATTGTGTTTAAGCTTAGGGTGAAAATCAAGTACTTAAAGCTTTAGGATGTTCCAGCATACTATCGAGTTTAATGAGGACCCTATAGGTTTTAATCAAATCCTCATAGTTAAGCACTTTACAAAAAAAATAATAAAAAACGTTTAATAGCTCATGAAGCTATTTTGAATTAATTTAAGTACCTTTAATAATTAACCGCTCCCAAAGGCTGCGCTCCACTAAATAAAATAAGGGAGAAGGGTATATTAAAGTTTTTTCCTTTTTCTAAAAACAACAACTAAATGGCAAAGCCACCTGCCTAGTCCGGTATTATATTATTTACCTTTAAATTTTCAAAGACCTGCTCGCTGCCTGTGGCTGCGGAAACCTTGAGGTATTTTATTTTTAATTATAAGGCTCGCTAGGGGGGGGTTGTTTCATTCATCCGCAAAACATTTTTAATTTTTAATAAATTATTTATACTCCAATTAAGTTTTATTTTTAAGAGTAATAATATACTGTACTTTAACTAATCCTGAAGAGTCTTCCTTCAACATATTAAATATTTTTTTATTATTAATATATTTTTTTAAAGTTACTCTTGTTAAATTTAAAACAGTTGCAGCTTCACTTATAAATTTATACTCTTTTGAAATATTAGTTTCTATATTTGTAACTACTACTATTTGTCCTTCTTTTTTAGTTTTTGATTGAATTGTATCATTATATGAATCTAAATAACCTGAATTAACTTTTCTTTTTGTTCAAGCATTTCTCATTTGTTCTTTAGCTTCTTCACTGTGAAATTTTGCCAGATTAATCTCTCTTAATTTATCTATGGTTTCTTGAGAATGTTTATAACCTAAAAGGTTTTGTCTTCCTTTCAATTTAGCTAAGGTTTCAGCCGTATGTTTATAACCAGCCAGAGAATTAGCATTAGCTAATACATTATATTCAAAATCAAAATTATCTAAGTAATATTGCTCCCTTTTGATTGTTTCATTTGGTTGACAATATTCAATTATTTCAAAAATAAAGTTTTCATGTCCATATTTTAAGATTGCATTATATATTGGCATATTTACCTCTGCTAAAGTTTTTAAATCGAAATAAGTATTAAGCCTTTTTTTTGCACTTGATGTACTACCTAAGTATTCTTTATTATTTATTAAGTTTATCCATCTATAAACAAAAGCTTTATCTTTAATATCTTTATATATTAAACTTTTTTTAATTTTTGCATTTTTATAACTTACTGCTGGAGTTATAGTTAATCTAGGTAAACCTCTGTAAAGGTTTCTAGTAAGAATAAAATTAGATTTTAAGATTTTGTTTTCGGATTTTTGTGGTTTAAAAACGAAATTATGCGCCAGCATGTATTTAAAAATAGATTGGTTTGTAATAGAAAAATTCATTGTATTTTTAATTAATTATAATATTTTATCTTTTAGGTTTAGTAAGGTATAAAACTTTAACTATTTTAAATGAACACTTAGAGGGGTTAGCCTTTTCAAGTTCAAGTAAAGTGACACCTTTAGGTGGGTAGGCAAAGCCAACCGAGCTAATTAAATAACTCTCTAGCTACTTATTATATAACCAAAAGGAATACTTATCCTGAGAAGACCGTCCTTTCTTGGCCTATTATTTTTTTTAGTAGACTATTTCTTTTTACTCCACGTATAGTCGTTGAAGAACCTACTAAGATTATTGTATTAAATCCGTTGGTTTCCTGCTAATTGCCTTTTTGATAGTTTTCAACTTAAATTTTTACTATAGTTATACTTGTGATGACGCTAAAGCTTTTATAAATTATAAAATGTTATAAGCTAAATCATAGCCAACTATGAGTATTAAGTCAATAAAGGGTTTCTAGCATATAGTGGATAGTGTTTCTACTAATTAATAATAAAACAAATTTATTTTGTAGCTTATTATTAAACAAATTAATTAGCATCACACGCGGCCTTAACTTGACCGCTATTAACCAGATTTTCAATTAGTCACTTTAATAGGTTATATGTTAAATTTTAACAAGAACAACCAATGACCTTTTTTATATTAATGGCATCGGGCAAATTTCACACAGTATACTATCATATTAATGATTGCACTGTGATGTGTTTTTAGGAAACAGTCGGGGCCTCCGATTTTGTGTCACCGCTTTATTTTTATTAATAAATTTTTGCGGTACCTCTTATCATCAAACTTATGCATGGCTATCAAATTTTATCTTGCAATTAAATAAATTACTTGCCTAGGCAATACTGCTTTAAAGCAGCTAGTAATCACTACCACGATCTTTTTTGATTCATGTTCGATTTTATCTCTAATATCTTATTATAACCTTTTTCTGTCAAATGTTCTTTATTTTTTATTATATAGGCTACTTCTTTAAAATTTGCAAAATCTAAAGTTTTTATTCCACTGATAGGATATTTTTCGAAAAATGGAATAATTTTATTAACATTATCAGAAGTTTTAGTAATTTGAAGAATGACACTTTTGTTTAAAACATAATAATTAAAATATTTTTCATATGTCACTGTGTTAGTTACTTCAGTTTCATATAAATAAAAAAATTTAGCTAAACCTTTAATTACCTCTAATTCTTTAATTTGTAAATGTATACTAAATCGGGTAAACACTCCTGCTTTGCTATTAGATTTTTTAATAACTACATGAAAAGAACCGTCTCCGCTAGTAAATCCTGACACCCAAAAAGGATCAGGGATACCTTTAAAGAGATATTCCTTTCTATCTACAGGAATAATATTTGGAAAATTGCTTTTAAGCTTATCTGAAAGACCTCAATTAAGAGAACTTTTTAGACTTATAATTTTTAAAAGACCCTTTTCGCTTAAATGTTCCCCCTTTTTAATGATTTCAAAACATTGTTTAAATAATAAATAATCAGATATTTTATTTGTGATTAAAGGGTATTTATCAAAGTGGTCAATAATGACCTGTAATTCTTTAAAAGATTCAACTATGTATACAACTGATTCTTTTCCATTTTTTCTTATTTTTCCTACTTCTAGGGTGTTTTTAATTTTTGCTAATATTTCAAAGTCTTTTATATGTAGCCTAATAATAAAAGCAGGCGAAACTCCCCATTTCAAATTTAATCTGGCATCGGGTGTAATTGATATTGAGAAACAAGCTTCAGCATCTGCAAATCCAGTAACAAACCAAGAGTTTAACTTAGATACTGGAAGATTATTTTTATTTAAAGTAGAATAAAATCTATTATTTAATTGTTTAGAAGGGATTCTGATTGGATAATTTCTTTCGAAACCCATTAGAGTACACCTTAATTGCATATTATTTTTAGCTATGCACCAACTACCGTCTACTCGTTGCTCTTTTACAGTTTCTGTTTGCGATACAAATTCTGATTTAGATCCGCGATAGCCCATTTTCTTTTCATCTATCTTATGACTTATTACCATACATGAATAATTACTCCATCCACTTATAGCCTTTAAACTATAGTTTGGTATCAGAAGCTTTAGGGCGTCCCCGGAATTTGATAGTTTTATTACCCGTCTTAGCGTGTTCCCAGTACGCATGGCAGGTGAACTTGCCGAGTTCCTTAACAACTTTTAGCTCTACGCCTTAGTATGCTCTACCTACGAACCTGTGTCGGTTTAGGGTACGGTAGCCGTTGATTAAAAACCAACTATAAAAACATTATTTTCCTGGTCTAACACTATATAATAAACTTTTTTGAAGAATATCTAGTAGCTTTACAAAAGACTTTCTGTTTTATACTCATCAGTCATAGCTTTAGCTATTATCCTTAGAGGCCGCATTAAATCAAAGTGGATGAACCTTTCTTATTTGAAACCCTTTCGTATTCGGCGAGAAGTATTATAACTTCTTTTTACGTTACTCATGTCAGCATTATCTCTTCAGTAACCTAAAATACAATGAAACACTGTATTATCATTAGTTTGACTGAATGTTCTACTACCTAAGCTAACTTCATTATAATTGTTAATAAAATTAACCAACACGATATCGGTTGATTGTTTAAGACCCGTTAAATTTTCGGCGCCAGTATCTAATTTTTAATATATTTAAATTAATGACTGCTGATGCGTTGTTACAAACGTTCATTATAAGTAGCGACTGCCCATTTTTCCTATGACTACCTATTAACTTTATATTTAACCCTAAGTCATATAACACATACCTTCTAAGGTTGTTTTAATTTCAAAGGGAGTGGGGGTTAATTTAAAAATTATCAAAATTTAAATTTGACAGTTTTTAATGAAAGAAATTATAAGCACAAACAAATCATGGTTTTTGGAACTTAAAGATGGTTTTAACTTTTTAAATTTCCATATAAATTAATCAGATATTAAAACCTATTGACCCTATACAAACAATAAACATTTCAAGTATACTCCACATTAAATAATATCTTTTTAATGTACTTCTTAATTTAAAGAAAGTAGCTAATGAGGGAAATTTTGTTTCTAAATTAAAGTATTTAATTACTTCGTTTCCAAAAAATACACCTAATATATTTAACACAATAATAATTATAATTATTAATACTAGTATATGTAATAAAGCAAGTTCTTGTGTTAGTGTAAGACTATTAATGTATTCAAATAAGCTATCCAAAATATAATCCCAATCTGGAAGAATACTACTTTTTGTACCTCCTCCATTTGAAAGAATTTGTTCTAATATTTCTACAAGTTCTTGTTGGGTTTGTATAGTAGATTTTACAATTTCATTAGAAGCCTCTATAGTTTTTTTTGCTGATTCTAAATTTTCTGTACTAGAAGGATTGTTGAATATTTTATTCAAGCTTCCATATTTTTCTTGAAGAATTTCTACTATAGAAAGTACTTTTTCATTTGTAGTTTCATCTACATAAATATTATTATTGTTCAAAGTATTTTGAATATTTGTTGATATTTCTTTAATTTCTTTTATTCCAGAATTAGTTTCCTTAATAAGTTCTAATGCTACTTTATCGTTAGCTTCTTTTGCAGCTATTTCTGTTTTATATAAAATACTTTCTGCTTTTTTAATATAAATATGTTGAGCAATACTGTAACCAAGAAAATATAGTGAAGCTTTTGCAATTTTTTTTAAATGTCTCATTTTTTTTTATTTAATTATTAGTTTATTAAGAAGATATATTTATTTATACTGTATAATATCTTATTACAGTTAATTTATTTAAATGGTTTTATAGTACCTTCCAATAGGAATTTTGATTTTGGATATAAAATGAATTGTTTTAAATAATTGCCAGGATAAATTACCGCTTTTAAATTATTATAAAAATATAAAGTATTAAATTATGTAGATTAAAGTTTTAATTAGATTATTAAAGTTCATTCTAAATAAATTGTGTGGTTTTTCATAGGTAGCCGTTATAATTCGGCTGGTTTTATTCCAGTACTTTAGCATTGGATTAGACTATGTCATAATAATTTTTAATTTATATCGCTTCAGCGAAAAACAATGATGGTATACAAATTATTTAAATTACTCTAAGCGTGTAGTCGTTGAGGATCCTAATCTATAAACTTATTTGATAGTTTCCGGCAAATTACCCATTGTATTATCTATATAAATTGTTACTAAATTATAACTTAGTATTATAAGCTTTAGGGTTTCCTTGCATATAGCTTAGTTTTTGTTTATGAGCCCAGCAGTCTGTATATTGTTTAGGCATTTTAATATTTTTGGACCTTGTATTAGTCTAGCTTTAGATAAAAGCCATTTACCACTATTTAGGTCTAAGCTAAATATTTAAAGCCAAGTTTCCTAGGCTATTAGAGTACACTTTACACTATGTATCTATCTTCTATTAAATTTTCAAGAAGTATTCGAGTAAACCATTTAGGTTTATAATACATAGCGAGTAACCATCTACTCGTTGCTCTTTTCCACATAATGACTTACTTAAAACCTTAGTTATTATAATAAGTAATAGAGGTAGTTTAGATCCGCGAATGGCGATTTTCAGTTTCCCGATATTCATAACCTTGTTACTATTTCCAAGTGATTACCTTGGCCTTCATCCTTGCCCTTTTAGGCTAATAAATTAGTAGTTATGACTTTACGCTTTACCCGGAGTTTGATTACTTTAGAGCCTTATGAAACTTGCTTAAGGTTTCTCCACTCACTTCACAGCTGTATACGATAATCCTACGTCCTTAATTTCACTGAACAATCATTTGGGACCTTGATCTGTGTTAACGGCTGTTTCCGTCTTGACTACCCAACTTAGCTTGAATAGTCTGAATATCTACCATCAATTTATGTAATTCCGAGATTCGCTTCCAAAGGTAAGATTTTCTAAGTCCCCGCAACCTGAACAATTATTAATTATTTCTCTTTTCTTGCTCATGCAAATAAAGTAATTAATTTGTTGGGAAACTCCTTGCTGTACCTCCATAAATCTTGTAGTAATCTTAATTAAAAAACTAAGAAAACTTCCTTTACCGTAAAAACTGTATGTTATAAGGAAAGGGTAGGTAGATGTCATACTTTAATATGTTTCGTAGAAAACCAGCTAGCACCAGGTCAGATTGGCATTTCCAATTATTAATTTCTGTTATTCTATATTTTTCAATATAGTTCAGACTATACTTTCATCTCTACGTTGACTTTAGGTTAATTTTGTATAAATAGGCAAATTAAATTATCTTTGATTTACTATTTTTGTGGCTTAATAAATTTGGTGAAGTATTCGGATTGACTAATCTTTTTACTTTTTGCCTTCTTTATTAATATCCCAAGCTAATTAAACTATATCCTTTAAACCTTGTTCTGTTTTATATCCATTATTTTTTATAAGTTCAGCAGTTTTAATAGTTTTTTTTCAAAGTGATTTTTTTATAGTATTATATTTAATACTCTTAAGTTTAGGATATACTTTATCGAATAAATTATCTACACTTTGTACTTGATATCTAGCTGCTTTTAATGTAATTTATAAACAGTTTCGCATTTAACTAACTCGTTTAAAACAGAAATAGAAGATAATTAACACACAACTGTAAAGTAAACAGTTACTCTTCGTCTATGAGTGAAAAAGAAAACTTTCATTGTTGAATTATCTATCAAAGAATCCTTCTAGTAACTTAGCTTTTAACTTAGAGTTATTTAAAGCAGCTAATACTATTTAGGCTGTATTTAATTAAGTTAATTTACCGTATTTTACTATTATCTTTTTATTTTTTGTCGTATTTTTAATCATAAATTTAGTATTTTAACTATTCCTTCTAAGGTTAAATGTTTTTATTTATTCATTAAAACCACAGCTTTAAATATAGTATATTATTCTAACTTACTTCATCTTAACGGTTGTTAATCAAAATAAAGGCAGTATTACCTCTACTATTTCATCTATCGATCTAACTACATAAGTTACATTTTGTCTATTTATAGAGACTTTTCCTGTACCTAAGTATTTATATAAATCAGATTCTAACTTAGATTGAGTAAGATTGTAAATTGGCTCTGTATTGTCCCGTACCATTTACGTTTTTTAATTTAACTTATTACAAACTACCATCTGATTGTGTAAATTCAGATATCCATTCAGGTGTTATATAAACATTTTATCCTATTTTTTTTCTTTCGGTTTAAACTTAATTAAAAATAATGTTAGAACTAAAGTTAACCATGGTCATTCGAAACTGTAGAGAGCTAGCGTTTTGCCTTTATAATTTAAAAGCCTTAATTTTTCAATTAAAGTCGTTACGGGGTTAGTATCTAGCTATTTTATTTGTTTCTAGAAAGATACAACTTCCCACGGTATTGCCTGTTTTGTAGGTTTCTACCGTTATGAGCTAGTTTTATTTTTAAGGAAATTACTTCCCAGTGCGGCAAAATGTTATACCGCTTACTTAAATTCTTCGGAGAATTATGCAACATTCACCCGTTCGATCCATTATAATCTGGTCTAAGTAAAATCACTTCTGGCTTCGGGTCTAATAATAGTAACTTACCCACCATAGTGTAAACTTTTTAGTTTTTATGACTATCTAGTCGCTTTCGCTAAGGCTTTTAACCTTGCTACTACTATTAAGTTGCTGCATTGATACCAATATTTTCACATTGGATTAGACTATACCTTCAACTCACAAAAATGTTAGGATATTATAATAATAGAAAGGGAGAATTAATATTAAATTTATAATAAAAATGACTTAATAAGTTTGATCAATTCTAATAATTTATCTTTAGAACTGCTTAGAATATAAATTATATTTTCAGTTTTATGTATACTACATTCTAAATTTATTTTTTATTACCTTAATTAATTTTGTAAGATTTTCCATAGATTAAGTACAAAGATATAAACCGCTTACTTATTTATAAACCCGCAGGCTCCATTCATAATCCATTAAGCTAAACCTATTTCTGTTAACATTTATTTGAAATTATTAGCTATATAATTTATACCTTCTAGATTAATTCCAGTTATTTTTTAAAAAAAAGGAAGACTTAACTTTTAAAATTTACTATTAATATATTTTTTATATTTATTAGGTCTATTATCATTTGTAAGAATTGGCTTAGATCCCTATTATTATTGAAATATAATTGTTCAATATATAATTTATTTTTAAGAAATTGTTTAAATTGAAGTCTAGTATTAGAATACTTATCTTATTTGGTTTTATGCTGTTAAATAACATGCTTCCTATGATAATTTTATTTAATTCATTTTGTAATTGAGCTTTTCTATACATTTTCATAATTAAGATTTATATTATTTTTAATATTGATTGATAGCGTATAACATATTTGGGGCTATTTTAACCTTATTCTATTATTTTTATCCATAATTTCTTGGAATATTTGAGTGCTGACGTATTACAATGTTAATTTACATCGTCTCTTCTTTCGAATCAGTCGTTACAGGGCTAATAAAAAGTGTACTATAATTTAGTACATAGTAACATTTGTCTTATTCCTACGATTTAGTAGCTTCCCACGGTATTTCCGATAGATTATTCCTTAGGATTCACCGTTAGCATGCTAATATATTAAAATATTGTCACACCGACTTGTTAAAGTCATGAGTCAGTTTTAAAAAATTTCACAATTTTAAGGGCAAGCATTTCACCCAGTTGGAATAGGTAGGCCCTCGCAGGCTTTCCCCTCCTAAGAACCGTACGTGCGACTTTCACCGCATACGGCTCAAGCAATCATTCGTGACACAGAAACACTCAGAATCTGGCCCTGGCTCGTTTTAACTTGGATTAGTTTTACCTTTTCAGTTCCTTAATCTTAGCTTGTGTTATGCTATTTTGGCATAGTTGATTTTGTAAGATTTTAGGTTTTTTGAGACAGTGTACATAAATTGTTATTCGGTTTACTTTAGCTAATATTGTAATTACCAACCCTGTGACCTTCTTAACTTTTATTTATCCTCAACACTAGTTGGTTCTGTATTTGGTAGACTAATTTATTGTTTTACGTTGCCTTCACAATTTTTTATTATCGTAATATTTACTTTTTAGTAAAATTTGGCGCATTTTCTCTAATTTACACTTAAAGGTGTTTTATATTTCAGGCTGATAGATTTTATTTCTATATTGCTCTCAATTGTTTGTCAAAAGCTTTTTTAAATTATCTCCGTTGAGACTGAACTAACGATACTAGTTATATTTGGATACTGTTAGCTTCCTACTTGTAGTAGTTAGGCATATTCGCAGTTTGCCTTATTAACTTAAAATTATAAAGATGATCACCAGATTCAAGTTAGCACCCTTTCGAGTTAGCTCATTGAGCCTATGAAGTCCCTTCTTATGGAACAACCGTTCGCTTTTTGATTCCTCCTGTACCTCCTACCTGTTATGTACACTTCCGTGTGTAGACTTTATAGTACACCTCTGATTTATACCTTTAAATTTTATTGCTTTAATCAGTAGGCATGAGGCTTACCATGTTTCCAAGTGAACACCGTTCAATACCCTTTTTATTAGCAGGGGTTCATACTTTACTCCGGTAGTTATTAGGACCATAGGATATGCCAGCATAAGAAACATATTCCAGCTACATTTGATAGATTTTAGCTACCAACACCTTTTACGGAGCCTTAGTTTTACGTATGTTCGCTTTCGCTAACCTCGCTTGGTATTTTCCCTAGCACTTTCGTTACATTGTCCCTTAAGCTTCACACACAAAAATCACTTTCCACGCATGTCAAGGTAGGGATAGCTCTATGGTCAGAGCTAATGGAATTTCACCATATTGTTGACTTGGACTTTTTCATGTCGCACTTATGCAAAAGGTACGCCCTCATTTTATTTTAAAATTCGGACTGCTTATAGAGTTACTAATTCATGTTCTATTTCACCAATTCATTTATATTGTTTCCAAGATAAAATCATTTTGTTTGTTTTCTACTTGCTTTTCAAACTTTTCCTTCACAGTACTTATTCACTATCGCTAAATTTATTATACTTAGCCTTAGAGGATGGTTCCCCTGTGTTCCGACAAGTTTTCTCTCATCGTACTTTATTGCCTTACAATGTAAGACAGATACTATAATAATTATTATTTTTGATAAACCTACAGGACTTATTGTTTGTAACCTTTTTTAGTAAACTTTATTTAAAAACTTATTTTTATTTTCAATTTATTTTGAAATAATATTATTATATTTTAAGGCTAGTCCGATTTCACTCGCCATTACTTTCGGAGTCTCGGTTGATTTCCTTTCCTTTCCCTACTGAAATGTTTTACTTCGGGAAGTAATTAACTAATAAGGTTTACCTTAGGATCGCTTAAATAGTATATAAAATCTAACTTTTTAAATTTCTTTAAGCATTTGGTTTTTCCCTCCTTATATTTATAAATTTGCTTTAGTTTTCTTTAATAACCCCTTTAATTAACTTTTTTAAATATTTTAAAATGATGGAACTATATTAACATCGATACTTATATATTAAAATTAAATAAAATTATATAATAGTGTAAAAAAATCTAATTTATAAAAAAATATAACAATAATATAAATTATAACTTAATTGAATCTTAATATTAATTATTAATTAAAAACATTTAATTTAAAAAGTGTGTTAAAACTTAAAAATTATAGACTAACTTATGATTTAAATTATAAATAAGTAATAAGTCACATAATTGTAAAACAAATAAAAACCTAAAATTTAAATTATTAAAGTATGGATTAAATAACATTATAAAAAGATACAAATCGTAGAATAATAACCTGTCAAAATAACAAGCTATAACCAATAACAACATAAAAAATTGTAAAAAAAATAATAACTCAAGTTATGTAAATTGCCTTAAACTGGCCACGTGCTTAATTTTCATTTAAAAATTTATTAACTAAAATTGCCTTAAGTTTTTGATGAAATTGTAAAAATTGAGATAAAATACAAAATAATTACATTATAAATAATGGAAAAATTAAATTATTTTTAATTAAAACTAAATACATATTTTACCATAAACTTTTAGCCTAGCAATTAGCAATCTGGAGTAAAATTTACAAAAAATGTAAAAAAAGTTTAAAACCAACACTGGAATACTACTAGCTAAAATAATAATTAAAATAACTAAAAAAATTATCACAAACAAATATTAAAATTTACTAATAAATTACCATAGTTAATACCCGACTCAAAATATACAAGAAAAAAAAATTAAAAACTTTAAAAAAAATAAAAAAAAAATAAAGAAAAAGTAAAAAAAAAATAAAAAAAATTAAGAAAAAAAGAATAAAAAGCTTGAACAAGTTATCCACAAATAATTGTGCA
>Ga0153976_1000176_pt1 | contig 20653 bp, 16 predicted proteins | sample TSGA060MetaG_FD_104717 | JGI IMG/M metagenome (GOLD analysis project Ga0153976, IMG submission 104717) | Attine ant fungus gardens microbial communities from Georgia, USA - TSGA060 MetaG | ecosystem: Host-associated > Fungi > Mycelium > Unclassified | place: USA: Georgia, Yuchi Wildlife... | reverse complement strand
TTTCATCCAAGAATACTATTAAAGCGATACCTGAAGAAATAACTGACTACCCCGACGGGCTTCGCATGGTTGCTCACCATGGCTGCATCAATGCTGGCCTCCTCCGCGCTCTCTTTGATGAGGCATTCAAAGATAGGCATGCCACTCGGTATCCCGCCAGCAACACTAACATCTAGCCAGCTCGGCCACCTGAAGCAACATTCAGCTACCTGATGAATATAAAGTGACCACACTCACGTCTGCTTGGTCTTGGCCCGTGTCGGGACCCAAATCCTCACTTGCGGGCTGCTAGGTATCCCTTGATGGATAATCATATGTACCCCATATGTAACGACCCCAAAAAGTGTACACGCAGAACGTTCCATCTCAAAGGCATAGTTTCCGTCGTCAGAGTCAACGTGATCGTGCACGCCAAAGGGATTCCGGTACACAGGGCACATTTCGTCCCGCCATTTTTTGGGTCCGATGATCGTAGAGTAAGCACCAGTGTCACGCCAACGCTCACAGAGTTCTTTTATCGCCGCGGTGCGCTTTTTCGGGGTATTGACTGACGCGTCAAAGCTGACGGAATACCCCACTTTTGGTTCTGAAATGACCCATATCCCGGGTTTCTCCTTTCGAAGAAGATCCACTACATCTAACCTCAAGAGCCCAACCACAGGACTTTTCCGAGATTGTGTTAATGTCCACGGGACGAAGGAATCCACGTCGGAGGGTTTCTGAGCGACATCAACAAGGTCGTCATTAGGTGGCAGGCGAAAATTATCGCCTATCTTGACGAGGTCAAGGTAAGAAAGGGGTGAGGGCGCAGGAATTGGGGGGTCGTTAGACATTTTGCTGAAGCCATCGTTCCGTTCAAAAGCGCTCTCTCTACTTATATTTTCATGCCGAGGGCGGCAGTGCAAAGGGCCACCTGTAGAAACGTTCTTTGCATTCTCTGCATTCTGGTTCAAGAGCACTGGTTGAATGTGGACAGGTCAGGTCTGCATTCTCTGCATTCTTTACGATAAACACGTTACTAAACTATAAATCCCCAGTCGTGACGTCGTGCGATACAAATACAATGATTAGCAGTCGCCGGGAAATTTGAGGAGACGATAGGGCTGTCCGACATAGGGTCTACGACCCTAATGGACAACAAATCCAGACAAAAAAAAGTTTGAGGAGAACGAGGAGAATAACGCGTTCTTCGGCCTACAAATGACCATCACAGACAGCGAGGTCTCAGTTTTGAATACATCTCGTGCATAGGATGATTCGCTTAGATATTGCTTAGATATGCAGCGTGTGCATTAATGCCGAAGAAACTATCCTAAAAGGAGGCACGACTGTAGGGTTAGCGTTAGGACTTCGCGACAGCGGCTGTGCAGCACGTAGCGTCTCTTGTTCTCTGCACCTCAGTGTCCGCGCCATACTCCAGCAGACTCGAGCCTGCCGTCTTCAGGTTTTCTTTTCCCCACCCTCCACTCCCTTATCCTTCACTTGCTCTCGGATTCTCGCAGCCTATTTCACTACAATTCTTTGCTACAGTTACATAGTTACATACATTCATACTCTTGTGGCTCGGATGGCGGTACCTAGACCTTCAGGGCTTGAGGGTGCGAGGTTGCCCGCCACCCTCGCAGCTCACCTCGGCTCACTTACAGGTCGGGGCTGCTATTGGAGCCGGGACCCCTTTGGGTGGCTCCGCCTAAATAGCTACCTGCATCTTACCAATGCAAACATTCTCTCGCTGAATGCGGCACAATAGCGCCACGCAAAGTCCGGAAGTACTACTTGCAAGCCTGAAGTCATAGCAACAGAGGAATGTTTTACTAGTGGGAGGGCAGGGTTTCTCCCTGCCCTAGTCATGCTTGAAACATGGCTGCAGCAAGTCATTGAAGTCACACAAGGTCACATGATATAAATGAAAGCTAACATTTCAAATTTCAAATTTCAAAAAAAAAAAAAACAAAAAAACGTGGATTGTGGCAACGCCACAACAGGCGTGTGCTAGTTTGTTTTTTTGTATCGAATTATCACGCTGTCTTTGTCAACACTGACAACTCTCTGATAGGTTATGCAATAACGTTCCATTTTCAAAATTGACAACTCTCTGATGGTATGTCGGACAAGTCCATCTGGCACCCTGTCGTGCTTGAAACATGGCTGCGGGAGAGCAGGGTTCCCCGCCTAAGAAACTGCTTCGATAAGCTCAGCTTGTATCGAATTACCACACCTCCTCAGTCACTTGTATCGAATTATCGCTCTTTCTTTTTCAACACTCGCCACTCTCTTGTAGTATATCGGATAAGCTCAGCTAATTTGTATCAAATCATCACGCTTCCTCTATAAACACTTGTAGAATTTCGTACGCAGGTAGGACAACGACTCGGGGCGAAAACCCGAAACTCGACTACTGTAAATACTTCGCTATATAAACTTGATGACTCGTGTACTACACGTGACCTTCACGAGTCCGTTCGATTGATATTCCAACAACACTAACAATTCTCTGATAGTATATCAGATAAGTACACCCGCCTGTCGTGCTTGAAACATGGCTGCGGGAGAGCAGGGTTCGACTCACTACCGTAGTCATGCTTGAAACAGGGCTGCGGGAAGATCGGGGTCAGAAATATTTTTGATAAGCTCAGCTAATGTTTATAGAATTATCACACTTCCCTTTTCGACACTAACAACTCCCTGGTAGTATATCGGACAAGTACACCCGCCTGTCATGCTTGAAACACGGCCGCAAGCAGGGTTCGACTGCCCCCCATAGTCGTGCTTGAAACATGGCTGCGGGAGAGCGGGATTCACCGCCAAACTTTTTTGATAAGCTCAGCTAATGTGTATCGAAGTATCACACTTCCTTTTTCAACACTAACAACTCCTTGGTAGTATATCGGACAAGTCCATCCGCCTGTCATGCATGTCATGCTTGAAACATGGCTGCGGGAGGGCAGGGTTCCACTCGCCACAAGCCAACTTTGTTTTTGTTCATTGATTTTTGTCGATTATGTTTTGATCTTATATGATTATCAAATGGCTTTTTCGCCCATCTGTTCGGTTGTCTGATAATTTGGTGTAGAAAAAATAAACCCAAGTTATCACCATTGTGGTATTGTGAGAACTAATAAGCTATGGAACGTTGTTGATTGTTGACAGTACTAGTGCGATAAATTGGACAAAAAAGACTTACCAAAGTCTCCTGCGGCCATGTTTCAAGCATGACTAGGCGGGGAGTCGAACAATACTCTCCCGCAGCCATGTTTCAAGCATGGCAGGCGGTTGTAGTACTTACCTGATATACTACCAGAGTTGTCGGTGTTGACAAAGGAAGCGTGATAATTCGATGCAAAAAAACAGATTAACTCATCAAAAAGAGTTCCTTGGGCGAAGAACCCCTGCGGCCATGTTTCAAGCATGACTAGGGCGGGGAGTCGAACCCTGCTCTCCCGCGGCCATGTTTCAAGCACGACAGGCGGATATACTTGTCCGGTATACTACCAGGAAGTTGTTAGTGGCGAAAAAGGAGGTGTGATAATTCGATACAAATTAGCTGAGCTTACCAAAAAGTTTCTCAGGTGGAGAACCAGCTCTCCCGCAACCACGTTTCAAGCGTGACTACGGTGGGGAGTCGAACCCTGCTCTCCCGCAGCCATGTTTCCAGCATGACAGGCGGATGTACTTGTCCCATATACTACCGGGGAGTTGTTAGTGTCGAAAACCGAGATGTGATAATTCGATACAAATTAGCTGAGCGTATCAAAAAAAATTAGGCAGGGAACAGCTCTCCTGCAGGCATGTTCCGAGCATGAGTATGGTAGGGAGTCGAACTCTGCTCACTTGTGCGATATACGACCAGGGAAGTTTCTGAGACGACGAACCCCGCTCTCCCGTAGCCATGTTTCAAGTATGACTAGGGTGGGGTGTCGAACCCTGCTCTCCAGCAGCCATGTTTCAAGCATGACGGGCGAGTGTACTTATCCGATATACTATCAGAGGGTTGTCAGTCTTGAAAAAGGAAGTGTGATAATTCGATACCCATTACCTGAGCTTATCAAAAGGGTTTCTTAGGCGGCGAATCCCGCTCTCCCGCAGCTTTGTTTCAAGCATGACCATGGTAGGGAGTCGAACCCTGCTCTCCCGCAGCCATGTTTCAAGCATGACAGGCGGATGAACTTGTCCGATATACTACCGGGGAGTTGTTAGTGTCGAAAAAGGTGATAATTCGATACACATTGGCTCAGCTTATCAAAAGCATCTTAGGCGGGGAACCGCCCTCCTGCAGCCATGTTTCAAGCATAACTAGGCGGGGAGTGGATCCCGGCTCTCCCGCAGCCATGTTTCAAGCATAACAGGCGGGTGTACTTGTCCGATATACTACCGAGGTGTTATTAGTGTCGAAAAAGGAAGTATGACAATTCTATAAACATTAGCTGAGCTTATCAAAAATGTTTCTGTCCCCGCTCTTCCCGCAGCCCTGTTTCAAGCTTGACTATGGTAGGGAGTCGAACCCTGCTCTCCCGCAGCCATGTTTCAAGCACGGCAGGCGGGTGTACTTATCCGATATACTACCAGAGAGTTGTTAGTGTTGAAAAAGGAAGTGTGATAATTTGATACAAAAAAAATTGGCTGACAAAAATGTGTGTTAGGCACCCATATTTCAAGTGTCTATACCTTTCATAGGATTCATCCTGGGAATAGTTGCTCCGAGTCATCATCGCCGCAAAAGTCTATGGTTATTGCTTATGATAACTTATGCAGAGTGTATAATCTTTTCTTTCCACATCCTTCACGTATCCGCAAACCGCCAAAATGAGTTCAGATACGCTCTCTAGGGTATTGGGGAGGTTGCAGAATCTACCTGTGATGTCTCTGCCCACTGATTATCCCCGATCAACTGGCCTCAATAAACTCATCGAAGCCGCACATCTCGCAGATCTTTCAGAGAAAACCTCGTTTAGTCTGTTGAAGCTCGCACTTCATGAAGACTCGGAGAATGAAGAGGAAGAGACCTCTAAAACTAGACCATCAGCCTTCCATCTACTGCTATCGTCCTTTCTCGTTCTCCTCCACAGGTATACTGGCGATACAGACTTTGTGATCGGCTCCTCCTCTGCCGCTGCAAGCTCTCCTTTGATTCTTCGACTTTCCGTGGACCCTTCGGATTCGTTTTGGACTATCGTGCGTCGTGTCCAGCGCGTCGAACGCGAGGCCGAAGCAGACCTTTTGCCATATGAGACAATCTTACAGGCTTTGCACAAGGACAGAGACGACTCCGTAGAAGCATCTCGTCCACTCTTCCGCGTCCGTTTCTTCGACGAAACCGATCAACCGAGGGATAACTTCATTCGCTCTACCAGTTTGACATCTGATCTCACCGTCTTCGTCACCCGACCACCCGCAACCACACGTGCTTCACTAGCTCCTCGAATCTCCCTTCGTATTCTCTTCAATTCCTTGTTATTCACGTCCTCCCGCATATCGTTCATCATCGATCAACTTTCTGTGCTTTTACGCAATGTTTCCATCAATCCTACTGCGGCTGTCGGTTCTGTTCCCCTCTTAACGACTGCCCAACGCAAACACTTGCCTGATCCAACAGCGGACTTACATTGGTGTGACTGGAAGGGGGCGATCACTGATGTATTCTCGCGTAATGCGCAGAAATGGCCTGATCGGCCATGTATCATTCAAAGTATACCTGCATCGACTCCTAACGAGCTACAGACGACGCGAACGTTCTCTTACGGAGACATCCGAAGGGCCTCCAACATTCTCTCGCACCATCTGCTAGCAGGGGGAGTTAAAAGAGAGGAAGTCGTCATGATTTACGCGCATCGTAGCGTCGAGCTCGTCGTAGCCGTTATGGCAGTTCTTAAGTGCGGTGCGACGTTCTCAGTCATAGGTATGATCTTTTACGCTCCTTTCAGTTCATTTGTAACTCGAATAAGATCCCGCATACCCGCCTTCACGCCAGATAATATACCTTCGGGTCGCTCAACCTCGTGGCCTTGTTGTTCTCGCAGGAGCAGGCAAGATCGGATCTTCCGTGCGCGAATTCCTATCTACAGAACTCAAAATCCGTGTGGAAGTGCCCGCGCTTGAATTTGCCGTTACCAGCCAGATACTCGGAGGCACAGTCGGCGGCGCCGATGTTTTGGAGACGCAGATCCGACTCGGTGAGACGGATCCCAATGTCATTTTAGGACCCGACAGCATCGGTACACTCTCCTTCACCAGTGGAAGCACCGGTATCCCCAAAGGCGTTCGGGGGCGCCATTACAGCCTCACACATTTCTTCCCCTGGATGGGCGAACGCTTCATGCTGGGCGAAACCTCCAAATTCACGATGTTGAGTGGGATCGCTCACGATCCTATCCAGCGTGATAGTACGTCCAATATTTTCTAGCAGATGAACCTTCGCTGACAATGCAAACCTCAGTTTTCACGCCTCTTTTCTTCGGTGCTGAGCTTCACGTACCCACCGCAGAAGATATCGGTACGCCCGGCCGTCTCGCGGAGTGGATGGACGACAGCAAAGTGACGGTCACCCACCTCACCCCAGCAATGGGCCAGTTGCTCTCCGCGCAAGCGACGCGCCAGATCCCTTCCTTGCGAAACGCATTCTTCGTTGGAGACGTCCTGACGAAGCGCGACTGCCTCCGCCTACAAGCCCTTGCCTCGAACGTGCAGATCATCAACATGTACGGCACGACAGAAACGCAACGTGCGGTGTCCTACTTTGCGATCCCCCCCGTATCTGTAGACCCGACTTTCCTTGCCACCCAGAAGGACATCATGCCTGCTGGAGAGGGTATGGTCGACGTGCAGCTTCTTGTCGTCAATCGCAGCGACAGAAATGTCCCTTGCGCGGTCGGAGAAGTTGGAGAGATTTATGTGCGGTCTGGAGGTTTAGCGGAGGGATACCTCGATACCGATGCGTCCTCTGAGAAGTTCGTGAATAATTGGTTTGCTCCTTCCACCCTGCCGTGGAAGGACACCATCTTGCATCCGCCTCAGGGCCTCGCTGGGCCCGAGTCGCGGCATTGGAAAGGCATCCGCGACCGGATGTATCGTTCTGGCGATCTTGGTCGGTATCTTCCCGATGGGCGCGTTGAATGTACTGGGCGCGCAGATGACCAGGTCAAGATCCGTGGCTTTAGAATCGAGCTCGGAGAGATCGACACGCTGATGAGCCAGCACCCTCTTGTGCGTGAAAACGTCACGCTAGTGCGGAGGGATAAGGACGAGGAAAAGATCCTCGTCAGTTACTTCGTGCCTCTGCAAGACTCGAAGCTGGATGGGTTCGCCAGCGAGCTCACGGAGGATGATGAAAGCGACGGCAATCACATTCCCAAGTATAGACGACTCATCAAGGACATTAGAGAGCATCTCAAAAAGAAGCTGCCTAGTTACAGCATACCATCATGTGCGTTTCATAGGTTGCGCTCTGTTCCTATCTCACATGGCTCAACTTTCTCGTCCTTTCTACCCAGTGTTCGTTCCACTGCATCGCATGCCCCTTAACCCCAATGGCAAAATAGACAAACCTGCGCTTCCCTTCCCCGACACAGCACAAGCCCACGCTACATACTCAGAACCCAAAAAAGGCATCAATGGGCGCAAAGCCAGCCCCACCGAAGAAACCATGCGCACCATCTGGACCAGCATCCTCTCGAACGCGCCCAAGCCGATCCCTCTTGATGAAAGCTTCTTCGATCTCGGCGGTCACTCCATCCTTGCTACGCGGCTCATCTTCGAGATCCGCAAAACCTTTGTCGTCGAGGCCCCGCTGGGCCTCATCTTCGACCACCCGACCATCACAGGCCTCGCTGCAGCCGTAGATGCCCTCCGTGATCCAGACTTTGGTATGGCATACAATAGTGCTGAGACGATCTCGCCGATGGCTGTTGTCAATGGTATCAACGTCTCTGCGAAATCGCCGGCGGCTGTTCCGTATGGACAGGACTACGAAGCCCTCTTACACCGCCTGCGCCCTTCGTACCCGCTGATATCTGAAGATTTCAAGTCGGGCGCTGTCACTGTGTTTTTAACAGGTGCTACTGGTTACCTCGGTGCCTTTGTCATGCGTGATCTCCTTCAGCGTCTTGATAGGGTTCGGAAGGTCATTTGTCTAGTACGTGCGACCAGCGTCGATCAGGGGCTTGCGCGCCTTAGAGAAGGGTCCAGTGATCGCAACGTTTGGGATGAGCAATGGATCACTTCGGGTAGACTCGAGGTAGTGGTTGGAGACCTTGGCCTCGAATTGTTCGGCATGGGTGACGCAGTCTGGTCACGTGTTGCTGCTGAAGCTGATGTTGTCTTGCACAATGGTGCCCTGGTCAGTTACTCCACCTCTTTATCTATGAGCATTTGAATTTGGTATCTGATACCGAAGTACGCAGGTACATTGGGTGTACCCCTACGAGAGGCTGCGTGCGCCGAACGTCATTAGTACCTTGACTGCCATCGAACTCGCCTCGACGGAGAAGCAGAAGTTGCTCGTTTTCGTTTCTACGACATCGGCAATCGACACCGAACATTACGTGCGACTCTCCGATCATCTTGAACAATCGCAAAACTCACGGAGAGGCATTCCGGAGGATGACGATCTCGAAGGCGCAAAAGTAGGTCTCAAGTCTGGTTATGGCCAGAGCAAATGGGTTGCCGAGAAACTGCTTTTCGAAGCTGGAAGGAGGGGCTTAAGGGGCCATATCGTACGGCCCGGATATATTGTTGGCGATTCACAGACTGCAGGTACGTATACTCCTCTTTCAAGATAGCCCGACAACTCGAATTGATTGCGGCATTTCATAGTTACAAACACCGATGACTTTATTTGGCGCATGGTCAAGGGATGTGTTCAGCTTGGCCTTGTCCCAGATATCAACAACACAGTGAACATGGTACCCGTAGACCATGTCGCTCGCTGCACTACCCTCGCTGCCCTGGAGCCCCTACCGAATGCTGCGCAAAGTGTACTCCACATCACTGCTCAACCCCCTCCAACGTTCAACGACATCCTGTCCTCGCTGGCTGAGTACGGTTTCCCTACGCAGCAATGCGAGTATCTCGTATGGCGTCGCAAGCTGGAGCAGCACGTCATGGAGGTCCAAGACAACGCCCTTTTCCCCCTCCTTCATTTCGTCCTCGATGACTTACCGAGGAGCACAAAGGCCCCTGAGCTTGACGCCACTAACACGCAGGAACTGCTTCGGTCTCAAGGGCAGCCATGCGCTTACACCGTTTCAGACGAGCTAATGGGGAAGTACCTCGCATGGTTAGTGGGCGCAGGCTTCTTACCGCCACCTACATCGCCAGCGCCCAACAAGTCGTTGCCACAATTAGCTAATGGCGCCACTATCAAGGCTGCAGGTCGGAGTGGCGTTTGATGGCAATTCTGGATTCAGACAGGGAACGTATCCATTTTGGTGGTTTTTCGTTTTTTTCTCTCTAGTGAATGCGCAGCTGTATTTTAAAATTTACCAGTGGACAACGAGATGCATCTTGTTGCATCATGTGCTGCAATGATAAAACGGATGCAACTTTCACAATTTAGTGCCAAGTGAGCATAATTCACTTACTCCGAGGTGAGTCCACTCCCAACAATCTCACTTACATTTGAGGCGCGAGGAACCTGTGTACGATTAATCCTGGACATTCGTGTCGAGGGATGTTGTTTCATCATCAGAGATATTTTCTACTATCCAAGTGCGATCGCAGTCTCCTAAATTGCGCCTCGCGGGGGCTGTTATTGGCAGGAGGTCCGCATTACAGGTCGCCTTGGATGTCATGATGCCACATGTTTCAGATTATGTCGGTACCGCGACCCGGCCGGAGGTCTCAAAAAACGAGAGACCAGAAGGCTCGGCAATATTGCAAAGCAACATCTGGATGAGATCGAAACCTAACTCTGAAGTATGTATGTCGGGAGTCTAAGCTGAGTATCGTAATTATAGCCAGTGAATAACTTGCCGCATATCACGAACTTCAACAACGGTATTCAATCCTATTCAAGATGCAGACGAATCATGCTCGCAAGCACCGAGTTGTGAAAGTCGCATCCATCTTATGACATCGCAAAATGTGATGCACTCATACGAAATAACGTAGTTCTCCGGTAAATTCTGTTGCACACACGAAAACAATCAAGATGGAGTACATTGCTTCACCTGTCCAACCCAAATATGTTATCAAACGCTACTCGACCAGCAGCTGCAGCGTTGATGAGGCATCGCAAACCTTATCCGCAGACAAGTTCTGAGGAAGTGCCGTCTTCGAACCCATTCCTCTTTGCATCAGCAAAACACTTTGAGCTCAGGGCTCAAAGTGCTTTGCTGATGTAGTTGCCAGAGTCGACCATGTTAAACCGCTTGCTTCATCGTCTCGCGCTTCATGAAAATCTGCAAGAAATGGTCAAGTAGTAAGCTGTGTGCCCTTTAGTATCTGATGTTTGATAGACTGGATCTAATCGCATCTTCCAGGGTGGAGTCCCTGGACCCTGCGTTACCACCTTGCTCCCCATGTACATCGTCCGCACCGAATACCATCGACCAGGTCATGGTAAAGATCAAGAAGGTCCTCCTAGGTTCCTCAATTCTGATAGATATTGTATAAATTTTAAGGGAGATTAAGCTTTACCATTTTCAAGTCATTTACCTGATGGAGTTGGCATGGTGTGATAGACGACATGGGTAACCATGGAAACCCATAATACTGAGGTCCGAGAAGAGTTGGTAGAAGAAAGACGAATGAATGCTAGGCGTTGAAAACAACGGACGGAGATTGGACAGAGACGTAGTATAACCGGAGGAGGTCTTACAAAGTTCCACAAGAAAAAGACAATCATATTATGATGATGGGAGACACGAAAAGGGTGACCAAGCACAATACAACGAAAGCGTACGTTGTTCTGTCGTCACTGGACGCAAGCGCACGCTTGCTATAATCCAACACGATCTTCTAGATTTATTGCATACAGAACACAGGCAGCTTGGGAGATTACATAAAAGGTATTGTTTTCTTCCGGAGACCATCATGATAATGCAAGAGTCTGATGACTCATTATGTAAAATGGCGGTTTGAACTCGAGTCTGAAATTCAATAATTGCTCTTTGTCTAGTAGTAAGTTACAACTAGTAATACTCGCTACTACTTGCACATAATGTTACATAGTAATCCCTTTCTACTTTACTGATTATACTGTGTTATTGAACGACAGCCGGCAGCACCGGCAAGAGGTTATCCGCACAGTGTCACATTATTGTCACATCACATGACATTAGTTGGATTTAGACGCCTGCCAAATTATGTACCACTTGTTTCTCACTTGACGAAATAAACTGAAATTATTGAGCAGGACCCAGTACCTGATCACCCTTCACTCGGCAACGCCAAAACGCCAAAAGTTGACAGTTGGCAGCCCTTGATTGCATCTAGACTTTCAGATTACTTTGCTGGAGAGATTTACTGAATTCGGGCCCATCGAAGACGATTTTTCGAGTGTCCGTAATTATTTCATCTAGGGTTGGTGCCTTTGCGTTTACCCCTCTCCTCGACTAATTCGTGTAGGATTGATGTCTGTAAAAGCAAGGCAATACATCCTCCGCCTGTCTTCGCTGCGCCAATCATATCGCCTGGGCATAGCGAACTTTCTAATGACACATAAGTAATTACTGAATATGTATGTTTCCTGATGTTAGTTAACTGACTGGACAATGGAACTTCCATATAGTGCACGCATATCATATGACTTCATAAGCAAAGTGAACAACGCAAAGTGATCAGGTTCGTTCGCATGTCCCTTGACGCTGGAACACGGTGCATTATATGACAGGGTCATACAGACACTTCACATTCCCAGGCGATATGATTCGTATTCTTATTGTGCGGTACCTTAAATTCTTATAAGCTTAAGCTTGGATGATTTTTATTGGTTTGCACATGTGACAACACTAATTTGACAGTTTGGACCTTATTGCACGTCGACAATTGAGCCGCGTGTGATGATCGGCTTGCTCACATGGAGATATCAAGTTTGTCCCTTTCTGCATATTATGTATTGCCTACTCGAGCATTAATCGATTTGTGTTTGGTTTTGAAACTAACTAGAAAAGTTGTGTCTGATGCATCCAGATCTTACACTCGTCCTACTCAGGTTTACCAGCCAGTTGTTTGAAAGTGAAGTGTTCCGGCCATCGAACGCTTCCTTTTGACATCAACTCTCTCGGCCAGTGTATCATTTACCTCCGAGTCATCCCAAAATCACATCAAGACCGACGCTCCTTACTTTGAATTTTCTCTTTTGGTTGCTACATGGACCGTGAGGTTGTAGAAAGCGAGGCGTCGGAGAAGTACTTGCGAATAGCATTCATCGCCATTGCATTCTACGAGTGAGCATTCTTTCTCTTTATTTATCGCGGGGGCATCATACCGGCATGATATACGTACTGACCGATTGCCTTCAGCTATATCCTCACGCTCCCTGCAGAATGGCGGTTTTACCGAAGCCAACCGTCGATTTTTCGTCTCAGGTGTGTATATTTACATGAACATTCATGCACCGCCGCTGACAAGCTCAACCTTCAGTCTGGCTTGCGTTTTATTCATCCTCATACGGTATTTTTGACCTCCCTTCAAGCGATTTGTTTCCCTCACTCTCAATGCAGCTATTGTAGTGTCCTGGTCATGGTACTCAGCAATTACGGAGTCTTCTCCACAGGCTTTACCGATGAAACTTGTCGGCACTACTTTCTTGTGTCGCCATCCTTCAAAGGTCTGTCCTCCCCTCATATCGATGTTCAGCCATCATGACTCTATTGACTGCGCTGTAGTCATGCAAACCATGATATCACAAGTCATTCTAGGCGTCAGGTATGTTCTGTCTATTTTTTCGTGGGCTACAGCTGTATAGGATGACATGTCATGTAGGACATTCAATATTGCAAGGAGGGATAGGCGAATAGGAATTGCACTGGTGCTACTATACTTCGTTTCAATTTCGGTAAGCCTTGCCACGCAAGCAAATCCTTCTACTGACTGGTTTTAGCTGGAGTGGTTCGTGAACATGTTTCATCGGATGCGTAAGCTCTGGCTTGTGTTTCGATCTTGCGTTTATATTGACATCAGAACTAATAGCTGTTGTTGTAAATGTACGTCGTATCCTTCACAACGAAACCCCACATGAACAACCCCCTTTAGGGAAAGTACGCTGTGCCCTTGCCATTACGCTGTTCAGATTCTGAGTCATGAACCATAGCTGTACTCCAGGGAATGCTGGCAAAGTACTGACAGCCTGGTTATACTACCTCACTTCGATGGTATATGACCTCACGGTGTTGACTATATCCACCGTTTGTCTTCTGCGATACAACACCATCAGCAGCAGGTGCACTCCTTCTCTCTCAGCTGTCTTTAGAGTCGCTAAACCATAGTTAGACTAGAACGATTGATACGAGTGTAAGTCTCTCACCACGGCAGAGTATTAGTCTGTTGCTCATCATACTCAGCCTAATCTATGATGGCATTGGATATTTCGTCGTGCTGACAGGTAAGCATCCTCTACTTATGTCGAGCATCCTTTAAGCAAAACATCCACTCAGGGTCCAACGTTTTTAACATCATCCTTTATCACACGTCCAATGTCGATACCCAAGTAAGCAGGCTTAATTTCCGATATACCACGAAGTTTAGTGTGCTTACCTCTACTCGCTCATATTAGGCCGCAGGGTAAGTTTCGTCCAACGTCTCACGCCACGCAAATCTCTCAGAGGACATATTTAGGGCATCAGTGGGTTTCGTTGTAACGTGGATCATGAGTCAACGAATTCTCATCCATCTACGAGGTACGCACTTTTCCAAAGTTTGACTGATCTTACGCTGACGCTCGCAAATTTCACCCAATCTTCCCTTGTCGTGCACACAGAGCTGTCAGAACAGGAGACCCGACCCTTGAAAATCGTGGTCACCCCGCGTCCTGCACCGACTCAGGGCAATAGGGAGGCCTATATCCGTTCACAGTTCGACTCTAGCACCCCCATCGATCCCGAATTTGCGCCCACTTCACCTGGTCATGCATACAACAGTGACCTGGAGCTGGACACATGCAAGCATTCACTTTCAGAAGAATATATGAGCGGATCTCAGCATTCTAGAGCGTGGGGGCACCCGATAGTAAAGTGACTGTGGGCGTGCTAGCCTAACATGTTACCCTGGGGGATATCTTTGCACATACTTTATGGCCGCGTATGACGACCAAATATGCTGATACCATCCAAAAGTAGGGATAAAATACCAATAACATACAACAACAAGGATAGATTTCAGGAGCTGGCCGTTCCCAGAGAGTCCAGTTCAAGAGAAGCAGAAATTCCCATGCACTTACTAGAGTGCGATTGAAGGGAATACTTCACCTTCCCCCGAGGGAGGCACCGCAGTCGAACCCTGCAACCGAAACCAGGACCAACGCAAACCAGAAGAAAGGGGATGCAATAACTGATCATTGCGATGCAGCAGCTCAGTGCTCCAGGTAAGCGGTTCATCCGAGTGATGGTGCACTTTCCTCTAGCGGCAGCTATGTAGAAGGTTCCTTTGCATCATGAAGTCGCTGATCTGTTGTGTTGTAAGTGAGTGGCGACAAGGACTTAGTACTATGTAGTCACGCAAGCTTACATAATCCGTTCACCGTCATTACTTATAATTTTCGTAGCGGCCCGCGGCGCTGCATAGTAGTACAACCTCAGTCTTTCGACTCGTTTCGATCCTTTTTCGTCCGTCGCAGGTACTCCTTATAAAATGTTGGACAGACGCCGCGGTGTGTTTATTAGGTTCCCAAGCTGGCCCAAGCATCCCGAGCCATGAAGCCATTGCAAGGAGCTCCGAGAAACCCGTAGATTCAGGATGGTCGAGATTGTGTGTTAGGTTCATATCATACTAATGTACATCACTAACTACAAGTATGCCAGTACTTTGTAGACGGACAATCATACCTATACTAAAACATATGACTTCCGGCGTAATTATTTTCCAACATGCTTGGCCAACTGTCCTGCAACTTCCGGAGGCATACCACAGCGCTTAGTGAGGATACTCACTACGTCCTTCTTTTTCATGGAAGAATCACCCTGAATCAACTCTCTCAGCTTGCTAATAAACCTCGTAAACCATCCCTCGCCTCCCTTCCATCCGTAATTCGGCCTGCTCCGAGTATACTCTCTGACAAGATTGCGAATCAATTGACGCGATTCATCATACAACTGCTGGTAGTTTCCGCGCATGTTGACGGCGGTAATGCAAGCATGACCATCGACGACGATACCGTATTTGTCGACGCTTTCTTTGTTTTTGGTCCACCAATCCTCCATATTTTCATAACCTTCAAGGCCAGTGATAACAAGGACAATGGGAACCTTCTTCTCGCAGAGCCATTCGTAGAAGAGCCGGTAATTATTCCCAACGGTTGCAGAGAGTCTTCCTGCTCGTATGCAGAATAGAAGTAGATCTATGCCACCTTCGTTCTCTAGCTTCATGATCAGGTTGCGTGCGTTGGAGATGGCATGGAGATACTCCTGGGTCCCGAGGTGCGACTCCTCGAGTCCAATCGTGTCAAACACCTTATATTTGTATCCATCGAAGGCGATTGGGTGCTCTTTCCAATGCATGGTACAGCTCCCCGCGTCAAGAGACGTTTCTGCCCTATTCTCTTTCGCCATAAGGTTGACGACAGAGCTTTTACCGACCCCCGACTGGCCGAAGAGGACAATATTCTTGATACCTACCATCATGAGCAATTACTAGTGCAGGATAGCACGTATTTTGGAAATACCTTGTGTGTGCTCCTTGATAAGGTCGCGGACTAATTGACGCGATTCTTTATACAACTGTTGGTGCCTTCCGTCCAGGCTGGCTGCGATAATGCAGGCATGACCATCGAGGACGATATTGTATTTATCGAAGGTGTCCTTGTTCCTGAGCCACCAATCCTCCATAATTTCCTCTCCTTCAAGGCCGGTGACAACAAGGATAATTGGGATCTTCTGATTGCGAAGCAATTCGGTGCAGAAGCGTCGGTAATTGTTCTCAATGGCTGCAGTGGATCTACGTGGTCGCAAGCAGAATATGAGGAGATCTACACCGCCTTCATTGTCTAGCTCCGTGATGAGGGTACGTGCATTCTCGATGGCATCTGGATGTTCCTCGGATCCGAGTTGTGGCTCCATGAGTCCAACGGTGTCAAACACCCTATAATCATATCCATCGAAGGTGATGGGGTACTCTTTCCAATCCATAGTACAGCGATTCATGTCAGGAGAGGTGGGTGCCCTGTCCTCTCCCGCAATGAGGTTGACGACAGAGCTTTTTCCAGCCCCGGTCTGGCCGAAGAGGACGATATTTTTGGGCGGCATACTGCCTATCGTTATGAGCAATTGCAGCACAGCGTGTTATACGGGAACTACCTTCAAGTTGCGCAAGCGTTAGTGATGGTATTGAGTGTCTGCTTGATGCCTGAGGATCGCAGTTCTTAAAAGAAGTAAGGAAGTAGATCCGCTGCAGAACCTGTTCGCTGCAATTGTGTGGTACCAACCACATCCTCGAGGCAGACTCGTGTCTAGGGGGCACGCACGCCAATATCCCCATGCCCCGGCGTAACTCGTGGATCTCACTGATCTGTTGATGCCATTGGAACTTGAAGGATATATAACTATATGCATCGAGATGAGGAAATAATACGAGGTGTCGCGGTGATCATGCATCGCTTTATCACTACCATTGGAGTACTCTCATGTATGAATGATACCGGATAGTTGTTGAACAAAACGCGACACGGATGCCGATTATGGGTGGGTGGGTTGATAAACTAGTAGACACTTGGGATAGACGATTGTAGGTAGCGTCTATATAAGGAGGGTACCTCGTGTACTACATGAGGGTAACACGAAGTAATTTCGATCGAAATATTCCAACAATAGTATCGCTTGCAGGAGTTGGAATGATTCATTGCATTGGGTTCCGAGAACATGGTCGTGATGGGGGGCGTAGAGGTCAACTAGTCAGACCTTGAAATAATTATCTTAGACATGTACAGTCCTCGTTCTTTCTTTTCGAATTGCGAAGTAGACTTGACAAGCGCCGGTTGAAACCCTTGCTTGTTTTCACAGGTGAATGCTGCTGAACAAACTTGTAAGGAGACAGGATTTCTATGTTACAGGCAGGCTTATAGTTAATGATGTTTATCGCTCGATCGAGAAACAATCAACGAAGATGGTCGCCCTCGGAATTCAAGAAACTCGCTGCTACTTCTGCCATTACTTATAAGACACGAGGCACCAACTTTATATGCACGTCTACTTAGCCAAGCGTCGAGTTTGTAACCTACTACAAAGAGTTATTGAGCACACTTACCTCTATTGCTCTCAGCCCCAGTCTACAACGTTCGATTGATTCTAGAAAGTGTCTGCTAACATGATGGTCTAGAATCCGGGACAGACGTGCTTATAAGTTATCACCGAATAAATTTGTAGCGTTTTCACGTGCTGCGACATTCCCCAAGTTTTATACACCGCGTCGCTTCGGAAAAAGCTACCTAGGTACCATCAAAGAATCGGTGAGCAACAGATATTGCTGTATTTCACAAGCGCAATGGTTCAGTATATGTATTACAAAAAAAAGCATTTTAAAGGCGCCGGAATCACATCATTTCGCACTTTCACATATGTCATTATGCCATGATCAACTGAGGCACTGAACACCAGGCGTCAAATCTTTCGAAATCTAGCATTCATAGCTATTTGAGCGTACCTTGCAATTCAAATGATCATTGACTGCTCGCAGTGTCCCAAGCATGTGGGGGAGGGCCGAAGACCTTTTATACTCAATAACGATTTTTGCTAGTTTATTTCACACGAACATTATAGCAATTTTTATAAATAATGACAATTCCCAAAAAAGGGAAAAAAAACTGTGTTCTCGCTGCTCGTCAACACTGGTGACGCTACAAGAAGATAGCCGTCATCTCGCCTTGCTATTACAATGCCGAACAACAACAACCGTGAAATTAGTCCTGATGCCAGAAGACTTCAACGATAGATGTATGCATTACTTTTTTTTACTTGACGAAATAAACTGGCGAAATAAACTAGTTATTGAGCAGGACCAATGCCTGATCACCGCCAAGACGCCAAAAGTTGACACGGTTGACAGCCCTTGATTGCATCTAGACCTCCAGATTACTTTGCTGGAGAGATTCACTGAATTCGGGTCCATCGAAAGACAATTTTCGAGTGTCTGTAATTATTTCATCTACGGTTGGTGCCTTTACGTTTACCCCTCTCCTCGACTAGAATTGGTATCTATAAAAGCAATATAATGCATCCTCCGCTAATATTCTCTGCGCTAATCATATCGCCTGGGCATAGCTAACTTTCGCTCATTTCATCTACGTTATCTCCCCCCGGTCCATCAGGACCACCAACTGACGCAAAACTATCGTTCATAACCATACCAAGAGCCACACCTTCACTCTTTATCTGAAATGATCACGTCGGTCATAGACAGTGAAACATCGGAGAAGTATTTGCGAATAGCATCCGTCTCCATTGCATTGTACGAGTAAGTTCGGGTGGGCTTCGCTATTGTAATGCTCGTTGGTGTACTGACCCCTCTAGCTATATCCTCACACTCCCTGCAGAATGGGAGTTTTACCGAAGTCAATCATCCATTTTGCGTCCCACGTGTGTACATACACGAGCGTTCGCATACCATCACTGACATGCTCGACCCCATCAGCCTGGCGTGTGCCTTATTCTTTGCCATACGGTATGCTTTATCCTCCCCTTCATGTCACTTCTTTCGCTCACATTCATGCAGATACTTTAGTATCGCGGCCATGGTAGTCAGTAACTACGGATTCTTCGCCACCAGCTTTACCGATCAAACGTGTCAAAAATTCTATCTTCTGGCGCCTGCTTTCAAAGGTCTGTCTTCTCTCATGTACCAAGCCTCTATTGACCATGCAGCAGTCATGCAAATTATGGTTTCACAGATCATCCTAGGCGTCAGGTATGCTCTGTCGACTTTTTATGGACGACGCACTGTATATGTTGTGCATCATGTAGGACGTTCAATATTGCAAAGAGAGAAAAACGTGTGGGAATTTTTCTGGTGGTGCTATACACCGTCTCGATTGCGGTAGGCTCCAGCACGTATACATAGTATTCTTTCTCTCACTGGTCTTAGCTGGAGTGGTTCACCAATATCTTTGGCCGGTTCCGTAAGCCTTAGCCTATATTTTGATCTCGTATTCGTACTGACCTTCAAAACTAATAGCTGTTATTATTGATGTACGTCTGAGTAGTCTTCCTCGCAACAAGATCTCACCCGAATGACATACCTTCTTTAGGGAAAGTAGGCTGCTCCTTTATCATCAGGCTGTCCAAATTCTTATGAAGCACAGCTGCACCTCAGGAAATAGTAGCAAAACGCTGGCAGCCTGGTTCTACTACCTCGCCGCGATGGTATATGACCTCGCAATGTTGACGATTTCCACCTCGTATCTTCTGCGATACAATCCTCTCAGCACCAAGTACATCTTTTCTCTACCATCTGTCTTCAGAGTTGCTAAACCCCTGTTATTAGACTCGGACAACTGATACGGGTGTAAGTCCCTCACAGCTAGCACAGTGAACGTTCGTCGCTCATCGAAACCAGCCTGATCTATGACGGCATTGGTTATTTCGTCGTGCTGTCAGGCAAGTACGCTCTGCTTTTTGCTGAGCGCCAACCTAAATCACCGTTCCCCCAGCGACAAACATATTTAACCTCATCCTTTATCACACGGCCGATTTTGCGACTCAGGTAACTTGACTTAATATATAATACTCCACGTAAGCTTAATGCGCTTATCTTGGCTCGCTCCTATTAGTCTGCAGGGTAAGTTTCGCAACTTGGTTTGACCTTATCGAGATCGCTCAGCCTGTATCACTAGGGCATCACTAGGCTATGCTATAACATGGATCATGAGTCAACGAATCCTCATCCATTTGCGAGGTTCGCACCACTCCATAATTTGCCTGCTCATGTGCTGACGCTCGCCTTTTTCATCCGTTCCGTTGCTCCTTGTCCGCTCACATCAAACACGCACACAGACATGAAAAACTCGGAAAAAAATCGCTTGGAAAACGTGGTCCTTGCGCGGCCCGCGCGGAATGCGATAACCGCCCTCCGATCACAGTACAAATCTGAAAGCCCCATCGATGCAGAGTTCGCTCCTACAACGCCTCGCAATGCGCATCCCAATGACGTGGAGCTGGACATACGCGTATGTGTGGAGCGCACAGTGATGGTAGACTACACGAACGAATCTGAGAATGGGAGTTCGTGCGGGAAACCGGCGAAAGAATGATTTTGGATGCACAGGGGTACCGTTTCAATTTGAACCATATTGCCGTATGAATATACCCATCCGTTGTGCTAAAAGTATACCGTGTAGACACTAGCAATCTGAAATGTGCGCCTCTAGCCTTGGCAGTAATTGACCGATCTGGCAGTGAAATAATGGTATACGGCTATGGAGACAGGAGCTATACAAAGCTTGAGCGCATAGAGGGCTACAATCAATGGGGAATACGAATACTAAAACATTGCAAATGCGGTTCGCTATGATATA
>Ga0153976_1000173_pt1 | contig 20699 bp, 28 predicted proteins | sample TSGA060MetaG_FD_104717 | JGI IMG/M metagenome (GOLD analysis project Ga0153976, IMG submission 104717) | Attine ant fungus gardens microbial communities from Georgia, USA - TSGA060 MetaG | ecosystem: Host-associated > Fungi > Mycelium > Unclassified | place: USA: Georgia, Yuchi Wildlife... | reverse complement strand
TGTCCGCTGCTATCGGGAAGACCGGAGCAGCCGTTGGCACTCAGGCTTTCACTCCCATACAGAACAATCTCGGTAAACAGTGCGTTGGAGTCCTACCAGTTGTTCGTCCATGACATGAACTACCTCTCTGAAGGTGGACATTCATCATTGCCGCTATTTGCGGCGTAACTGGCGTCTTGGTCACATATCTCTGCGTCCCAGACATGACTGGGATTGACCTCGCTGATGAGGACGCCAAATTCTTGACTTACCTCGCTGACAATGGTTGGGAAGGCCAGGTAGGTGAGGATGAGATTGAGATTGAGGTTGTAGCTAGCTCTGAAGAGCTGTGAATGGGTACTTCCCTCAGATTTGAGTTTTCTGTTTTCTATTTTATAGTCACGTGATCTACTGTTCTTCATGTACATACATAATACTTAAGCTTGTTACTTACTACGTTGACTGAACTTGCTCACTGAATGTCCTCTCCGCTGCTGCGGACATCCCGCTCATTGTGCTCATCATGCCTGCGCTGGCGGCATCATAGACTCTATGTATCACATGCAGCGTTAGCAACATTATCTTTTTCGAAAAGCAGCCTTCAGAAAACAGAGTTACCCTCTCCTGGGCCTAGTCATGCACCAGAGAAGGCAAAACCAGAAAAGGGATCCCGAGCTCCCAGAGAAACGAAAGCAGGACAGCCCACACCCTTGCAGTCTCGAAATCCACTGGAGCCTACTCGTGTCGACCTTTACCTTGCCTCGATACATGCTGCTGGCTTGGAACCAACCTTGGATGATATAGAACGTTGCAGACCTAAGAGGCACTCGTCGCCGGAGTCATCTAAATATGCAGAAGAGTACAATACTCTCTTAGACACACTCTGTCGCTCCTTCAGCAAGGACCAGCTACGGAAGTTTACAGAGTTGTATCAACTTGACCCCATATGGACGCGTAGTTCCAGACGCAAAGTAGAATATGCGGAATCCATTGTCGAGAAGCAGTGGAACTGGCCCTCGCTGAAGGAACTGGAGAGAAGGAAAAGGGATAGGACAGAGGTTGTTTCCAAGAGTCAGTTTTGTTCTACTAATTGCGCTCATTCTGAGCCTGACTTCTGTAGTATTCTCTGTCAGCCCAAGTCAACTTTTCCTCATTCTTGGGAAAGGTAGAGTCTATTCAATATACAACATTTCTCGTATAATGACAGGTTTTCAGATGGTGCCGACTTGCTGCAACTTTCCATGCAGTACAACGTCCACATCTCATTGGCTTCCAACCCACTGGCCTTGCGAGTAGAGGGATTGAGGGGCGCAATGAAGCAACTCACGGAGCACTTGAGTGACTTGAAAAAGGTGAGGTAGGCGGTACCTACATCCATTATAGAAAGCTAATCATTCCCCAGGGTATTATCGATGAGATTGTCGAGTTGCCTTCAAAGCGACCTATTCGTCAGGATCTGGTCCAGCGTATATCACGTCTTGCTGGTGCTTATGTGGAGAACCTTGGTCACAAGGGCAAAGTAGGTTCTACCACACTCGGTCGAGAAGCTATTGAAGATCTCTTTAGATAAGGATTTGTGCTAAAGACCCAGAAAAAATGGATATTGCAAAAAGGCTTGCTATACGTGCTTCGACGGAGGTGAGCTAGGTCATTGTAAGATTATGGTCATGCTTGACATGGAAAGCTTAGAGTGAAGGCAGTCCTTCGCCTCTTCTTTGCTACGTGCCAACAAAACCACAGCTCGAACATTCCGTACCTCCCTCCTTCATACCACACACATACTCTATCTATCCTTTCCTTTCTCCTCGACCGTTACCTTGGACAACCATAAAAGGTGGATCTTTCCGTGTTCGTAGAGTGGCAGATTGGCTCGGTGCATCTGCCACTGAGGACATATCGAAAACTGGTGGCTTGGCAGGAGGCCAGGGAAAAGTAGTAACCAAAACCGAGTTAGCCTGTTTCGTATGTCAGCTCGAGTTGGTGCTGATATTTCTTGCAGGGAACACAGAGACCTTGAGGCCCTGCTCCAGAGTGCCCCAATGACCTCTGGTAGTGAAAGGCTTGTAACTGCCTCGTAAGTGCGCTGTTGCTCAAGGAGGCTGTATCTGACTCCACCCAAGCTTTGGACACATTATCCTTGCGTCTCCGTCACCGACCGGGCATTCAATGCTTAATCCACCGTTGAAGGGGAACTGGACGCTATCAAAAATTCTCAAATGGTTGTACACTTCAAACACTCCCCTCATGTTCGTTCCCAGGTGTGTCTAACGGTGTTTCGGTCATTCCTCGTTGTACTAATTTGGAACCCCCAGTCTTCCTCCCACATTATTGGATACATCGCCTTCCAATCAGAAGGTCCTGCATCGCGTTTTGTATCGCACTGAGTCCCAGCTTGAGACAAGTCTTCACCAACAGCTGATTAAGTTAGAATTGGAGTTCTCGATGTCGGATTTAGCCAGCTCCAGAGGGGCAGGACCTGAGCACAGTGACTCAGATCGCAATTTGGCTCCTGAATCATCGGTCGACATCGATTATGACACATCGTCTCCTCTGGTGCAGGACTCAGCCCCTTCGGAGGAACCTCCGTTAAACGCAGAGCAAACCACGCCAGAGTTGTTTGTCAACGTTTCCGAAGCAACATGTTTCGAAGGCGTTGAATCCACATTGGATGTCATGATGCCCGATCGGTTCGTTACTTCTCAAGTCTAATGCGGTGTGTACTAATTTGCGGTAGGCCTATGGATATTCAATTCACTGTCTTTGATCATACGAACCTCTGCGCAGGTGACCAACCACCTGTCCTTGTCGAGTATGCTAAACAGCTTAGACAATTGTGCGCTTCTGTCCATTACTGCTTTCGAACTGGATGCTCACACATTGGCAGCTTGACGACTCAAGCTTGTGAGGTGATTCAGCCACAGCCACCAGCCACATTCAACTTCCGCGGTCGGACTTACTTCCTTCAAACAAGTTTAAGTGTGCGTCAAGCCACCGAGACAACCAAGTTGTCAGCGGGTGCAAGCAAGGACTTGGAGCAGTCTGTTTCTGCCCGAGTAGTCACAGAAAGTCTGTTGGACCTAGAGAGCAACCAGAAGTTTACTTCGTGCCAGGTGCGTACATGTGATCGGGTGATTGAGTCGATGTGCTTATTTCATGAACTAGGTGACACTTGATAACTGTGCGGGCGGAGAAGCCTGGACTCGGTTTCTCGCATCATGCGACCATGTCAGCACTGTTTCAACCCCTGCTCAAGGTTTCAAGCCAGATCTGCCGGCCTCCTAATTACCACTATTATATACACTGAGAATAATAATCAATGCTCTCAAGCTCAAGCCATGGATATCATGAAAGCATGGTGGTAAACTAGTCACCCTCATCTTCGCTTTTTGTTTGCCTTTTCTTTCCGTTTCTTGGCCCGCGTCTGTTGAATAGTCAGTTTCTGTAAGATATGACACACTCGAAGGATTAATACCTCTTTTCTCATCCTTGCATCGACCATGACATAGCGACCCTTGACGCCTTTCGGTCTGCCTTTGAGTCCTTTATGAGGACCCTTCGCAACCACCACTTTGGCCTCCTTCTTCTGATTTGCTTTGGCAGTTCCCCTACGCATAAGTTTCTCTATCTGCTGTGCCTTCTCGCGCTCAGTCATATCTGACGTGTCGTTGACTCCCTCCGCCTTCTTCATAGCCTTCTCCAGCCGTTGTGTGGCCCGTAGTTTCTTCCTCCCCTTGGCCTCTGCGATCTTCTTGATTGGACGTGCATCAAGTGCGCGTTGACGTGCTCGTAGAGCAGCAACGGCCTCCTTCGTCACAGGGATATTTGGTTTGTAGTACTTTTCCTCGTCATCCAAGAACCACGATGGTAAGCCGTCTTTCGCGTTAAGAGAATAACGATTGAATCCGTCATTGAGGAGGTGCGTTTTGGTAGTTTGGCGATTCACCAATCGCTGGGCAATGGACACAGCTTCTGCCGTAGTTAGGCCATATTCTGGAACATCGATCAGAAAGCTCATCAAGATTGCCAGGTGGGAGCGTAGCACGAACTTTGAATGTGTTTTTTCTTCAGTTCATCTTGGTTGACGTCATCACCGTCCCACATTTCAACATCGTGATCGTCCTGCTGGGGTACAACTTGGAAGTCATCATCCGATAGTGCATTAGGCTTATTGATCTCATAAGCATGGAACTTCATTAAGCGACTTGGGACTCACATCATCTTGCCATTCTCCCTCGTCACCATCATGTTGCACTGAGGTCATGTCTACATCCTCCATTTGGTCTTCTTCTATGCCATCAAGACCTTCTAAACCGCCAAAAAGGTTTTGGCTAAACCATACCTGGGATGCACGACTTCCTGTGGTTGGCTCCTGAAGCTTCGTCACGAGCTTAATCTTCTTGTCTGGCTTCATTTCTGCTTCCTGGGGTCTTCTTCTCTTTCGATCTGGCGTCTCGGGTTCCTCAATGTCACTTTCATCGGAAGAGTCACCATCTACTTCCCCCTTTGCAGCCTCCATCTGATCCCAGCCGCCTTCTTCATCGCTCTCACCATCATCACCCTGCTGAATTCCGCCCCATTCTTCCAATAATCCGTTCTTTCTTCTAGCTTCCTTAGCCCTGAATTGTGCGTCGCGCTCCTTCAATTTCTCCTGGTAAGCATCATATAGGCCATCCAATTCCGCCTCAAGTTGCGACGTCTTTCGATCCCGTTCTTCCTCAGAATCGAGCACTTCATCCTCTTCAACTTCCCCTACCACTTCAACTTCTTCCTCATCCTCTGGTGTGTCTTCATCCACCCGTATGATCCCGATTCCACCTTTATTTCTCAACTGCCTTTCGGTACCCGTCAAGTCGAAGATATCTTCTTGGCCCATCCCTAGCGAAGCATCGATTTGCTCGAGGCCGATATCTAGCGGGGCAGTCATTTGAAGCTGCATCCGTTGAATCGTCTTGGTCTTAATCTCATTTGCACGACGACGTTCACGCTTAGTACGCGCAGCTGCTTCAACGTTCAATCTTTCAAGCTAATGTATGCCTTAAGGTGCGATAAAAACAGAAAACAGACAAGAATACGGACCTCATCTCGAATCTGCTGCTCTTCATCAATCTCATCAGTGACTTCGACAGTCTCCACAAGGTCCTCGACGTCTTTTTCCTTCATATCTAAGCCAATCTGTTGGGCAAACATGAGCGCCCATAGCGAGCAAATAATAATACACTACTGACTTCTTCACGAAGTGCAGTTCGCCACTTTAGCAGATTCTTGAAGTCTCCCTTGCCGAGCACCTTCAAATCATCGCAACTTGCCTGTACCTCAAGACTAGTGATGTCGAGCTGCAACCACCTAAAGATCACGTCAAAACGGTATGGCGGAGGACTAGCAATTATTATACTCTTTTTCCTCTTGCGACTCAAAGGTTATCTTATTGACCAGTCCGAGCACAGCGATTGGATCAACACTCCGAATGAAGTCACTTGCAGAAGCCTTCTTGAACAAAAGGAGGTCTCCGTCATCGTAACCATCACGTTTCCGACGCTTCTTCTCAGGATGGAATACATTTGCCTGTGCGTTGTTGGCAGAGGTGCCTTTGTCTGTACCAGATGCAATAGTGGTAGATAAGTCCTTGAAAACGTGTTTGGGATCCAAGAACTTGGGGTCGATGTGTTTAGGCGCAAGGAAGTCCCGGCAGACTACAAAGATCTCGGCGGACACGTTTCTATCCCCACGTAAATAATAAGGAAAATTACCAGAATGACAAGGCGCACCTAGATGATGGAGGCTTTGTAGCTTCCACCTTTCCAAACAACTGATTGAATACCCAGATCAGATTGTTGTAGTCTACGCTTCGGAAAACTTTGGTGACAAAGGTTCCGCCTTTCATGAGAAATTCCACAGCGAGTTTTAAACTCATCAGCACAAGCTCAGATTGGCTGTAAGCATCTTGCACCCATGCAGTACCGACATTCGGTGCACCATCATGGAGAACAACATCCGCCTTCCAATCCTTGAGCTCGCTACGAATGAGGTTGCGACACTGTGAAGTGGTAATGTCTGTCGCGAATGTGACGACACGGGGTATAGGTTTGATCGGTACAAGATCCACACCTGCATAGGGAATCAAACAAGCTATCTTTAAGCATTTGTAAAATACGCACCAATGATGACACTATTTGCAGGCATGTACTTGCTAGCTACCTGTAGCCAACCTCCCGGGGCCGCACACAGATCAACACAGCATCGAGCTGATTCAAGGAAGGCAAATTTTTTGTTCAGTTGAATGAGCTTGAAGGCCGACCGCGCACGGTAGCCTTGCTCTCTAGAGAGGATCGGTTAATTAGTGGGGTTTTCTGATTTTAAGGAGATCCGCACTTTGCAAGCTTGTAATACTTGTCAAGCCGACCCTTTCCTGTCTTTTTCTGTGCTTTACCCATGGCAGCTTGAGTGAGGAGGAAAGTGGCTTTTTTTAGACGGAAAGATCGTATTATTATTTACACGTCTTTGGTATATAGTGTAAGTTCCCCAGCGCCTGAGTTTACCCACTTCGAACTACTTCGTGACAACCACGTTGGATCAACTAGGATGACGATGCCCAACTCTTCAACGCCGCTACTTCCCAGAGGTTCTACTTTTGTAACGTCCTCGCTACTTTGGAAGTCGGGGGCTATCCTTGGTTAGCTATCTTGCCGCACCTTGAACCATGTCATGTTCTGATTCACATTCGTTTATCGTGAATTTAGCTGCCGTAGGGATGATTGCTGGCGCTTTCGGATCTCATGCTTTAAAGCGTAGGCCCGGTATAACAGCAGACGGCTTGGCCGCGTGGGGAACGGCATCTCACTACGCAGTTCGTAACCGCTTTTCATGTTCGATTTGTTTCTGACGGGAACAAAGATTTTCAATGGCCTGGCCTTGTTTGCGATATCGATGCATCCTCGATTCTCGATGCATAAATTTGCTGGACCTGCTATTGCAGGAGGAGGCCTAGTCTTCTCTGGCTCCATCATAGCACTTGTCCTATGGAAAGAAAAGTGCGGGATATCTCTATTATGTATCACACTCATGGTCTAATATCATCATTTCGCATTCAGGGTGAAGTTCCTTGGACCTATTACTCCTATGGGCGGTATGGCTATGATTGCAGGGTAAGCCAAGTCACGGACGACATTTCTAGTATGCGCTCATGTGCCTGTATCCGCCAGGTACATAGCTCTGGCATTCTAGACCAGTCACGTTTCTGGGAGTACTTCATATGTCAAGTTAGGTAGGACCTGACATCTTCTGGGCGTTCTTTGAAACCATGGATAGATCCGTGCAACACATTAGCAACGCATTGTATATTGTTTTTCCTCGTTCTCATAATTCAGGACGTAGGTTTCCTCTTGTCCATGGATGTTTGAACCGTCACTTGCAGTTTGGTTCAAGTTCTTGCCATTTATGATAGACAAGGTTACATTTCACTGAGCGCTTACTCAACGCCTTTACATTAGAACGCGAAATCCAATGTCACGTGATGGACGCGTTGTGGACGTGTCAGCTCCGCTTGAAATGTTAGAAAATAAGCGTAACTGAGGCTGGTCACCATCCAAAGTTTTCGCACACCGTCTACACCCCTCCTCTTCATCGTGCGATATCCCGCCGCCGCCCCGCGCTCCGCTTTACTCGTTAATCTCTTGTATTTAAATCAGATATCTTGTTTGCGCAGTGAGTGTTGTTGTCGGGCATGAGAGATGGTCCTAACAGCATCACAGTCACCTGCCATGTCAGACACGCGATCCACTCTTAGCGCCTCCTTATCATTTACTGGAACATCATCTACGAACGCACCTCGCCCTCTGAAGCGACGTTTGACGTCTACTCCTACTTCGGACCTCCCTTTCTTCGCCCCCGCCTCCGCTTCATTCAAGCCAAAGCCCTACACACCCAATGGTTCTTCGGCTCCTGCCCCGCCGCCCCCCAAATTACAATCTGTGGTGCGAACGCATTCAGCTTCATCCTTAGTTCAACATATGCCCATGATGGATCCCTCCCCGTCTGACCCGAACGTCGTTTTTATTCACCCGCCATTCACAGCCTTTCCCAATGCTCACCTTTTCCCGGAAGGCCTTTCCTACACTTTGATGGCTTCCAATCCGGATTGGTTCCTAGATCAGAATGATTTCGTTAATGGTTCATCAAATAACTCAGATGCAATTTCTTATCCTCCTCAGCTCGAGCCGCCCAGAGGATGGTGTCCAGCCAAGAAAAAGGACCTCAAGGCTTTGGGACCAGATGGCTGGCCTGAAGGAGAGGAGCCAAGGCTGCGTTGCACATTCTGCAGGAGAACGTACGCAGGGGTCAATGCAAAGAGTATGTGGAGGCGACATGTGTACGAGAAACACAAAATTGCCATGTCGAATCGCCGTGAGGGACATGATCGCACTCGTGGTGGCCGCGGATCTGGCAGTAAGCTTACGCACGAGATTTCTACCATAGAAACTAAGTTGCTCACTTCAGGGGAACGTCATCACGACAAGGAAAATTATGCGGGTGACCGTCGAGGTTCAAGAGGACCAGATAACAAATCCAGGAAGTTTGCAACCGGAGGGCAAACATTATCCTCAAGGAATAGCAAAACTCCTACCCCAGACCCGGAGGATGATGAAGCAGATGACGACGACTTTTCCATGCCCTTTCCACCTGTCATTGAGCAGAATGAGTTTCCTGTCCCTTCATCTCCTCCTGTCCTCAAACACACAAGAACCTTGGATGAAGAGGTGATACCGACTGACTCCTATGAACCTCGGGCAAGGCACGCTGATGACGCGAGTGTATCTCCAACAACATCTCGCTTCGCTATACCCATGTCTCCTTACGACCCAACGTTGACACCCTCATTCCGGCACTCTCCACCTCGCCTTCCTTCAGATCAGCCCTGGCGTTTCCCAAGTCCGAGCCACCCCCTCCATTCCACGGCCAGGGAATTCTGCCTGTCGATGCTCGCGCGTGCCACTCCTGCTACTAAAGGTTCTTCCGTCACTGACTCGAGCTCCCCGAGCACTGGTACGACGAGCGTTATGAATACTCCATGCAGTACCACGTTCCGCGGAAAGATGTTCGGCGACATTGGTAGCATATTTTCTCAAGGCAGCTCTCCGATCATCTTCAGACCTTCTCCAACACAGCTATTTGCTGATAGCCGCTCGCCAGTACCACTGTTTACTCGCCTTGACTTCCGCAAACGTTTGAATGACTCCCCACTCAGTGATGGTTTACGTCGGAAGAGTCATGACCGGAAAAAAACGGCCATGAGCAATTCCTTTGACGTGCAAGGCGGGTGGCTTTCTGATGCATCGCTCTCGTCCTCGGCGAGCAGCTTGGCTAGTGCAGCAGTACCAAGCCCTGCCCGCCTGACAAGCGATGATCCCTTTGGAAGCCCGTTCAAGCCGCATGCATCTAATTTGCGACACCCACCCAATGAAAGGGTAGTATCGCCCCCGCGATCTACTCCAGACGTAGAAAGCCCGGTGATGAGACGCTCCCTTTTACCGGATAATGACGCGCCAGGGTCCGATAGTGACGGCCTAATCGGGCTAGGCATTGGACTGATGGCACCGTTCGATCTTTCTGTCTCTCGTCGCGAAGCAGAGGAGGATGAAGCGGAAGTCGAAGGGGTGTTGATGGAAATCTCTGATGACCTGGCACCGCCCTCGAAAAAACGCAGGATGACTGATGAATAGTCAGCCTGAGTGATCCCGTCGCTTCCCTGACCTGCCAGTTTTCGATCCGCTTTGCCTTTGTATGTTGTTATCTGAAGTGTTTTCTTTCTATTTATCAGCGTCAGAAATTTTCACCGAATGATAGTTGACGTTGGCGATTTTTTCAGACCCGTACCCCGAGCTTTCGTGTCCATCTTCCCTACCTTACTTGTATACTGGTTTAACTCCCATGTATTTGTTCTAGTATTCTTCTCTTCTGAACTTCGCACTGTTAGATGTCGAAACAATCAAAAGACTAAAACGCGCGAAAGAAGCCTATTTCACAAGCTGGGGGTTGTTAAATTTATACTTGACAGGAACGTTCAATATAATCTTGGCAGTTATAGTCACAAAGAGTGTGACCATATATGGTCACAGGTAGATTGGCTTGAAGCGTACACTCTGTTTCAGTTTGCTCACTCAGTCTGACTTCTCTCATTTTACTTGCGAGTCTGGCAGGTTTATAACAAGCACTTCCCTTATTTTGTGGATACTTTTCTCTCCTTGAGGGCCTCACTTCCAGGCAACCAGCTGGGATATCGATCAGAATGACACACATCAAATGTAAGTCCTGCTAGTGCACACTTAATTCAATCACCTAACACAAGATTTAGGCGTTGTAGTTGGTGATGGTGCCGTCGGAAAGGCAAGTTCTCCTCCACACTAGCCCTCGCGTTGAAGCATTTATCGATGGTGCAGACATGTCTTCTCATTTCTTATACCACAAATGCCTTCCCAGTGAGTTCTTGCCCGCGCTTATGCTGGAATGCATTTAAGTTGTCTCGTAGGGAGAATACACCCCAACAGGTATGATTGGGTGGGTGACCTGAAATTGCTGCCGGCTCACGCAGTATCAGTCTTCGATAACTATACTGCAAATGTGATGGTTGACGGGAAAACCATTTCGCTCGGTCTTTGGGATACTGCTGGGCAAGAAGACTACGACCGTCTCCGTCCACTCTCTTACGCAATGGCACAAGTCTTTTTGATCTGTTTCTCAGTCGTCAGCCCGCCTAGTTACGAGAACGTAAGAAGCAAAGTGCGTCGTTCTTGAGCAATCACCCTCACTACTTTAATTGATTCCTGAAATCCAGTGGTGGCCTGAAATTTCACATCATCGACCATCCTCTGCGGTACTTTTGGTTGGTACCAAACTGGACTTACGCGAAGATCCTGCTACCGTCCAGAAGTTGCGAGTCCGGTAAGTCAGGCACGCTTCATGACATCCCCTCATCAAGCCAAAATGTACTATCATATGCAGAGACCTACAACCCATCCAATACACGCAAGGGGTTGCGATGGCGAGGGACATTGGTGCCATCAAGTATCTTGAATGTTCTGCGCTATCGCAGAAGGGACTGAAGACCGTGTTTGATGAGGCTATTCGTGCTGTCTGTGAGTATTTGTTCTCATCTGCGTGAAAGAAGAGTATAACAAGATTTTCAGTGAATCCTCCCCCGAAGGAAAAGAAGCGTAGTAGCCGCGGTTGTGTTATCGTATGAGAGTGTGGATAATTGTTTTCCTGCTCTTATATAGATGGATTTCGTTGTTTTATCATATCACGCCCATTTATGTTGTTGCTCTTGTGGATTTGCTGTGGTCATAGCGTGTTCGGTTCCGCGAACTGCGGTTTTTGCGTGAAATTTCAAGCCAAGTACCGGAAACGGCACAGCAAAATGTTACTTATAGATGATGATGCATCATGTATGATGTTGGTGCTGGTGATTCCTCAACGTTGTCAACAACGTTCAACGTTCAACTTGCTAGTGCACCTCTTGAATTTGCGCTATTCGGTTTGGCGAACCTAACTTGGTTGGTCCAAGATTGCATGCTGTAATTACTCGTCATCATACTCTTTATCAAAACCACGTTTCCGATCTTTATCGATGCCTAAAGCACCAAGTTCTGTAGGTTCGGGACCCGGCGGAGCTACTGTCCTCAAGAGAAATCAGGTCTACGATTTTCTTCATTCCACTCCCAAAAACACTGACGCTATCTTCCAGGCCTGCCACCAGTGCAGAAGACGCAAATTGGTGAGTTTCAAGTTGATGTCTGCCTGATCCATGTTTCTGACGTATACCGCAAGAAATGGTAATTAAATTATGACTAGATGCAAGCTGTCCTTTGCTCAGATACTCTCCCAGTGATGCCAAACGGCCGTGCTCCACATGTGTCCGCTCGCACAAGCATGCTCGTGACCATGCTCAGCCTGGAGTAGACCTCCCAGAAGAGCCAGAATGCACATTTGACGAAGGTACGCGTCACCTTTCGTAGCCCTTTCCCATGTTCCAATTGCGATATCAGTTGCGACAACTGAGACCCTGACTACCCCATCGGATACTCCCAAGAGTAAACTTGAGCGATTAGAGGCTCGCGTCAGTACGTATTTGACTTGCTAAGCCCTTGGGACATATCACCCAGTTCTCGTCTTCAGAGGAACTTGAGGCACTTTTAAGCCAAAAAGAGCAGGCAACATCCCCCGACCCACATCCATCTGGCAGTTCAGCTCCGTCGTCGACCCAGAATTCACCTAGCTCTGTTCAAGCTTTGCCATTGAATCCATGTTCTGGGTCGACGTCCACAGTGCGCTTTCCGGGTGACCTGCGACCCCCATTGCCAGCATCTACGTTGGAAATAAATGCGCAGATAATTGACCCGTACTTCGGGAATGACAGTTCCAGTTTCATTGAAACTGCAAGTGTCGGGATCGACGATCCCTTACTTTCATCCAGCATGGGTATGTATAGTAATCTCTCCTGGCTTCTTGTCATCTTGAGTCTGTTTTCCTTGCCAGATGTCGCCTGGTCACATTGGCCTATCAACCTTCCCCACCCGGAACTCGTCCGCCATCTGTAAGTCTTTACTCTGAGCAATTTCTTCGGCTCATTGTTTGCATCAGGGTGGATAAGTTCTTCTGGTTCCACCCACACGCATCCCGCCTCTTCCACTCGGGAAACTTCATGGCTTCGCTCTCATACCCACCGGACCACCCTGACTTTCCCATCGCACCCATTTTACACGCCATATGCGCTGTCAGTGCAGTCTATAGTGCAGCTGGAGGACCTCGGACAAACGCTGCAGACTTCCCATGTAAACATTATCTTTCACTTGCTGCAGTCCCCGTTGGGCTGATTATGACCTTGTGAAAGACGAAGGACATTTTGCACAGCCAGACCTACCTGACACATTTGGAGAACAACAAGCAGGACACGCTAAAGAAAAGGTCGAGAAGTACTTGAACAAAGGACGTCATTTAGTTCAATGCGTGCAAAGTCAGTGCATGTATATGAGCGACTGCGTAGTAACTTACTATCTTCCAGCCTACGTTCTGCTGACTTGGTACTACTGGTGTCATTCGAAGTAAGCTCATCTTCTAATCAAATGTTCTCTCACTTATTGGCTTGTGGTAGATGGGTCGAGGTTGCTATGATTTCAATTACGTTGGAGAACGTCGCTGATTTCCCTTGATGCCTAGTTATTTATTTGCAGTGGACAATCCCTGCGAGTTGCAATACCACTGGCACTCAACATTTGCCCTCCTTTCCGTTCGTTACATAAGAGTTCTCCCGCAATGTCGATAATCCCTCCCCCTCGCACCCCGATCGAGGACGAAACCCGAAGAAATACCTTCTGGTTGGCATATGCGATCGATCGCCAGCAAGGAGCTGGTAGTGGCTGGGCGCTATCCCTTGATGATGATGATATCGCCCAGTTGTTCCCAGTCACAATGGAGCAATTCCAGTCGGGGGTCAGTATAAGCACTGCATCTATTCCTGCTAGCTGATATTCTACTTAGATGCCCGTGAGCTACAACATCCGCCAGTGGTGTCATGTGAGAGAGGCGATTTTCTTTCATCCCCCAGATATCACCGACTCCTTCACATTGTATATCAAGAGCACTATGCTTCTTTCTTTCATCAAGAGCTTTAACCACCGATACAAAGTCAAATCAAATTTGGGAGATGTAAATTTCTTGCCAGTCAGGGATTTTGTCCAGGCATATGGAGATCAACCCGATATCCGGTCGTCCCCTGCCTTCTCGGAATTGGATCGACTGCTCTCGTCATTTCGATCTTCGTTCCCCAGTAACATGAAAGACCCATTCGCACACGGGATGGTCGACTCGCACCTATACACGACTCTCCTCACCGTGCATGTGTGAGTAGTGTAATAACTTCTATGATTAGCAACCTCATCGGCGCATTTCTAGATCAATAATTATACTTCATGAACCTCACTCGAATATCGATATCCCCGATTGTAATTCCGCTGCCAAGATACTCGAGAGTGCCCGTGCGATCATTAACCTCATATATGCTGTGTGGTCCACAAACTATGATATCGGACTTCTGGACTATTTCTGTCCGGTATGTTTTATTGGTTATCCCAGGATGGCTTGTATCTTATTCGCTTTTCTAGTTTTGCTGGTATGTTGCTGGGCGTATTTTTGGCCGTTTCCTCCGTGCTGCTCGGGATGCTGCTTGTGTGCAACAGATGGAAACCCTACAGGCGGAGCTTGACTTTGTAAGGTCAGTGGTGCGTAACGCGAAGTGACTGTTCAAATAACATACTCTCGCTCAGGATGGCATTGAGCAAGATGGGCGAACGAGTTCCTCTTTCATGTACGTTGCTCAGATGGTTTTTGACTCCAGTGCTCAATGTGCTATTTTCAGACCGATACCATAGAATGCTGGATCTAGAAGTCTGTCTACATTCGATCCCTACGGGTGGGGTAATTTCTACTGTAACCAATCAGCAACTGCTTGGTGCCACGCCGGTTCATACCCCCCAGCACGATTTAGCGTACTTCCTTAAGTTGAATAACCTGGATCCCCAGCCTTGACCCCTTATCTCAGCTTCTTGTTCTGCAACCGAACAGTAATTTATCGCAATAAATAATATATTGTAAAAATTCTCTGTGTTTTGATTCTGTCCATACGGGTACTACTCTATGCGCTCTCCTTGTTTCTTGTTGTCGTACAAGTATGATACCGCAGTCACCGCTTAGCGATCAATGTTTCAACGTTAGCTTCGGCGGCCAATTTTTGTCCCTCGGTCGTTCGATCGGATGTAATCATATAAATCTCACTTGAAGCGTGCCTCAGAGCAAGCACAGTAGAAATTGCATCGATGCAAAACACCCCGTCGACTTTGACATTGCGCTCAGATGTGGCTCCTGCACTGGCTTTCTTAGGTCCGCTCGGGACATATTCTCACCAAGCGGCATTTGACGTTTTTGGTGATTCTGTTCAATATGTCGCAAAGCAGACCATCGCTGGTAAGTCGATTGCTACTTTCTCCTTGCCACTTGTAAATCTTTGGATTCCTCCCAGACGTAGTCGAGTCGTTATCACCTGAGCTTCCCTTTGGCGTCATACCACAGGAAAATAGCACCAATGGGTCCGTGATTGAGACCTACAATGTATTTCGAAGCAGAGCCATCGGTCAAGAGAGTTTTGTGAGAGGAGAGACGAATATGCCGATTAATCATTGCTTGGTCGTCCGCCAAAATGTCAAAATGGAGGATATCGAGCTCGTACTCAGCCACGAACAAGTGACAATACATACTTCCCTCTTCATGCATGCGTCATTTTCTGACTTGATCTCCCCCCGCAGGCGCTAGGCCAGTGTAAGGCGTTTCTGAAGGAATGCCTTCCAAAAGCATCTATGGTGCCGACCGACTCGACTGCGAGTGCTGCTCGTGCATTGCTCGACCCGCCCTCCAAGGATGTCGACCCCCTGAAGAGTGCAGCGATTTGTTCCACGATCGTGACTTCGCTGTTTAGCGGGCTGGAAGTGTTGTGCGCTGGCATCCAAGATGGAGAATGTACGTGATGCTGTTCACTCAGCACGGGAACGAACTAAGATTCTGTAGCGAATACGACGCGCTTTTATATCTTATCTTATGGTCAGGACGTTCCGGTACCATTACCAACATCACCTCCCTGTCAGGAGCGTGCTTTAATCCGTGTGTCACCTGCCAATAGCACAGGAGGATGGGATACTTCACGGGCAATAAAGGCAGTCGACATGCCAATTTCCCGCATAGACAGAAGACCATCTTTATGCTCAAAAACCTTTTGCGATGTATACTTTCTCGAAGTATATGCTGAAGGCGGACGGGGAAATGACGTTCCTTGGTTTCGTTGTATCGATCAAGCTGTCGAAAGATTAAGGCAGGCTGGCTTAGATTCCACGGTTCTGGGTACTTGGTAGCGCAGACATCTAGCATTACAAATGTAGACAATTCATGCAATCATTACTAAAAATTCATCTATTTTTCGGAGGCGACAGGGTCACCAGTGAATCTTGAGTTCATAATCTAGCGTACGCCGATGTGCAGCGGCTCAGGAAGCAGTGTCCTTGATTAACTGATCCGCTCTTTCTGAACGAGGTATAAAGCGGCACTTGAAGGGCTTGGGTCGACTTATCCGTATCTGTGAATAAAATATTCTCTGGAAATAACAGCAAGGCGTACCTAAGCAAGGATGAAGTATATGCAACTTCTGGTACAATCTCAAGGCCATTCTCATCAATGGCTCTCTCAATCGAGTACACGGATAGAATGCAGGCTATGGAAAGCCAAATAGAATCGTACGCCAGCCAGCGGCCAGGACACTTCCTGAACAAAGTGAGCAATTATGTCCGAATGAAAATATGTGTTTTTAACGAACCGTCTTCCAAACCCAAAGGCTGGCCAAGGAAGTTCGTTGATACCGAGGTCCTTGTTCCTGGCTTGGTCCAAGAAACGCTCAGGGCTGAACGTTAATGGATCCGGGTAAATGCTGGCGTCATGCAGCATTGCCCTACAAGCTATTAGCTTCATCATATTGACCAATATTCAGACCGACCAAAGGTTAGGCAAGACTGAGGTACCACGGGGAATAAAGAAACCATTGTACTCGTCATTCTCAGATACAAAGTGAGCCACCCCCAGGGGGAGCACTGGGTACCATCGTAGACATTCCCAGGCTATACAGTCGATGTATGGCAGGTCTGGTCTGTCAGCGAACGTTGGCAAACGGTCCATGGCAAGAACATCATCAAGTTCTTGTTGCGCCCTTTTTTGTACTTCAGGGTGAACAAGCATTGCCAGGACGAAAGATAGCAAGGTAGAAACCGTCTGCAAGTTGAAATCAGTGGGTACCAAAAGGGTCATAAAAATTTGAGGCGAACTGTGTCTGCACCAGCTACAGTAAAACGACTTAGCATCCATATGTTCTTAGACAATAGAACAATGACCAACCTGCATAGGAGATACCTGCAACGTTCTTAATCGTATCCTCATACTCGGGATCTGGATTTGCACTTTGTTGCAACTCTTCTAGTTCTGTCTGCGCAAAACATTGGATAGCAGTGCCATTTGCCATGCGTTCTCTCACGGCCTGAAACGGTTTGTCGATCATAGCCCGTGTAAGTTTACGCCATGCAAGTGCTTGACGCTTGAAACGCGCTCCGGGCATGCACGCGGGGATGTATTTCACTAAGTCACAATTGGTTAGTGGTATGATTTCTGTTCATTGCAGCTGACCCACAAATCGGTAGATAGTCGACCAAAAAGGTGCCGAAGATGCCTGCCTGCCCAAAACTCTGCATTGCTTCATCCGCCAATGTGACGTAAATGTCACCCTTGTCAGAAACTTCGTGTCCATATGAAATTCTCATGACGATAGCTGCTGCTGTGCGGCGCAAGTGGTGCGCATAGTCATCCGGTGTATTGGCCAAATTGCGGAGAGTAGTATGAGTTTCCTTTGTTACTACTGGATGAAAGTTGGATGTCAGCAGCCGATGAAAGTGACGATGGAAGAGTAATCTGTCTGGGGCAGGGCCACGTTTCTTACGTCTGCTGTCATGTATAGTTATCACTCACGTTGCTTCCACCTACTCCCGTACGGCATGGAAGAAAAAAGCCAGTCCCACCCCATCCTGCGACTCTCAGCTACGTATCAGAATGAGATTCAGATGAGGCTTACAGTTCAACCACCATAGTTCTGACGGGCCTACGGATTTTCATGATTCAGAGGGAGCAAGCGGGTTGCAAGATGGATATACCTTGAAGAATAGTTCCAGCTCCGCTTCTCAAGAAGGTCCTCTGCCACCTGCGTCGAGTTGATGATGATGATAGGGTTGCCCAAGATGTACACATAGATAATGTCACCTGCAAGGTCATGTAGATACATTCTGCTTTTTTTTTTTTTTTGATTCACCGCGTCGTACCGTATAATTCTTTCCACTTTGCATAATGTAGCCACTGATAGGTGGATGGGAGTTTGAAATTCCCAAACCAGCCAGTTGGAGGACCAGGTGGTAAACGCCTTCTAACGGAAACAAACCATGTGCGAAGGAGACAACAAGCGAGGAGGGCAAGAAGGATGACAAGAAAATCAACTCGGTGGACGCTGAATGACAACATCCTCGTTTATGAGGAAAGGGAAGATGCCCTGACGACCCATTATCTTATAACGATTTGACGATCCTAGCCTAGGACCTAGGCACTTCGCGAATCGTGTCCGTTTAACGTATCTATTACGTACCAAATCCGTCAAAGCTTAATGTGTAAGCATTACAATTTCTGTCAGGCACGTGGCCAAGCTTCTATCATGACCACCAACCCTTTAGCTGGTCCATCAGCCCTCAGGGATATCGTGCACCCTCAGTTCCACCAGAACAACTTTCCTGAAGAAATATATATAAAAAATGAACTTGGTCTCAAGCTTGACAAAGGTCCCTTTCTTTCTTTTCAAACGCAGACTCATCTGTTAACAATTCCTGAAGACGATCAAATTTGTCGCCTCTCGTTGACCCCAACCGGGTGTCCATTAGGACCACTCCACTGTCCTTTGCGACATACAACACCCTCCTCACAAAACTTTCAACCCCCAAAACAATTACCAACCCATCCACGCGAGCGAGAACGTTTAGCTACAGTTTGTAAACATTGGCTTCGTGGTTTGTGTAAAAAGGGTGATGCGTGCGAGTTTTTGCATGAGTATAATCTCAGGCGCATGCCGGAGTGCTGGTGGTATGCAAAGTATGGTTATTGCTCCGCAGGAGATGAATGTCTCTATGCTCACCCAAAGGAACGCCGCGTTGAGTGCCCTGATTACAAACGCGGGTTCTGCAAACTAGGTGCGCCTCCCTCGTCATATCAAATCTATTGACTATATTTATATTGTGGACCAATAGGACCGTCGTGCCCTCGCAAGCATGTTCGCCGTGTCGCCTGCCAACTCTACATAACTGGCTTCTGCCCACTGGGACCAGACTGCCCTCGCGGCCAGTGCGTGTAATTGATACTTGCTTATCTTCTTCCACTAATTTGCTTTTCCGCAGCCCGAAACCCAACTTACCTTCACCTAAATCATATGAACCTCCGTCACCCCCTTCAAATCGTGATCTCGGCCCCCCACCACCTGGATATGGTCGGTATGCTGATTTTGACAGGGGGGGAGCCATGGGTCCGCAGGTAATACCACATGGTGGACCCAACGGTAGTGGACCACCTCGCAGAAACCTCGACGATGTGCTGTGTTTCAAGGTTTGTCTACATTCGTCTCTTTTTCAAGAAAAATATTCTCATCATACCCAGTGTGGAGAGAAAGGGCATTACGCCAACCATTGTAGGAATCGTAACGTGCCCGGCAACCGTGGCGGTTTAGATCGTTCCAAGAGGTTCGGTGGCATGGATGATTAATATCTTTTGCTAGACACATTTTACATATGTACATAGTTCGTAGACCTGTCTGTCACTTAACACACCTTGAGAAAAGAGCATAATCTAATTAATTTAATTTAATTTCTCTTGAAGTTTGAACCCCTGCCTTGCCAAGTTGTGATCGTTGCTTCGTCGTGTGACATATCTTCTCCCGGGACCCGAACAGGATTGGAATTTAGAATCTCACCAGGTTGCAATCAGAAGTTCATTCTTTCATCCGTACTACATACTATGGGCTGGCAGAAAACCTTTACACTTTCCAAAAGATCAAAAGGGTGTCATCTCATCACAGATGAGGTGTATACTCAGATCGCACCAGGCATCAAGGATGTCAAGGTTAGCATTATCATTCGCCCAATTGCTCTGTCGATTCAGTGCTCAGATCAGATCGTGCACAGGCTGGGATGCTCTTCCTCTTCATGTGAGTGTTGTACAGCAGTATTCCAGCTGTTCATGTTCGAATGCTGCTAGTCAACACACGTCAGCCGCGCTGACAATTAATGAAAACTATGATCGAGGTCCGTCACTATCAGTGCAGTTACGGCAGTCCTGAGCTGTTACTCATCCAGTTCGGCCCTTCAGACGTTCGCAAAGGAGAGATATCACGAAATTGATAGAAAACGGTGTTGGCTGAACCTTTCCTTAGATATGGATATGGCTCTGGACAATATTGTGCCCGAGAGTCTTAATTGGATGCACACGGATGAGGGCCCAGAGTACTTATTTTATGTTCACCGCTTGCTGATAGACTCATGTGCCTGACATACAGTGATTCGTATGTCTTTCTCGAATTGGGCGCGGTTTTCACAACAACCCTTTTTCCAGTGTCTCTCACACGAAAACATCCTTGATTGGTGCTACTATCTCGATTCCAATTACCGATGGCCGTCTGAATCTCGGCACCTGGCAAGGTTGATATATTTTCTCCTGTAGAGCTTACCTGATTGTCCATGTTTTAGGGATTTATTTGACCGAATTTAGACACGCACCACATTCTAGGCGGGTTGTTGCTACAGTTTTGTGAGTCATTTCTACATCTTCGGGCAGTGTTAGCTGACCGAGAGAACAGGTCATAGAATGTCAGTGATAAACGCATGAGCAACTATTTCACAATGGTCACAAAACGGCCTCCTTGTACTGTCATGGATGTGTATGACGCAATTGGTATTAATGTGACGACGCACTTGCCGCGTGGTTATCTTGCTATGGTTCGCAATTTGTGCCACAACTTACTACTATGTAGCTAGTATTTCCATCTACAGTCTGCAGGA